>Ga0224748_10242_pt1 | contig 15612 bp, 15 predicted proteins | sample LIM_F_Water_Neg_FD_182074 | JGI IMG/M metagenome (GOLD analysis project Ga0224748, IMG submission 182074) | Enriched cells from gastrointestinal tract of the lab mouse from Pacific Northwest National Laboratory (PNNL), Richland, Washington... | ecosystem: Host-associated > Mammals > Digestive...
TAGTGTCCTATGTGGATCCTTCCGCGGATGCCGCCATTGCGGAGAGCTCAGGCAAGGATTTCAAATTCGTGAACAACCTGGATTATCCGGTATATATTGAGGGAGTGACCCAGGACAAGAAGATTACCTTTACCATCTATGGGAAAGAGACCAGGGAAGCGGGGCGGGAGGTTCGCTATGAGAGTGAGATCCTTGAGGTTATGAAGCCCTCCTCCGACGATATTTATGCAGACGCCTCCAAACCCATCGGCTATCTTGTGACAGAGGGCGCGCACATCGGTTACAGGGCAAAGCTCTGGAAGATAGTCACGGTGAACGGCGAGGAAGTAAGCCGCACGGAGGTGAACAACAGCAGATATAAGATGGTGCCCAGAAGCGCTACGGTGGGTACTGCAACGGAGGATCCCGGAGCCTATGAACAGATTATGGCGGCTATCGGTACGGGAAGCGTGGATCAGGTAAAGAGCGTGATAGCAGCGCTGACGGCTCCGCCTGCTCCCGAGAACACCGAGGCGGCACAATAGAAGACGAAGGACAAATAGAGCATGAGAATCGGTAAATTGCCGGAGAATGTTTTGAAACGCTCTGTTTTGAGACAGATAAACAAAACAGGAAAAAGAGCGGATGGCGCAGGGCTGGGGGAAGACTGCGCCGTTTTCCCGTTTCCGGAGTCCGGTTCCGTGGCGGTTTGTGTACAGGAGGCTGCAGTTTTGATGAATGCGGCAGGGAGGGAGACATCCGCGGATGCCGTGGCTGGCATAGGGCAGCTGATCCAGAGGTGTGCCAACAATCTTGCCGCAGGCGGGGCCGGAATGAAGGAAATCAGGATGGCGCTGGTTTTGCCGGAGACGGTGGAGGAGGCCGATATCAGGAACCTGATGCAGGAGGCCGAGGTAAAATGTCAGGAGCTGGATGTGCGCATTGCGGGGGGACAGACCCGTATAAGCGGCGCGGTAAAGTCGGCGGTTGCGGTGGTCACGGGGCACGGGCTGCCCTTTGAGGCTGGAAAAGCCGGATGGGCAGACTCAGAGCCGGAAGGCAGACGGTATTCCGGAGCGCCTGCTCCCGGGCAGGATATTGTGGTGAGCAAGTGGATTGGCCTGGAGGGTACGGCGATTCTGGCGAGAAGGAACCGGGAGCGTCTGCTGTCCCGCTATCCGGCGTATTTTGTGGAGGAGGCAGCAGGCTTTGACAGATGGCTTTCCGTGATTCCGGAGGCCGCCACCGCGGTGAAGTCCGGTGTCTGCGCCATGCATGATGCTTCGGAGGGAGGTATCCTTGGAGCTCTGTGGGAGCTTGCGCAGTGGGCAGGTGCCGGACTGACAATAGATCTGAAAAAGCTGCCCCTGAGACAGGAGACGGTGGAGGTGTGCGAGTGCTGTAATGTAAATCCCTATGGGCTTTTGTCCGGTGGAAGTCTGGTGATGACCGCGTGGGACGGACAAAGCCTGGCGGCCGCGCTGGAGGCGGAGGGCATTCCGGCGGTTGTGGTGGGAAAGCTTACGGAGGGCAACGACCGAGTCATTCGAAATGACGGTGAGATCCGTTATATGGACCGGCCGGGGCAGGATGAAATTTATCGTTGGCTGTCGGAAACAGTGCATTAGTGTAAGCGTATAGACAGGTAAAAGAGGATGGAGGATATGACATGAGAGACGAATTACTTGCAATTATCGAAAAAAACGGACGAATTGACTTAAAGGAGCTGGCTGTGCTTCTGGGGGTTCAGGAGACGGATGTGGTCAGTGAGCTGGCTGCGCTGGAGAGTGAGGGGGTTATCTGCGGCTACCACGCGATGATCAACTGGGAGAATACAGATATTGAAAAGGTGTCCGCACTGATCGAGGTGCGTGTGACGCTCCAGAGAGGCCAGGGCTTTGACAGCGTGGCACAGCGGATTGAAAAGTATCCCGAGGTGCAGAGCGTGTATCTGATGTCCGGCGGATACGATCTTATGGTGATTCTGGAAGGAAAGACACTCCGGGAGGTTTCTTCCTTTGTGTCCGACAAGCTGGCCACCATGGAGCAGGTGCTCAGCACGGCGACCCACTTTATACTGAAAAAGTATAAGGATCACGGCACCATGCTCTCCCGCCGGAAAGAAGATGAAAGGGAGATGATTACGCCATGAGAAATCCGTTAGCAGATAAAATTGTGGGAATTAAACCATCCGGGATACGGAAGTTTTTTGACATTGTCAGCGAGATGAAGGACGCAATTTCCCTGGGCGTGGGCGAGCCTGATTTTGATACGCCCTGGCATATCCGGGACGAGGGAATCTATTCTCTGGAAAAGGGAAGAACCTTTTACACCTCCAATGCAGGGCTGAAAGAGCTGCGCCAGGAGGTCAGCCATTATATGAACAGGAAGCACGGAGTGAACTATGACCCCATACAGGAGGTGTTGATCACCGTGGGAGGTTCCGAGGCTATCGACATCGGAATGCGGGCCATGCTGAATCCGGGGGAGGAAGTGCTGATTCCCCAGCCCAGCTATGTCTCCTACGAGCCCTGTACCATTATGGCGGGGGGAACGCCCGTTATCATTGATCTGAAGGCGGAAAATGAATTCCGTCTGACCGCGGAGGAGCTGGAGGCGGCGATCACGGACAGAACCAAGCTTCTGATTCTGCCCTTTCCCAACAATCCCACCGGCGCAATTATGGAGCGGAAGGATCTGGAGGCCATTGCCGAGGTGATTGTCAGACATGATATATTTGTAATGTCCGACGAAATCTACGGGGAACTGACCTATACGGAGAAGCATGTGTCTATTGTGGAGCTCCCCGGCATGCGGGAGAGAACGATATTGATCAACGGCTTTTCAAAGGCCTATGCCATGACGGGATGGAGGCTGGGATATGCCTGCGGGCCTGCCCGGATAATTGAGCAGATGACAAAGCTGCATCAGTTTGCCATTATGTGTGCGCCTACCACAAGTCAGTATGCGGCCATTGAGGCGCTGAAAAACGGAGATGAGGATATCGCACAGATGCGCGTGGCCTACAATCAGAGGAGAAGGTATCTGATGAACGCCTTCCGCGAGATGGGTCTGGACTGCTTTGAGCCCTTCGGCGCGTTTTATGTATTTCCCTGCATCAGGGAATTCGGCATGACCAGCGACGAGTTTGCCACCAGATTTCTGGAGGAGGAGAAGGTGGCCGTGGTGCCGGGAACCGCATTCGGGGATTGCGGGGAAGGGTATCTGAGGATATCTTATGCCTATTCCCTGGAGAAGCTGAAGATTGCCATCGGGAGGCTGGAACACTTTGTGAACAGGCTGAGAGCGGAAAAGGGTACACAGCAGTAAAGGAGACTTCCGTGCATATTGTATTACATCAACCGGAAATACCGGGAAATACGGGAAATATCGGGCGTACCTGCGTTGCCACAGGCACGCCCCTGCACCTGATCGAGCCGCTGGGGTTCCGTCTGGACGAAAAATCCATCCGGCGGGCAGGCATGGATTACTGGAAGGATCTGGACGTCCGCAGGTACATGAATTATGCGGATTTTCTGGAAAAAAATCCCGGGGCCAGAATATGGATGGCAACTACAAAGGCCAGGAAGAGTTATACGGAGGTAACGTACGGGCCGGAGGACTATATTATGTTCGGTAGGGAAAGCGCCGGGATTCCGGAGGAAATTCTGGTGGAGAATGAGGAGAGCTGTATCCGCATTCCCATGCTTTCCGCCATCCGTTCCCTGAACCTCTCCAACTCGGCTGCCGTCATCTTGTACGAAGCCCTTCGGCAGAACGGGTTTTCAGGAATGGAGAAGGAAGGGGAACTGCATCGCCTGCATTGGAGGGAATGATTCTTTGTCCGGGTTTGTAGGGTATAATTCCCTTGCCATATGCAAGCAGAATGTACTATAATAGGGGAGGGGAAGCCCGAAATAATAATTCGACTTTCGGATGGAATTGTGCGTCGCGGCGCGCAGAGGGGAGCAGATATGACATTAAAGGAATGTTATGCGGCATTGGGAGCAGATTTTGAGGGGACACTGGGGCGGCTTTGCAGTGAAAAGCTGGTGCAGAAATTTGCGTTGAAGTTTCTTGCAGACGAGAGCTATCCCACGTTGGAAAAGGCCATGGAAGAGGAAAATTACACGGATGCCTTCCGTGCGTCCCACACTTTAAAGGGGGTCTGTGCAAATCTTGGTTATACAAGGCTGTATGAGGCCAGCGATGTGTTGACGGAGGCGCTGCGGGACGGGAAGAAGCCTGCGGACGATACTCTTCTGGAGCAGGTGAAGGATGAGTACCGGCGCACGGTAGAATTACTGCAGGAGCTGCAGAATACGGTATGACCGAAATGAGAGGAAAGCAATTACAGAAAGGACAGCCGTTTTCATGCGCAGTAAGATACTGATTGTTGACGATATGGAATTAAACCGGGAGATGCTCACGGCTATACTGGAAGACGAATATCCCGTAGTGGAGGCGGAAAGCGGGAAAAAAGCCATTGAGATACTGGAAGAGCTGCAGGATGAGGTGGCGGTGGTACTTCTGGATCTGATCATGCCGGACATGGACGGATACGAGGTGCTGGAGGAGATGAGACGTCGGCTCTGGATGGATAAAATTCCAGTGCTGGTGATCAGCGCGGAATCCAAGGTGGCCGCGGAACGTAAGTGTTTTGAGCTGGGGGTTTCCGACTTCATTCATAAGCCCTTTGACAATGCGATTGTCCGCAATCGGGTAAAAAATACGGTAGACTTGTTCACCTATAAAAATGAGCTTGAGGAAAAGGTAGAAAAACAGACCGAGACCCTGAAGAAACAGTACAGACTTCTGGCTGCCCAGGCCACAAAGCTGAAGGAGAGCAATGTTAAAATCATTGACATTCTGGGTACGGTGGTAGAGTGCCGTAATCTGGAGAGCGGGGAACATGTCAAACGGGTGAAGGGCTTTACCAGAATCCTTGCGGAACAGGCCATGAAGGATTATCCGGAGTACGGCCTGACGCCGGAGCTTATTGATATGATTTTCTCGGCCAGCGCGCTTCATGATGTGGGCAAGATTGCCATATCGGACGGTATTCTTTTAAAGCCGGGCCGGCTGACGAAGGAAGAGTTTGACATCATGAAGACCCATACCATCAAGGGGTGCGAAGTGCTGGAGCACATTGAGGATGTCTGGGATGAGACCTACGGCAGAATCAGCTATGAGATCTGCCGTAGCCACCACGAGAGATATGACGGAAGAGGGTATCCCGACGGGCTTGAGGGTGAAAATATTCCCGTTTCCGCGCAGCTGGTAAGCCTGGCGGATGTATATGATGCGCTTGTCAGCGAACGGGTATATAAGAAGGCTTATTCTCTGGAGGAAGCGTTCCGGATGATTCAGGCAGGCGAATGCGGCGTGTTTTCTCCGAAACTGCTGGAGTGCTTCAGCCGGGCGAGAGAGAAGTTTGAACAGTTGGCGCAGGAACAGCATCAGAGCTGACCCTGCGCCATGTCTCAGGGCCGCTGAACGACAGCGGCATATTCAGGGTGTTCCCGGAGAAACAGATCAATGATATCGGGTCTGTCCCAGTAATGCATGGGCCAGGCTCTTTTTGTGCGCACTTTTTTCAGAAAATACAAAAAGCCGTCAGCGTAATGAGCGCCAAGGTGAGGATCCAGCGGCAGGCAGGCGTGATCCACGGAAATTCCGTCCAGAGCGCGGAGTGCCGCCCGGTAACTGCCGGTCATCTGCCGACGCTCCGACTCCGGCATATCGTCTGTGACCCAATCGTTCAGATCTCCCGCATGAAACAGAATTCCATCGGAGGTGAAAAGCAGATAAGCCACGCCGGAGTCGGTGGAGAGCAGAGTTTTCAGCCGGGCGCCCCAGGGCAGATCATATTCCCGGCTGTGATAAACTCTGAGGATATGTCCGTTCAGCACATCCATATCTTGGCAGCCCTGAGAATTTCTGTCCGCGGTATCGTTAAGCAGACTCCAGCCCCGGGGATATTTTGTCTTTTTGATATCCGTGGGAAAGACAGCGCCGATCCGCTGCATTCCCATATCTGAAAGCAGATTCAGTGCGGCCGGATGATAGTGATCCTGATGACTGTGGCTTACAAGGACAAGAATGGGCTTTGCCGGATTCAGTTCCGGCAAGGTCCCCTTTACATAATCGAACAGATAATAACTTTCCGCCGTCTCTGCCAGGAAGGCGCTGTGGTACAGGTATGTGAGCTTCATGATAAACCGCCTTTCCTGACGGGGTCAGAAATGTTCCGTAATATAGTTTGGCTTCCGGTAAAATACGTCTGCAAGTCCGGGAAGATTTCCGCAGACCTTTACATGATCCATGTAGGGAAGGGAAGAAACGTCGCAGGCACCCAGGATCAGGCGGGAAAAGGCATTGATATCCATCTCGGCATCGCTGGTCTGACCGGACAGGGGCAGTCTGGATACCGACTCCGCCCTGCCACCCGCATATGTTACGGTATAGGCGCCCGTATTTTCCGGAATATGGGGATCCGTTATGGCCAGGGATACCCGGCCGTTTCCCTGATACCTGGCATTTTCCAGAATCCGCTGTACATTGACTGCCCGTACCATGCCTGCAAAATAAGAGGATTTTCGGGCGTGACCGGCCCACTCCGGCAGGATCAATGACAGATCCATATCCGCAGGCAGATCAAAGGAGGCGTAGCTGTGGTCGCTTCCCAGACTGATCAAGAGGTTCAGAAGTCCCTTGACACCTTCCGCATCCACAGCCAGAAAACGGCTGCAGGAAATGTTCCTGCCGTCCGGCTCCATGGCCTGCTGCAGGGTCATATAGCCCCTGGGAGTCCCGTCGTCAGAACGGTATACATAGGTGAACAGCTGATCCTTCACCGGGTTTGCCTTGCCAATCCAGGCAAATTCGTAATCCTCTGCCGCCACCATCATGTTGTAACGATTCTGCCAGACGCGGTAGATAGATCGGATTTCCTCCTCCATCAGATTTCCGGGTTCGGACAGGGAACAGTTTCCCCTTACATTATAATAGGGAAGGGACTTCAGATAAACATGATAGTTCACTTTTTCACAGCCCATCTCGTAGCCGAATTTTCGATAGTAGGCGGTAGAGAAGGGATACAGGTAGGAAAAGGTATGTCCGTCCGCATACATGGCGGGCAGTGCAGCCTCAAAGCATCCGCGGATTCCGCCTCTTCTGCGGTACTGCGGCAGGGTGGATACGCCGCCGATGCCGGTCATGGTAAAGGTATTTCCGTCAAATTGGACGGGGAAGGGCTGGGCAAAAAAATGACTCATCATGGTGCGGTCGTCATCCTCGAAGGCGGCCCAGCGTTCTTTCCAGAAGGCGTCGTCCCGGGACTGGGGACGGGCGGATACCTGCTCATGGTACTCCATGGGTGATTTTTGAATATCTGTGCTGAATTCAAAGGCGACGGCGAAAAGCTCGCATGTCCTTTTCAGTTCCTCGGGACGTATTTTTCGGATAATCATGGTATCTCCTCCTCCGGAGCGTGTTTGAAAACGCCCACAAGCTGTGACTCACAGCTGTCGGAAAGCAATTTTTAAACAGCTTGTTATTATTTTGCCGTTTTTGCAGGAAAAGGTCAAGGATGATTTTTGGCATCTTTTGTCTGAATAAAAACTGTTTTCCGTGGAATGCTGAGAAAAAACGGTGTGACGGGAAACGAGGATTTTATGGAAAAGACAACAGACGAAAACGAAAATGTGCGTCCCTTTGGCATCAGGGATAAGCTGGGATATCTGTTCGGTGATTTCGGAAATGATTTCAGCTTTCTGCTGGCCAGCAACTATCTTATGGTGTTCTATACAAAGGTACTGGGGCTGAGCGGCTTTGTGGTGGGTCTGCTCTTCATGGGGGCAAGGCTTGTGGATGCCTTTACCGATGTGACCATGGGGCGCATTGTGGATCATATGCGCCCGGCCAGAGACGGACGCTTTCGCCCCTGGATCCGAAGGATGAGTATACCGGTGGCGGTGAGCAGCACGGTCATGTACCTGTATTTCGTCCGGGACTGGGTCTACTGGGCAAAGCTGGCCTACGTTATTTTCACCTATCTTCTGTGGAGCAGCTTTTGTTATACGGGAATCAACATTCCCTATGGCTCCATGGCGTCGGTGATCAGCCCGGATGTGAAACACAGGGCTTCGCTCTCCACCTTCCGAAGTATCGGAGCCAGCCTGGCGGGCCTTGTGATCGGAGTGCTGGTTCCCCTTGTGGTCTACAGGACGGATGCGGAGGGCAACCAGATTGTGCTGCCGGAGCGTTTTACCTGGACTGCGGTGGTGTTCGGTGTTCTGGCAGTGGTCTGCTATGCGCTTTGTTATTTTCTGTGCCGGGAACGGGTTTTCTTTGAAAAGAAAGAGTCTTCCCGGGAGACTGCGGGGGAAATGCTGAAGGGACTTGGCAGGAACAAGCCCCTGCTTGCGCTGGTATGCGCCGCTCTTGTGCTGCTGCTGGCCAGCCTGCTGAGTCAGACAATGAACAATTACCTTTTTCTGGATTATTTTAAAAATGCAAAGGCCATGTCTGCGGTAAACTTCGTCAGCATTGCGGGAACCTTCCTGCTTGCGCCCTTTATTTCCAGGATTGCGGCAGAATTCGGCAAGAAGGAAGCAGGCGCGCTGGGAATGCTGCTGGCGGGAGTGGTCTATATGCTTCTGTTTTTCCTGCGGATAAAGAGTATTCCGGTGTTTATGGCGTTGATCTTCGTGGGAACCGTAGGGGTTGCGCTGTTTAATCTGATTATCTGGGCGTTTATCACGGATATTATAGATTATCAGGAGGTTGAGACGGGAAAGCGGGAGGACGGAACCGTGTACGCGGTGTATTCCTTTGCCAGAAAGGTAGGCCAGGCGTTGGCCGGAGGACTGGGGGGATTCGTGTTGACCGCGATTGGGTATGTATCCGAGGCTGCCTCACAGGCCGAGGCAGTGTCGGAGAGGATCTACACCGCTGCCACGCTGATTCCGGGCGTCTGTTATCTGGTGGTTTTTCTGATTATGCAGTTCCGGTATCCGCTGACCCGGAGCGAGGTGGAAAAAAATACCACTATTCTTCAAAAAAAGAGAGAGCAGGAGAACGGCACGGAGGAAGAGCATGAAATTTGACAGAAGAGCGCCGGGGCAGGGAGTGAATGTAAGCTGCCGGTGTGAAAGCGGCAGGGCATATCTGGACTGGGAAATTCTTTTTACGGAAACGGAAGAGTCGGGGAAAAGAGGGATTTTCTCCCTGTATCTTTCAGACAGGCAGGGAGCCCCTGTCCTGCAGTGTATGGGAAATGCCGGAGAGGAAGAACCCATGAAAAGCGTTCTTTTGCAGCCTCATCTGTGGAACGGTATGTCTGATCCTTATCTGTATACCCTGGAAGCTTTTCTGCTGGATGAAAAAGGGGTGTGCCGGGACAGGCTTACCAGGCAGCTGGCGTTGTACAGCCTGACCTGGCAGGGGGATCTGTTTCTCAACGGGGTGCGCTTTGATGAGCGGGCCGTGAGGTACAGCCTTCCGGAAGCGGCGTCCCCGGCACAGCTGCAGAGAATGGTAAACGAGGATCTGCAGCGCCTTTGCGAGATGGGAGCCAACTGTCTCCATGTGGAAGAGGAAGAGGGACGGGAAGGATACGGAGTCCTTTCCGTCCTGTGTGAAAGGCTGGGATTCCTGGTACGCCCTGGGAATGGAGGGGACGGGCTTCCCACATACCTGGGAGCGGAAGACAGTCTTGTGGACGGGAAAGGCGTGCCCTCGGAAGCATTTTACCGGTACAAGGCAAAATGGAGCGCGGAGCCCTTTGTTTATATTGCGCCGGGAAGCGTCAGAATGCAGGAGAACGGAAGCTTTTCTGCCGCGGTATACAGCAATTCCACCCGGGTTGCGCTTTACAGCGACGGGATACTGCATGAGTTTCAATCCGGCTGCTGTGAGTTTCTGTTTCGCGGGATTCCCGCAAAGAAGCCCTGTATTTTGCTGGCGGCGGAGACGGAAAACTGCAGGTCGGCGCTGACGCTTCACAAGTCACTTTTAAAGAAACCGATAAATCCGCCGCTTTCCGGCGAAATCGGTTGAATATTGGCAGGTCTTGTTATAAAATGGTTATATCCGCGAGCGGAGTCGCACATCAGGGATCTCAGGCCGGCAGTGCGGGGAAGGACTTTTATGAAACTCGACACCTCCAAGATAACCATTGAAAACCTGTGGGGCGTAATTATCGATCACGCAGGAGAGCCGTTCTCCACAAAAAAAGGTCTTCCTTTCACTTACAGTATCAAGGGCGGAGAGCTTTTTACGGACAGAAGAGAGCGTTCCATTACAAGAAGTACCTTTGAGAAGGCATTCCTGAAACTGGAAAAGGATCAGTGCGGCGAGAACGCGCCGCGGGAGATCGTGGGCCCGAAGACGCTGAACGTGTACGGAGCGCCTTACGTCTGGGCGGTATTTACGGGGATCGGCCTGATCGAGGAGGAAATCTATCTTCAGGAAGAGCTGGAGTTTAATAATTAAAACCAATTTTCAAGTTTGAATTGACTTATATGCTTTGGATATGATATAGTACGGCTGTATGGAAAACATATGTGATGAGTCTTCCATGCAAATATTTTTGGCAACCTTGTTGCCTTATTGATTGAGTTAAAAGCTCAAATTTTATAAGTTGGTTACTATAAACCGGTGCTGATGCACATCTAACTTGTGAAACGGTCAATAAGAGTAGTAAAAGTAAAATATTTGCTATATAGACTCTAAAAACCACATATCTGTTCATACATAGCTGTTTATTCCCGGGAGAAATGCTGCCGGGAGGAATTGTCTTCCCGGGAAACCCGCAGGGCCAATGCGGGAAGGCAAAGCAGAGAGGATAACAGATTTTCAAGGCAGGTGATGACGGCATCACCTGCCTTTTTGCGCGGGCAGAGAGGAAAGTGCCGTGGCTGCACAGGCATTTGACGAGCAACGCGAACGAGAAAAGCGAAGCTGGTTTGCCGCACAAGCGGCGGAAAGAGGAAACATGAGCGATAAAATTTCTCTGTATGGCTTTAACAACCTGACGAAGTCTCTGAGCTTCAATATTTATGATGTGTGCTATGCAAAGTCGCAGAGGGAGCAGAAGGACTATATTGCTTATATTGACAAGCAGTACAATTCCGAGCGTCTCACCAAAATTCTGACGAATGTGACGGATATGATAGGCGCTACCGTTTTGAATATCTCCAGCCAGGATTACGAGCCCCAGGGAAGCTCCGTGACCATTCTGATCGCGGAGAACAGCATGGTGCCCGTGGGGGATACGACGCTGGCTCATCTGGATAAAAGCCATATCACAGTGCACACCTACCCGGAGTACCATCCGGAGACCTGTCTGGCAACCTTCCGGGTGGATATCGACGTGGCCACCTGCGGGGAGATTACGCCTCTTTCCACGCTGGATTATCTGATCGGCTCCTTCGATTCGGATATTATTACAATGGACTACCGGATCAGGGGATTTACCAGGGATGTGGGGGGACATAAGCTGTTTATTGACCATAAGATCACGTCCATTCAGGATTATATTGACATGGCCACCCTGCGCCGCTATGACGCGGTTGACATAAATGTGTATGACGCCAATATTTTCCACACCAAAATGCTGATCAAGGAGATCGATCTGCAGAACTATCTTTTCAACAGCGACGTCTATGAGCTGCCGCCGAAGACCAGGCTGGAAATCATGGATAACCTGCGAAGAGAGATGATCGAGATCTTCAGCGGACGCAATGTATATTGACACGCCTGACAGACTGAAAAGACAGTCTGTCATACACCTGCCGCAGGCCGGAAAAGGAGTCATTGTTGGGAAGATTTAATCAGGAGAGAGCGCCCATTTATGAGGCGTTGGAGGAGTTTCGGAAAAACAGAATTGTGCCCTTTGACGTGCCGGGCCACAAGAGAGGGAGAGGCAATCCCGAGTTGGTGGAGCTGCTGGGACAACGGTGTGTTGGTATCGACGTAAATTCCATGAAGCCCCTTGACAACCTTTGCCATCCGGTGTCGGTCATAAGGGAGGCGGAGGAGATGGCTGCGGAGGCGTTCGGGGCAGCCTGGGCCTTCTTGATGGTGGGGGGAACCACGTCCTCCGTGCAGAGTATGATCTTAAGCTCCTGCAAAAAAGGGGACAAGATCATCCTGCCGAGAAATGTACACAGGAGCGTGATAAATGCCCTGGTGCTGAACGGAGCCATTCCCATTTATGTAAATCCGGACATGGACCGGGAGCTTGGAATCGCACTGGGCATGAAGGTCTCCCAGGTGGAGAAGACAATCCGGGAAAATCCGGATGCAGTGGCCGTTCTGGTGAACAACCCCACCTATTACGGTATCTGTTCCGACTTAAAACGTATTGTAAGGCTTGCCCACGCCAACGGCATGAAGGTGCTGGCGGACGAGGCTCACGGTACGCATTTTTATTTTGGGGAAAACATGCCCATGTCGGCTATGGCGGCAGGGGCGGATATGGCTTCCGTCAGTATGCATAAGTCGGGAGGAAGCCTTACCCAGAGTTCCTTTCTGCTGGTGGGGCCGTCTGTGAATCCGGGCTATGTCAGGCAGATTATCAACCTGACCCAGACTACCAGCGCATCCTATCTGCTGCTGGCCAGCCTTGATATTTCCCGGCGCAACCTTGCGCTGAGGGGGCGGGAGGAGTTTCGCAAGGTGACAGATCTGGCGGAATATGCCCGCCGGGAGATCAACCGCATCGGAGGGTATTACGCGTATACGGCGGAGCTGATCAACGGCGACAGCATTTATGATTTTGACAGAACCAAGCTGACGGTAAACACGTTGGGAATCGGGCTGGCCGGAATCGAGGTATATGACATTCTGCGGGATGAGTACGATATTCAGATGGAGCTGGGCGACATTGCCAATGTGCTGGCTTACATCTCCATCGGAGACAGAGAGCGGGATATGGAACGGCTGATCGGGGCGCTTGTGGAGATCAGAAGGAAATATGGCAGGGACAACGCCGGAATGTACACCCAGGAATATATTGAACCCAAGGTTGCCGTTTCCCCTCAGAACGCGTTTTACGCGGATAAGGAGTCCCTGCCTTTGGAGGAAACCGAAGGGCGTATCTGCAGCGAGTTCGTCATGTGTTATCCCCCGGGGATTCCCATCCTGGCGCCGGGAGAGGAGATCACCGCGGATATTTTGGAGTACATCGTCTATGCGAGGGAGAAGGGCTGCTCCATGACGGGCCCGGAGGACGCGGGGATCCGGCGGTTAAATGTGTTGAAGGAAGAGTGGATATAGAGTGACGCCGAATTTGCAGATCCGGCGTGGAGGACGATTATGGAGTTATGGTTTTCGGAGCCGCATACTCCGGACGTGAAGCTGTCCGTCCGGGTGGATAAACAGCTTTACAGCGGACAGAGCGAATTTCAGAGAATTGACGTGTTTCAATCCCCGGAGCTGGGCAGATTCCTGGTGTTGGACGGGTTTATCATGCTGACGGAAAAGGACGAGTTTATTTACCATGAGATGATCGTGCATGTGCCTATGGCGGTGCATCCCAATGTCAAAAAAGTGCTTGTCATCGGAGCGGGGGACGGCGGAGCGGTCAGAGAGCTTACGGCGTACCCGGAGATCCGGCATATCGACCTGGTGGAGATCGACGAGCAGGTGATCCGGGTGTGCAGGGAGTTTCTGCCCCGGACTGCCTGCAGGCTGGATGACGAAAGGGTGCATATCCATTATGAGGACGGCCTGAAGTTTGTCCGCTCAAGAGAGGATGAGTACGATCTCATCATTGTGGACTCCACGGATCCCTTTGGGCCGGGAGAAGGCCTGTTTACAAAGGAGTTTTACGGCAATTGCTATAAAGCGCTGAAGGAGGACGGCATCATGGTGAATCAGCATGAGAGCCCCTTCTATGAGGAGGATGCCACGGCGTGTATGAGAGCCCACAAGCGGATTGTGGAGAGCTTCCCCGTCAGCCGCGTCTACCAGGCCCACATCCCCACCTATCCATCCGGCCACTGGCTGTTTGGATTTGCCTCCAGGAAATACCATCCGCTGCATGATCTGGATGCGGAACGCTGGCTGAAGCGGGGACTGAATACAAAATATTACACACCCAGGCTTCACGAGGGAGCCTTCTGCCTGCCGGCGTATGTGGAGAAGCTGTTGGAGCGTGTGGAAGAGGGACATTGATAACAAAGAAAGTTTAAAGAGCAGCAGGGAGGAGAAAAATGGCTAAGATTTTAATTATCGGCTGCGGGGGCGTGGCCTCCGTGGCAATTCAGAAGTGTGCGAAGAAGGCGGATGTGTTTTCGGAGATCTGCATCGCCAGCCGCACGGTGAGCAAGTGCGACGCGCTGAAGGAAAAGCTGGCAGGCGTTACGGAGGCCAGAATCACAACGGCGCAGGTTGACGCGGACGATGTGGAGGACCTGATCGCTCTGATTGAGCGGGAGCAGCCCGGGGCGGTGCTGAACCTGGCCCTGCCCTACCAGGATCTGACGATTATGGATGCCTGTCTGGCCTGCGGTGTGGATTACATTGATACCGCAAACTATGAGGCGGAGGACACCCAGGATCCGGCGTGGCGTGAGGCTTATGAAAAGCGCTGTGCGGAAAAGGGATTTACCGCTTATTTTGATTATTCCTGGCAGTGGGCATACCGGGAGCGCTTTGAGAAAGCGGGAATCACGGCTCTTCTGGGAACCGGCTTTGACCCCGGTGTCACGGGAGTTTTTTCCGCCTATGCCCTGAAGCATTATTTTGACGAGATCCACTATATTGATATTATGGACTGCAACGGCGGCGACCACGGTTATCCCTTTGCAACCAACTTCAATCCGGAGATCAATCTGCGGGAGGTTTCTGCCAACGGCTCCTATTGGGAGGACGGACACTGGGTGGAGACAAAGCCCATGGAGATCAAGCGGGAGTATGACTTTGCCCAGGTTGGCAGAAAGGATATGTATCTGCTCCATCATGAGGAGATCGAGTCCCTGGCACAGAACATTCCGGGCGTTAAGCGGATACGCTTTTTCATGACCTTCGGGCAGAGCTATCTGACCCATATGAAATGTCTGGAGAATGTGGGAATGCTGCGCACGGATCCTGTTCTGTTTGAGGGAAAGGAAATCGTTCCCATTCAGTTCCTGAAGACACTGCTTCCGGATCCTGCATCCCTTGGCCCCCGCACTGTGGGCAAGACCAACATCGGCTGTATTTTCCGGGGTATAAAGGACGGCAGGGAGAGAACCATCTATATTTATAATGTGTGCGATCATCAGGAGTGCTATCGGGAATTGGGCTCTCAGGCCATTTCCTACACCACGGGAGTGCCCGCCATGATCGGCGCAATGCTGGTGCTGAAGGGCGTCTGGAAAAAGCCCGGCGTGTTCAATGTGGAGGAATTTGATCCGGATCCTTTTATGGAGGCCCTGAACGAGTACGGCCTGCCCTGGGTGGTAGAGGAGAACCCGGTGCCTGTGGATTAAGGATAAGGAAAGTGCTCTAAAACCGGGGAAGAATGCGAAGCATTCTTCGAAGTGCCGCAAGGCGGCACTTTTTTACCAGGCGATATCCTGCCCCATATGGGGTTTGGCTGCGCAATAGGTGATATCCAGAATGAAGACGGTCAGGAGGATG
>Ga0224748_10243_pt1 | contig 15595 bp, 10 predicted proteins | sample LIM_F_Water_Neg_FD_182074 | JGI IMG/M metagenome (GOLD analysis project Ga0224748, IMG submission 182074) | Enriched cells from gastrointestinal tract of the lab mouse from Pacific Northwest National Laboratory (PNNL), Richland, Washington... | ecosystem: Host-associated > Mammals > Digestive...
CTTTTCTAAAATGGAATCCTTGTCCTTTTCAAACTCTTTCAGGTTCTTTTCATCATTTGTCAGTTGATACACCGCATTTTCTACCGCCTTCATACGTTTTAAATCATCTTTCCAGTCCACACATACATAAAGGATATAACGAATCTTATCGTTGGACCATGTTCCTTCATGCTGCAGGCAATAAAGCTCCACACTCTCCGTTTCGGTCATTTCGTATTCCCCGATTATGACAGCCGCCTGGGAAGACATACTGCAATGTGTCATCAACGCTTCATCTTCTGTCAGAATCTGCTGCATCCTGCGCTGTTTATCGGCATCCGCACAATGACGGAAACTGATAAACTGGAAAAACTGTTTCTCATTCTCATAGGCAAAGTCCAAATAAACATGAACCTTCCCCTTTTCCGGCAATAGCCCGCTAATCTGGTATGCCTTTAGCAATATTTTATTAAATACCCCGTCCATTTCTTTTTGCATCGGGATGACATGCAAAGGGCTGTAAGGCAAGTCATAGTTATAAGCGGCATTGGTCATATCCAACAGTATGGCATCATATTCTTTTTCATTCATCCCCCTGATTTCATACAGTTCTGCAAAAGTAAAGCTTTCAATAAACTGCCCATATCTGGATGATAAACGCATTTTGTTGATTTCATTTCCATCAATGCCTAATGAACTGACCAACAGCAGTTTCATCCGACGGATATCGTATTCCTGCTCCGCTATGATTTGGTAAATAATACCCACCAGTTTCAAAAGGATGGAACTGGAAATTTCTTTCTTCTCCCTTTCCCAAATATAGCCTGCCATCACCCTTGCAATCTTCAATGCAACCGGGCTTCGCATCGCATAATTTTCATCATAATACCAAAAGTTTTTAAATCCATTCAATTCATAGCGGAACTGCCCCAAAATAGGAATCATGCCAGCCATTAGCATGTATTCTGCTTTTTCATTCACGGAAAAATCAATATGAAGCCTTTCTTTTATATACTCAAGCAGCGCCCCTCCGTACGAGGCAGCCTTTTTATATTGCAGCGGAAAACGGTTTTCCGGCTTTTGTTGTTCCAGGCACAGCCGATAAGAAACATCCTCCAGCGTCATAAGATAAATCGCAAAAAATACCGTTTCCTCTTCCATAAGATGATATCCTTCAAAGGCTTCACTTAAATGATAGAAAATGCGTTTTGCGATTTCGTACTCTTTTGTCAAACGGACTTCTTCCATACAGCGATTGCCCACCCATAAACGATAGCCCGCATTACAGCGGTTCCTCACAATAAGCAGGTAAATAGAAAGCTTCTGTGCATTGATATCGGAGGTTCCAAGCCCGCTTTCCCGAAGGACTTTCAAAAAAGTATGCCGTATTTTCTGCCTTTCTTCAAAATCACATTCCAGCCACTTGCTGTATTCCATCCCGGCATCATTCAATACCGCTTTATGGAAGTGGACGGCAAACAGCTCCGTCATCGCAATACGCACATGATATTCCTTTCCATAACATCTAATGCCAAGCCCTTTCCTGTTCTCCCATTCCAGATGAAAGCTTTTTAGAAATATCATTGCTTCTGTCAGGGATTTTTGCAACGCACTGCGGGAAATAAACATTTCGTCGGCCAAATCCTCTATCCGCACATATTTGGAGGAAGACACCAGTTTCCTCGTAATATACAAAAACCTGGCTTGTCCATCCAATGCATAATAGTTGTTCATTACCGACGCACGAAGCACAAGTTGTGCATAAAAGTCATCAAATGCCTGCCTGTCCACAATAATGAGCGAATAACCTTCGTTCCTCTTTGCCTTCAGCTCGGCCCCTACTTTTTTCAGTTCACTTCTTACCTCCGCCATTTCCGACTTAATCGTCCTCGAACTGACCGCCAGCTTTTTCCCCAGCTCGTCTGCCGTCAACGGGTCGTCGCTTCCTGCCAGTTGATAGATGATATTATCGACTCTTACTTTCATCCGCTTCCCCCATCATATGCGTAAGGCATTCTTTTATATTTGCAAAACCGCGTTCCGCATATTGTTTTAAGCCGGCACAGCCACTGGTAATATAATAACCGTGGTATGCCTTAATCATAGATAAGTCGTTGAGCGCATCGCCTATGACAGCAACCTTATCCGGATGATAATATTCCTCAATCCACCGCACCCCTGTCTCCTTGCTAATCCCATATGCCGTCACATCAATGGCTTCTTTATTGCAGTGGAACGATAACCGTCCGTCGAATAACCGGGCAAGCTCCTCCGCCAACAGCTCTGCCGCCTTATCGGATTCATTTCTGATAAAAAAGGAAATAACTGTCATCTGCCGGAAAGTTTCCTCCGTCAACTTTTTTATCTGCATTCTTATCCTTTCCAAATCATCGCTGTCCTGCCTGTTATCATACAAAATACCCGATGTTTCCAAATCGGCCGCTCCAAAACAGACTACTTTTTTCCGTTTTATAACATCTGCCAGCTCTACGGCAGTCTCATGGTCTATTTCGCAGGCATGAAGCAATTGGAAGTCCCTGCTCCATATCGCGCTTCCGTTTTGGGCAATTAGAAAATCCGTCTCGATTCCATACTTCTTTAGCTCCGGGTCTATCATACCCTTGGAGCGCCCTGTAACAATTCCGAACAGATTACCCTTCTTCCTGAATGTACTAATTGCGTCTTTGTCTTTTTCTTCTACCGCCAGTCCTTTCTCCTTATCGGAATACTGTTTTAATGTTCCATCATAATCAGATGCTAAAAGTTGCATGGCTATTATCCTTTCCGGTGCTATCAATAAGTATTTGCAATGGGCTATCTACAATTTGCTATTTATAAGAAAAAATGTTTGTAAGGGATAGTATCTACTACCGGATGATGGATGCCGTGGAATTGGCAGCCGTCTTCACCGTAACAGGTCCCGTGGTCCGAGCAGCAAATAACGAAAGTGCTGCCCCGCCTTTCTTTCCAACCATCGAATAGCCTTCCCAGTTCGCCGTCCACATATCGCAAAGCCGCCGCATGGCTCGACAAATCGTCATGGGATGCGCCGTCCAGATAAAAATAATTTGGATAATGGATGGCATCCACATTTAAATAAAGGAAAATGTGTTTTTCTTTTTCCGCAGACTCTATCTTTTTCAATATAAAATCTACCTGATTTTTCGTACTGTCCTTAACCGGGCAGCCAAAAGAAGGGTTCCAGTAACTTTTTTGGAAAAAGCCGGGGAATACCTTTCCAATATCCGAACGTTTATCGAAAAAAGAAACGCCCCCTACACACCATGTGTCATAGCCGTCCTTTCCCAGCCCTTCCATCACCGTACTGCCGGAAAAGCCGTAAGCCCCTTCGGGCGCCTTCTTACCAAGGCCGATGGCTTTGGGGAAAAACAGCATTTCCCTATCCGCCAAATTCTTGGCGTCATACCGGCAAGGCAAAAACCCTGCAAACATGGCATGATGGGAAGGATAGGTAAAATTGCCCGGCGCCTGACATTTTTCCCATAAGCCGTATCTGTTTAACACCGGAGTCCTTCCGGCCCCCTCCTCCTGTACCGCCACATCATAGCGCAACGTATCCAAACAGATAAATAAAATATCGCAACTTCCCACCACTTGATTCATATCGACGGAAGGTTTTTTCTGCTCTTTGCCAGAAAGGAATAAACGGAAAGGAACCTCTTTTTCCGTTATTTTTTCTGTCGTTCTTTCCGCATCCTCTTTCATATCCATTTTCCTTTCCCTCCACTTGTTCTATAATCACAATTTTTTTCCAAGTAACTCCCCATTTACTTTTCCGCTCCCAGAAAGCCATGCCTTCATGATTTGCACCTGATGGCTGTAGATTACATTTCGATGATAAATATCCTGATAGATTAAATCCCCTTGGGCATTCATCTCGATAATCCTTGGCTTTAGGCTTCCCCTTTCCAACAGGATATCAATCCCCGCGCTTCTAAGCCCTGTAAAATACTCCATAGCCTTTCTGCATATCTCTTCCACCGAATCCAATACCGAAGCCGGAAGCCCCAGCATCCCTGCTTCCATCGGATGATTATTCAGATGCAGGTTGGTAATCGGCCCTTTGGAAAGCCTTGCCAAAAGGAAGTCCACGTTATCCTCCTGCACCACTGCCCGTAAATCGTAAGAATATCCCTGATATTCCTCCTTCGCATACCAGCGTTCCACAATGCAGTCCAGATTAAGAAGCCGGTTCAGCAAAGATACAATCTGTTCCGGCTCCGTAAAACGGCGGAGCCGTTTGGTATTCACAAGACCGATGCCCTCCTGCTCCAACGAACAAGTATAAAGCACCATCTTCCCGGAACGGGGCTGCCAGCGGAAAGCCGATACCCCCGCTGCCCCGGAACCAATTAACGGTTTGATAAAAACTTGATGGATATCACACTTTTCCATCCTTTCCAAAAGCATTTCAACTGACAGAAGGTTTGGCTCCTCCACTCCCTCCGCCTCTAAGCTTTCCGTCACCGGAAGCCCCTTTTGGCATAGTTTCTTCTTGCAAGCCCTCTTGTCCAGAAGCCCTGCTATCGCCAAAGGATGATTGAAATATTGGATTTTGTAAGTATCGGCCATCCCTGCCAGCTTGTCCAATTTCCTTTTGTAATCCCCTACCAGGCTGTCCAGTTCCCCCAGGGAACAGCTTTTCCAAAGCGGCGGGTCAATTTTTAAAAACAGTCCTGTCTCCGGAAAACTTCCCCATTGTTTTCCCCAATCGTTCCAATCTACAAAACAAATAGGCAGACTTGCCTTTTTTGCCGCCTGCCTAAAATAATCGGTCCGCTTTGTATCCGGGTTCCCCAGAAGCGCCACCTTCCTCATTCCGTCAGCATGGCATTCATATAGATTTCACCCCTGTATTCATCCGGTTCATTTTTCTCGGAAATATCTACTTCTATGGGCAACCCTTCTAATTTTCCTGCCATATCATCGGACAAATAGTGATAATGGACATCCAGTTTCTTTATATTAGGATAAGAAGGCAGTTGCTCCAAAAGCAGTTCCCCTCCTTTATCAGTCAAAGTACCATTGGACAAATCCAGCGTATGAATCTGCCCCATAAACTTGCTCTCCAAAACCATCTTGGCGATATCATCCTGTATCTCACTGTCCACGATGCCTAAATAAGTAAGATTCGGGAAATCCGCCTTTTCCAGCAATTCCTTTATAGTATCTGCATCCCCGTCAAACCCATAATCTTCAATTCCAATATAAAGCAGCAGCTTTTTCAACTGGGGAAGCTTTGCGCCCTGAATGGAACGAAGCACCGACACCGGAAGCCCGCCGCAGATAATCGTTAACGATTCCAGCCCTTCATGGCAGATTTCCCCCAATTCCAAGTCCGTACTGCCTTTGATTGTCAATGCTTTCAGTTGCGGCATAGCTGCCCAAAGTTTGCTGTAATCCCCTTGTATAATCCATGATACTTCACATTCTTCATAGTCCATATCGCCGATAAAAAGCTCCTCAATATGGGAAAACCGTTCCTTATTCGCCACAATATCATCCAACATTGTCTGACAGCCATCTTCCCAGGCATCGCCCCAATCGCCGATAATTATCCCTGTCAATTCGGGTAAATCAGGGTCTGCCAAAATGTCCTCCACCCTGCTGTCCGCTCCTTTGCCCTGCTCTTCATACTCTTCATAACTATAAGTATATTTTTTTTACTTTCTTCCCGTTTTCTAATCCTTCTTTCATTTTTTGCTCCATTTCCGTGCGGCTTTTCCACATACTCAGCTTGCAATGCCGCACTGACATAAACTTGAGATTGAAAATCCAAAATTTCCAATCTTACCCCCATGCTTCATTCACCTATCGGATTCCTGGCAATTCCATACTAACCTGTATTATGAATCTCATGCCTATTGGCACATCTCTTTCATCAGGGAATGTATCTGCCCTAAATTTTTTTCCACGAATTCTACCGCGTTCCTTCCATAAACAAGCATATCGCTTTCCAGCCTTTTGCCAAATTTATTTTCCTTCTTTTCTTTTTCCTGATAGCCCTCCAGCTCTTTCAGGAAATCCCACATTTTATCCGTTCCATGCTTATTCCATTTTCCCCCTTTTTCCACCTCCTCCTTTATTTCTTCCAAAGAAACCCCTTTCTGTTCCAGAAAATCCTCAATCAATTCCACCGGATTATTGGATAGGTTTTCCCTTAGCCGTATCTTCGGCATAAATTTTTGGAACTGCAAATACTTCTTCACTTTATCCAAGTCACTTTTCCGTTTTTCTACCGCACAATAGTCATCCAGCAATATTTCAATCTGCTTATACGAATCAAATTCCAGATAAACTTCCAGTTCTTTCTCCTTTTCATTATAATCCAACAGCAACTGATTGCAAAGGCTAATATAATTCACTTTTTTATTTGTAATGTCCGTAATTTTTTCATATCTGGCGCCGCATCCGCATTCATAAATACGCCCTTCCGATTGGACAATGCATCCGCATTCGGCACATTTTAAGTAATTATGTTTTTCATTGATAAGCAAAAGGAATCTTTCCCATTCCTGCAAATCATCGCAAAGACGCACCAGATAAGATAAGGGGTCTTCCTCAAATACCATATAATCGTTTTCCAACTTGTCTGTATGTCGGTAAATTGCCAAAGCCGCCATTTCCACCATACAGCGTTCCTTTTCATCCAAAGAAAAGATACTCCCCGCAGAATAAAAGTTCAACAGGAAACTAAGAGCCGATAGGCATCCATGATCATTCCGGTTGTATTTTTCCTCAATCTTTTCCCCTGGAACCAGCTCGAACAATAAACTGCCTGCCAAAGAAGCACGCAACTCTGCAAATTCTTCCTTTACATTCGACGAAATAATCTTATAAAAAGGGGCATACTTATGAATCTGTTTCACCTTCCGCATAAAGAAATCCAGCGGATATCCAATATCATGGAACATGGCACCGATAAAATAGCTTTGGTACAAAACCCTTTTTACTGCCGCTTCATCCGCTTCTGTCTGCGCCTTTACATAGCTGGACAAAATCGTATTGGATTGCAAAATGCATTCAGTCATTGCATCCAGAAAATCATAATCCAGCATCAATACGGAACCCAGATATACATTGCGGTACTGGTGTTTATAATGCTCCCTAATCCTCTTTGGCACACCGCTTTCCCCATCGTATTCCAAAAAGATATCATTTTCCAATGCCCCATAATTGTTCACCAGCAGCCGGTCAATACCCGGGATGTGGAAATACTCCTGGAAAATATGGAGAATATCGTCCATCATGCAAAGTTCATTGCATACTTCCACTTCCGAATATATCGCTTTGCGTGTTTCATAAATCTGTTCAAAGTTGTACGACGTTAAGCTCTTCTGCCATGCCCTTCCCTTTTTTTCTTTCTTTTTCCCCGCTTTCAAGAACACCGGCATATTTTCCAACAAATTATGAAAATAATCATACATTCTTTCGTCGTTTATGGTTCGGACATTTCCCTTTTTATTCATGGATTCCCCTTTCAATGCTCATCCTTCTTTATTTCTTTCTCTTTTTTGGCATTCTCCATTTTCTCTTGCCCTGCTTCTGCTTTCTCAGCTTCCACTTTTTCCACTTTCTCTTGCCCTGCTTCTGCTTTCTCTATTTCCGCTTTCTGTGTTTCTACTTTCTCCGCTTCCGCCTGCTTTGCTTCTGTTTTTCCTGCTTTCGCTTGCTCTGCTTCTACTTTTTCCGCTTCTGCTTTCTCTATTTCCTCTTCCTGTGCTTCTACTTTTCCCGCTTCCGCTTTCTCTCCTTCTGCTTTTCCTGCTTCCTCTTCCTGTAATTCTCCTTTTTCTGCTTTCTCTATTTCCTCTTTCTGTGCTTCTACCCTTTCTGCTTCCTCTTCCCCCACGTCTTCCTTTTCTACTTCCGCCTTCGTTGGCCAAACATCATAGTCATCGGGGCGGTTTATCAGTTTTGCCTCATTTTTTATAATACTCTTTTTTAATAAATTTTCATTATAGGGCAGATAAAATATTTTCAGTGACGGAATGTGGAAAATACTTTCTATTTCTCTTATAACATTTTGCTTTTTAAAAAGAAAGTATGCTTCTTCACCTTCTTCCCTTTCTCTTTGAGACATCCCTTCGCAATCAAACAAATCGTTGATGAGTATGGTTACGGTACGGTTCTTTTTTTTCAAATATGCCGCATATTCGTTTAAACTTTCCGCTGTCTTCCTGATATGGGAGGCATCCGGCGTTGTAACATAAATTTCTTCCACTTCTACGCTCTTCTTATCGTTATTCCTCATTGCATAGATATCTGCCAAAATACACTCCTCCGTATAGGAAATCCCCGGCGCGCAGTCCAGCACAATCAGGTTTTTCCCCTTTCCGTTCAATATCTGGTTCAACAACTTCTTTACCTTGCTTTGGAAAATACCTCTTTCCACATCCGGGCAGGAACGGAGCCTATCCTGTCCGCTATAGGACTCCTTTCTTCTGGAAACCGGGTTCAAAATCGCCGCAAAAAAATGGTTTTTACCTTCTAAATTAATTTTTTGCACCTTTTCCTGCAATGTACTGTTTTTTCTATCGTCCAAATCGTTGTAGTATACCTTTTGTTTTTCCAGAGAAAGGACATACTCCACACCTGTTCCCAGTATATCCAAATCTACATAATATATATTTTGATATGTATCTCCTTTATACTCCGACATGCATCGGCAAAGGGCTGCCGTCGTCTTGCCTGCTCCTCCTTTAAACGAATTTATCATAACAATCTTGTTATCTTTTTTATTTTCTTTCTTATCATCCTTTTTATCGCCTTTTACCTTATCTTTTTCTTCCCCTATCATTTCAGTTTTTTATCCTTTCGTATAAAGTCTTCATATTCTTTTTCATCGACGTTTCCAAAAGCCCCTCCGCTTCCGCTATACGCAGGGTATGCAGCAACATTTCTTTCTTGTAATATTCCATAAACCTCGTTACGGAATTTTCATCCACTTCTACCACCTTTTCAAAAAATTCCAGCATATCCAACAGTTCCATAATATCCGTGGTAAGGTAATGGGAATGCCCCCCTTCCCCTGCTTCTTGTATCTGCACCGATACCTCCGGGCTATTCCTCCTGCCTTTCCCAGCCTGATACAACGCCAACGCCAGAGGGTAATTTTCCGTCTTCCCATAAAATTCTTTTATCAGCATTTCCCGGAACTTAGCCATCATATAACCGCTGTCGGCAAAAGCTCCTCTTACCAGCTCCACTGCAAATTGCTGGTATCTCTCCGTTTCCTCTTCTGCTGCCTCTTTCTCTTTTGTCTCCACCACAAGCACAAAAGAAAGCTTTCCGTCCCTATAAGCCGCCTGTAAAAAAATTTCCTGCAAGCCCTCCGCTTCTAACAACTGCTTACAAAAGTCTTCCTCTCCGGACAGTTCATCCAAAAGCCCGCTGAGAGAAATCTCTGCTACCTCCATCCCCCTTTCTTCCAATTCCTGCTTTTTGTTTTTCTGCGATAGCATCAGCAAAATACTTCCGCTTCCGCTAATCTGGCTTTTTCTGATTTGATAATTCTCTTCCCGGTAAATATGCCGCAGCAGACGCTCGTTTGCACTAATGATGACAGCTTCAAAATGGGAGTCATCCTGCACCTTTGCGCTGATTTCTTTCAACTTGCGCATATTTAATTCCTGATTGTTCCACTTGGACAAAACCGCGCCTCCCCCGTTCTGGATGCGCTGCAAAGTATCCCACAAAACCTCTATATGATTCCTGCCGGTCTGCAGAAAACCCATCTGCTCCTTTAAATCAAAGTTCCCCAGCTTTCTCCTTACTTCATTGGGTTCCTGGACATATCTGACCATTTTGCTGGAATTGTAGATAACATCCGTATCCGCAAAAAACAGCAAATCGCATCCTTCCAGCAAATCTTTGATTTCCAGCTCATTCCCGCCGTTTACATACTTCCCCTTGATAAACCGGAAATAAACACCCGGGTCTCCCATCCCCCTATGATACAATCTTTCCAGTTCCCGTTTCAGCTCCCTTTCCCTTATACTGACTATTTGAATCGTAATCCTGCTTAAAAGACAGGTTTTTCCATTCACTAGTTTCTGCAGCCTGCGGAGCAGGAAAGGAAGCCCCTGAAAATCATCCAAGTCCACAATGCTGACAGACAGCGTTCCCAGATAAGGGTTCTGGACAATATATTCCTCAATGACACTGTTTAGCAGCCGGAAATTTACCGGCGAATTAGCGCCCCTGCTTTCTTTTTCATAAAACAAAATCTTCCCCGGCTCCCGGATGCTGGTATAATCCAGTTGATACAACTTATGCCCTTTTTGCAAAAAACGGATGGGAAACCATAGCTTCTCCTGTTCTACCATAAAAGACGGGATATCCGATATGGTTTCCAGCCCTTCCATTTCCTGATAAGCCGCTTCATACAGTCCTTTTAACCGGAGAAAATACAAACCAACAGCCGGATGGTAAAAAGGCATCTCCATCCGCCCTTTTTCTTCCTTACAAAACAACATCTGGAACGCTTCAACGATTTCCGTATTTTCACACAAATGGTTCATCGCCTCATCCATTAACAGCCATCCCATCGCTGCAAAATATGCGGACACGAACCTTTCTTGATTTTCACAATATTGGGCAAGCATTACAGGGGTAATTTCCCGGTAATCCCCCCTTTCCACCGCTTGGTCAAAAGCGGAAAGAAGTTCTGCCAGATGGGATTTCCATTTTTCCTTCTTTTCTTTCAAAATCCCATACCCTTCTACCAGCTCAAACAAATCCTCTATTTTTTTCCTGCATTCCGACAGTTCCTGTTTCTCTACCGCAAATATTTCTTTTGCTTTTGCAAAGGAACCGCCCCTTCCGTCGGATTCCTCCTGTTCTTCCTTCCAGCAGGCCTTGATTTCCTTCTCTGCAGAAACAATATCCCACCCCGCTTCTTTCAGGCACATATCATAGGAATAGCTATAAATATGTTCCTCTTGTACCGGTTCTTTTTTCTGCTTTTTCGCAGTCTTTTTATAGCGGAAATATTCCTCCACCCATTCAAATTCCGATTCTTTGATAAACTTCTCCAGCTTATCCTTTCCCAGTGCGGATATCATTTGCTTCCGCAGCTTCTCCGGCATATTTTTATCTTCCAAAGCCTTTTCCAGCCTTTGACGCACAATATCCGGCTTGGAATACCGGATTTGCCGTTTTAGCCTTCCTTTATTCAGCCCATCGCCTTTTGTCCTCCATATACCGAACCGGTTCACATTATCGTTAATTTTTCTTCTGGAAAAGCTAATGCAATCTCCTTCTTTGGAAATGCAATCCCCTAAATATTCCATCAATTCCCCGATATCCACCGGTATGTTCTGCACCAAAGTATAGACATACTCTTCCAAAGTTCCGTCTCTGTCCGTAATTTCAAATGTCTGAACCAGCAGTTTCCATAACCGTTTCTTGTCATCCGGTATTATCGGATATTCGATAAAGTCTTTTAACGAATCAATTCTTCTTATGGAATCCGAGCAAAGCAGCACCAGCTTCTTCACCTCTCCGTCATTCCGGTACCGTACAGCATCCGCATAATCTTCCTGTTCCGCCCGGACGAACCGGCATCCCTCTACCGGCAGCAAATACTCATCCGGCAGCATTTCCGCGTTGATATCCGTAATTGCTATAAATACTTCTTCTTTTCCGTCCGTCAATTCCCGGATATAGGCAGACAAATATTTCGCCGTTAGTCGAAAAATCTCCTTATCCTTATCCTTATCTTTGCCTTTATCTTCTTTCATAGTAATTTAAATTCTCCCTTTTTTTCCGGCAGCGTTACCACATAACCGCTGTCAGATAACCGGATGAGGCAATTGACCTGATCCAATGTTTCCAAAAAAGCCTGTTCATTCCTGCTAAATTCCTGCTGTTTTACACGGATTTTGTACTTTTGTACCAGCCGCTCCGTTTTGCTGCATTTTCGGATATAAATCCCGTAATTATCTTCCAAATGTTTTATAAAATCATCCAAAAAGGCAAATTCCACATCCTTTTTGGTCGTCAGATATAGCCTTACCAAAAAAGCGGTCAATTCACCGGATAATGCAAAATACTTATATTTGGAACGGGTTGCCGGATATACAAACCCAATTTCCTTCCCGCTGCCCTGCAATACGCCAAAAATCCTTGTTTGGTTTGTTCCCGATATTTTCCCTGTCAACTGCATATAGTAATCCACAAATGCTTCCACGGACAATTTTAAGCTTTCCCCCATCTGCAAATGAAAAACATCCCCTGCCTTTTGGTTCAGCCTTTCATCATTCCGGTAATTCGCGTCAAAAACCCGGTTCAAATATTCCTTTAACGGTACATCCCCGATGTGGATAGCCCCATTCCGGTTGCTGACTACAATAAAAGTCTCCTTTCCCTGTTCTGCATCATTGATTCCATCCCTTTTTCTGCTTTCCTGTCCTATTCCGCTTCCATCCGCATTTCTGTTGTCCTGCCCTATCCTGTTCCCGTCCGCATTTCCGGCTTCTTCTCCTGCTTCTTTTTCCCTTTGTTCCATAACCCTTCCTACATAAAAGCCGGACAATAAATCCGAGAAGCTATCCCGGAATGACTGGTAATTAGACGTACAGGCACGATGCAGCCCGCCATCGTTCAATCCGCTGTCAGTAGAGCCTTTGCATAATAAAACAGGCATCCCTGACGTCTCCGGCCTTACCCGGTGGATAAAATAGAATACCACATACATAGTCAGCAGCATGGCCAAATCATCCAGCCTTTTATAAAAATCCTGCCCGGTGAAATAGGGATGTGTCAGCAGGGAATGTAAATCCTTATAAAACCGCCTTCCCAACTTTTTAAAAAAAGGTTCTTCCCTTAGTTTTTCAAAACCTCCGGGTTCTTTTACCTTGTCCTTCCGCCCCTTTTCAATACCGCAAAACCGCCTCACAATATCATAGATTCCGGTAGAATCCCCATATAAATATTGATACAATTCCTCCCGTATCCGTTCCTCTTCGGAAGGTTTCCCGCCGCTAAGGGCCAAATGATAGAGCAGATGGCGCAAATTCACATTGGCACTTCCCAGCATGTCCAGAGAAAGGGGCATATATATCTTCTCTTTCCCACTCTTAATCCCCGATAACATCTCTCTTCCCGTAAAATATTGGAGAAATTTTTCAAAAGAACGCTCCAAATCCTTTTTCACTTCAGAATTGCTTTCCTGACAGACTAATATCCCCTGTTCTTCAAAAAAAGAAAATGTATAATCGTCCTCTTCATGGCTCCGCGCTTCAAAGAAATCAGCAAGAAAATTATTCAACAATAAATATTTTGGTGTTTCAGACGCAGAAACACCTACAAGAGCCGTCAATGCCTCATTTTTCATTTTAATAACCATGCCTTTCCCTCAGCCTGCAAGCATTGGAACACCGGTGCAAAGTTGAGAGTAGAAAATTTATGTTTCAGATTAAGCCTCTGCTTCCTTTTCAATCATCACCTTTGTGCTGTTCCCAAATAAAAAGAGGTTCTGCTGTTTTAATTCCAGGCTGAAATTTATATAATCCTTCCGTTTTGCTTCATCGAACCGGATATGTGCTTTCCGGTAAGCATCCGGCATGGAATGCAGCACCTTCCGGTAAAAAGTATTCACCGCATATTCCTCCATAGAAATACCATTCCTATCCATATGGTAATCGTCGGCCGCCATCAAAAGAAAACGGAATAACGGATAGTCAATCAGCATACTTTCCTCCCGCAGCCTGTTCCCTTCCATATAAACATAACTGAGGAAAAACCTGTTTTCCTGCCCTGCCGGCAAAATCCCGCTGCCCCTGTTTTGTAAATCCAAGTCGTATCGCTTCCATACGGTTTCTATATTACTGCTAATATCAAATTCCGTCTGAATACACCCGTCAAATATGCTGGGCGTATCCGCCACCGTCATTTTTAAATTGGTATTCCCCGCTCGGGTAATCTTGCTCAAGCCAAGCTTTAACTTGACCAGGTTCCTATCGCTTGTATCCATAGTGCTGACAAAATAGGGCGCCCTGCCATTGATAATATTTAATACCGAGCGAAATTCCGTCAAATAATCCGCATATAGAAGCGCATATCTTTCTTCTGCTTTTATGTCGCCCTGCTCAAAAAAATTTTTCCGTTTTTCTATAATACATTCTTCCCTGCTGCCATATTGTCTGTTCGCATCCCTCGTCCTTGCCTTTGCCGGATCCAGACAACAGAACTTTTGCAGCCTAAGATCGCCTGTTACGTCAAAAATCTGATAATAGCGGAATCTATCCTGCTCTTTTTCCTTTTTACGCATTTCACAATCATGCCCAAATGTGACCATATAAGAAATCAATGAAAGCAGTTCCCGGAATGTAATATGGCCGCCGGTCAGATAAACGGCATCGCAAAGGACTCGCAGCCCTTCCATGCCTTTATCCATCAAACCTATCAAGTTCTCTTTGTAAACGCAGTTCCCCCTATAAGGGCAATCCGCTTCCCCGCATTCGCTATTCCTGTCAAATGCAAGGAAGGAAGCTGCAATATCTTGGAAAAGCTGCTTATCCGCCGCCAAATTCCTCCGCTCAAAGTTAACGATTAGCATATCATCTCTTCCTGCTTTCAGTTCTTCAAGCAACTCCGGGCAATACTGCAAAACTGTCTTTGTAAAAATGCCGATATTGGCCGCCAATATATATTTCTCTTCGCTCTTCCCCTCGAGCAAATCTTTTATTTTTTTCATCAAGCCTTTTTTTTCATCATCCCTTACTGCTGAAAAATCCATACAAACCTGAAAACCATGTTTTTGCAGCACATCATTCAGGTTACGCATCAACCTCGTTTTCCCATCCCCCGCTTCGCCAGTCAGCAAAATAAATTTAAGCCCGGAAATCCTTTCCCGTATTTCCTTCTCCTGCGGCAACATAATATTGAAGTCGTCCTCATTCCGCTCATCCATCATAAACGAATGCCCTTCATAACCTCCGCAATATTTTACCAACTGGAAAACCTTTTCTTTTACATTCATACCGTACAAATCCTCTTTTGCACTCTTTCTCTGTTACCTTCTTATTTTATCATATTGGATAGAGCAAGTAAATTCATTCTTTCCGGCTGCCGCCTTTCTACCGTCTTTCTACCGCCTTTCTTCCTCCTTTCAAACATTGGTTTCTATTACATGTAATTGTTGCCCTTTTTCATGATAAAATCTACCGGAAATTGCCCTGTCATCTGTCTCTGTTTTCTTTATCCGATTTGACTATATAGGTATGCAGGAACCATTTCATCATGGATTTAGGACAGTTAACAAGAAGCTACAGACATACCGTGAAACGGGCCACTGACAGCAAAAAGCGCTATGCCCCATTCAGGATGGCATAGCGCGTGTTTACTGTGAAGATATCCAAATGGTCAGCACCCCATTTAACACACAAACGTGCTTGGATGATTCCATGTACTCCCCTTTTCTGCCCCATAAATAGATGTTCGGCATATCTATATTCCGTCAAACAACTCCCCAAATACAGTCTTCTCCATATATTGGTTTAGTCCTCATAGTAGTCCAACATATGCTCATAAATGTTTCTGGTCTGTTCTTCATCGCCCCATGATAAAGGCTCATCCCCATAGCATAGCA
>Ga0224748_10244_pt1 | contig 15593 bp, 17 predicted proteins | sample LIM_F_Water_Neg_FD_182074 | JGI IMG/M metagenome (GOLD analysis project Ga0224748, IMG submission 182074) | Enriched cells from gastrointestinal tract of the lab mouse from Pacific Northwest National Laboratory (PNNL), Richland, Washington... | ecosystem: Host-associated > Mammals > Digestive...
CGCTGCCCGGAGTGTCCTCTCCGGGTGTAACGGAATTAGTTTGGTTTCACAGAAAGGAAATCAGTTTACAATCAAACTTGAAAATATCTGTTTTGATGAATTTGTTAAAAACCTTGTAGCAAGCCATTTGCATATTCACTATCTTTCCATGCGGAAACACTCATTGCAGGATCTTTTTCTAAAACTGACAGGGGGAGCAGAGCCATGTATCCATTAACAAGATTATATGCAAGAAAACTATACAGACAAAAATTGATCTACATTTTTTTTGCCTGCTTTTTTACAGCTTCTTTCTTTTACGCTTTTCTAATTTCAACACCGCAAATGGAAGAAATGCTGAATATCAATATTGGAATTGTCGGGAGAAAAAATTTCCCCGAATTTATGATGCGGTTTTATGTCGGGACAGTGGGTATTCTTTTTAATGTATTTCTGCTGACACTGTTTATTTGTGAAGAAGATAGGAACAAAATGCTTTACCAGCCTTTATTGCATGGGGAAAACCGCAGCAGAATGATACGTTCAAAAATCTATGTTGCTGTCAGTATGTCAATGATTTTTGTTTTGTTGGTGGCTTTTATCAATTACATAACAGCCTTTATGCGTTGGGGTTATGAAATCTTTGAACAGGCAGCCTTTATCAGAACCATTATAAAATATCTGTTATCGGGTATCTATATGTCGGTTATAACGCTTGGTATAGTCACACTTTGTATCTGTACCCGCAACGCATGGAAAACAATATTTTTTGTGATTATTTATCTATTGATAGACCAATTTATATACAGTTCCAATATTGCTTTATTACAAAAAATATGGGTTGGATATTACCTTAACCTTTGGACGTTTGCATATGAGTATCAGAAAATACCATTTAGCGAACTGCTTATAGGAATATCCATCATGATACTGTACGGAATTGCTTTTTTTCAAATATCCCTATATAGAACACAAAAAATTGATTTTTGAGAGAGGTAAAAAATGATTATAAGATTATTAAATATACAATTTGCACGACTAAAAAGGCAAAAGATATTATACTTATTTTTTGTCGTAATGGCAGTGATTATCATTTCCAATGCGCTTCAAGAAGATAATGGCATGGGATACTATGCAGGCGGTAAATTTCCAACAATGTGTATGCAGTCCTATATTGATATTGTCGGTACGCTATTCCTTAGTTTTATCAGCGCAGTGTTGATTTGTGGGGAAAAGGCAAGCGGTATGTTTCGGCAGCCTTTGTTGAATGGTGTTTCCAAAAAACAGCTTTTAATCGCAAAAACTGTTAGTATTTTCACAGTTGCGCTAATATGTTTTTTATTTGTGGTAATCGTCAGCATTGTAACAGGTTTCTTTTTATGGGGCAGCCATATCTTCGATCATGCACAGGAATATTTGTTACAAATGTTGTTATTAGCTTTTCCGCAGACTACTATGGTTCTGTTTTTAGTGCTTTTATCCTTGTATATGTCGAATATATCCAGTATGATGTGCGCTTCTCTGATTATTTTATTAGTCAATAATTTGTTCAGCCAGTTTTTTGGCAGTTACATATCGTTTATAGACTTTATGTATTATCTGTATGCTTTTTCCGGGTATAACGGAATGGAATTAACAGGCAAAATGATTGTATTAGGAATTGCTGTTAATGTCATAACAGGAATTATCCTTGTTTATGGAATTAGCAGACGCACGAATAGTATGATAATGTAAAAATACATTGCACTTTGAAAGTGGGCGATAATATTATGAAAATACTGTTGCTGACATTTAATGAACATGAAGAAAAAGCGATTGACAAAATCTTAGCAACAATCTCTGACTGCGTATCACTTGAAGCCGTGCAGACTATTCCCGTCCCTGCTTCGGGAATGTCTTTTCCGGGACTGGAAATAAGGCTGCACCAACGCCGGGTATTAAAAGACGGGGCAGACATAAACCTAACACGATTGGAATACGGCGCACTCTGCTACCTTGCCGCCAGTCCGGGGCGGGTATTCACAAAAGCAATCGGCTCATTTTGTCCTATGGGAATCTTGTTGGGGTTGCCACCCCAAGCCCGCCTTTTGCGGCTTACAACGAGTACCGGGAGAAGAAAGAGAATGTCCGGGAATTGCAGACCGTGAAAAGCAATCTTGACAAAATCTTGCGCCGTGAGCCGGAACGGGGAAAGGGGCGGGAAAATGAACGGTAAACGCCCCTACATGGACTACCCACAGTACAGAGCCGTCCGCCGCCTTGTACATGAGTGCTGCAACTATGATAACGGCAACTGTATCTTGCTGGATAACGGCGAGCCTTGCGTATGCGTCCAGAGTATCAGCTATTCGCTTATATGCCGCTGGTTTCGGATAGCCGTACTGCCATTGGACGGGAAACTGGAAGCCGCCTTACTCCACCGGGCAGACAGGAAACGCTGTACCGAGTGCGGCGGGTATTTTCTCCCCAAGTCAAACCGGGGGAAATACTGCCCGGATTGCGCCGCAAGAGTGCGCCGCCGGAAAGAAGCTGACAGACATCGGAAAAGATACCACCTTTCTACGCATTTAGGCTATGAAAGAAGCCCGTAAATCAAGGCTTTTTTGACCGCCCTCAACGGGTAGGCGATACATTTATCCTTTACCCCTGAAAACAGCGTTTTAACTGCGTAACACGAAGCCACAGACAGGAGGTGAGAACCATAACCGAATACATCACAGCCGACACCATCATGCCGCCATTTTTCCGATACCCCCGTTTTCTGCTGAAAATGGACTTGTCACAGACCGCAAAGCTGCTTTATTCGCTGCTGTTAGACCGTTCCGAACTCTCACAGATTCCAGATGCTGGTGTTGGTGAAATGTCCCGCACCTTTGGCGAGCTGAGTGCTGTCTGTCCCCTCATAAATTTTGACATTCACGCCCAGGGACGGAATTTTCAGTGTCCCCAGGTGGCCCCCGGAGTAATAGAGATCAGACGTGACCTCCGTGTAGGCGGTAGTCTGCGTGGTGGTGTAGCTGAACTGGCTTGTGCCGCCGCTTACGTCCACAGCAGGATAACCGCTGTTCGTGACAGTGCCGCCGCCCACGCTGCCCACCTGATTCACCAGCCCGCCGCTGAGAGCGCCGGGGACCAGATTGGGGGTCAGGTATTCCCCGGAGTTGGGCAGATAGCTGGTAGGCGTACCGAAACCGGGCGGGATGAGGGCGGTGTTCTTGCTCCTGTCCACGTTGGGATTCTCCGCCGTATAGGGGGTGTCCTCGCTGGTGGGCCTGCCGAACAGGTAGTCCTCCGGCTCGTCAATGGTGTACTCCAGCGCATGGGCCGGGGCCACCAGCGTGGCGGCGAAAACCGCCGTCAAAAGAAAAATGTGCAGCAATCGTTTCATGTTCAAGTCCTCCTTTCCTTCATTTTCTGGATGGTCCAAAGCGCCGCCGCTGCCAGCGCCGCCACGCCACCAACACAGCCCAGCAGGGAAAGCCAATTTGTGCTACCCGTTTTAGCGGGGGCAGGGTCTGTGTCAGGGGCCTCCGGCCCGGTCTGGTTGGACGGGGCGGAAGGGTCAGCCGGTTTTTCCTCTTTTGCCAGTTCCTCGCTGCCGAAGATGGCGGTGTAGGTGACAACCTCGCAGCCGGTCTTTGCCACTTGGCCCGTATAACTGGCTGTGACCGTATAGCCGGTGGCGTAGCGGGTGGAGGAAGTGCCGGTATAGGTGGCCGTGGCGGTGTAATAGCCGTTCTCGCCGCCGCTCCACTCCACAGCTCCCAGGGTCAGGGTTTTGCCGTTGTCCGTGGTGGTTTTGGGGACAAGGGATAGGTCGGCGTCGGACAGGTTGGGATAGGTGCGGGTGGCGGACAGGCTTTTTGTGCTGGTCTTGTAGCCCTTGGCCTCCACGGTGACAGAGGTATAGTCCAGCGCCAGCAGGCCGGTATAGCCGTCCTCGGTTGTGACCTCCCGATGGGGGTCCAACTGTTTCAAGACCGCCGAGAGATCGTTGGTGTCGCTGTCCTGGGTGATGGTGTCGGTGTAGTCCTGGGTGTCCACCCCCACCTCGTCCTCTCTAATCATGTCCAGCAGAAAATACCGCCGCCCGTTGCGTTCAAAATCTTCCGTTGGGATGCGGTCGGGGTCGTCGGATAGGGAAAGCTGGTACACTTTGTTGATGCGCAGCTCGTCAAAGCTGCCGTAGGTGTACTCCTCCACGGAGATGGGATAGAACGGCCCGCCAGCGGCCAGCGCCGGGGGCGCGGCGATGCTGATTGCCAGGACAGCGGCGCACAGCAGCATCAGGATTCGTTTTTTCATAGCTCAAGGCTCCTTTCGATGTTTTATCAGCGGGAATTGGAATCGCCCCGGCCTTGGCCCTTGACGGTGAGGATGCCGTCCAGGGTGGTGGCGGTGATGCGCAGGCGCTCGGCGGTGGCGATGTCGTTCTTCACCGTCTCGTCGATGCTCCGCCCGCAGACCACCAGGACGCGGGAGCGGCGGAGATAGTCGCGGGCGATGTCGAGGCCGTCCTTATGCTCCTGGGGGACGGCATCGTGGAGGAAACGGGCGGTGAGCAGGAGGGGGCAGATGGGGGAATAGCCTGCGTCATACACCTGACGGCAGTACCGGGCGGCGGTTTCAGCGTTCTCAATCTCGCTGCCGCTCCAGGCGGCGGTGATGTAAGCAAGGGGGCGTTTCATGGCATGATCCTTTCTCCCGGTGGCCGGGTAAAAAATAAGACGGCTAATTGCCGCCGTTGAGGTCGTGGTTGACTAACATGGTGTAGTGGTTGTCCATCGTGGAGGGCGCGTTGAACAGCGCCGCCAAAAGATAAGCCCTGGTGTTCCAAACGCGGGTGGTGTTTTCCTGGATGCCGTCCAGCACCTTCTCGATGTGGGCGGAGGTGATCTGCTCGAACCGCTGCCGGACAAAGGCCGTAGGATATTCCGCGTCCCGCCCGATCTTCATAGTGGGGGCGCGGCTGAGCGCCACTTCCAGCATGATCTCCACAAACTCGTTGAGCTGCTCCCGGTTGGAGGGAGTAACGATCAGGTCATACTCGATCTGATCTCGAATTTCATCCCGCTTCTCAAAAATTTCTTTCATTCCTTCCACCGGCTGCGCGGGGCGGGTCCCTGACCGCAACCCAGCGTCAGCGGTTGCGGTTGGGAGAGGAGGAGCAAGGGAGCGAGCGCAGTTTTCGCCGCAGGCGGAAACGGAGTCGAAGTCAATTCCGTGGAGCAGCGTCTCCACTTCTTCCTCGCTGTACCCATGCTCCCCGATGCCGCCCTGGAACAGATGCCGGACGGCATACTCCAAAGAATCCACAGAATACATAAAAATCCCTCCTTTATGTTACTTGCCCCGCCGCTTTTTAGGCTTGGCGGGGATGATGTGTCCCTCGATGATGTTGGCGTGTTTGTAGACGCGGACACGGCCCTGCCGCTGGGCGTCCAGAACCTGGGCATAGCCGTCCTCGGTCAGAAACCGCCGGATGTACTGGCCCTCCTGCCCCTGGGGGCAGTCCTCCAGCACCAGAAACTCGGCCATGTGGCGGGTATCGTCCCGAAACCGCTCCACAGCCAGCAGATCATGGCCCGTGATGGGCAGATGGACCGCTTTCACTCCTTGCCCTCCTTCTCACTGATTTTCAGTACAGAGCAGCCATACCGGGCGATGAGCAGGGCGTTGACAATCAGGCTGAACGCCAGCGTGTCCACCACCTCCGAAATGGCGAGGTCATTCAGCGCCACGCTGGAACCGTCCGAGTAAATGTCTTTCGCCGCCGACAGCAGGGTATAGTTGTGGGGCGAGATGTCCTGCGTGGTGGCGTAGTCGAACTCACTTTTTGATTGACTACGGCGATCACTTGGGCGTTCATGTGTTCTCAACTCCCTACTACAAATAAAAATCCCATCGTGAAATGGGGATGAAAAAAGGGAGAACATAGCTATGCTACATTCTCCCGTAAAAACAGTATGCAGTTGTCGGCCTTTGCCATTTTCTATTCCAGGGCGGGAACAGTCAGGAGCCAATCCGCCGCAATCCCGCATGAATCCTGGCTTTTTCAAAACTTTTCGTACCCTTCCCCAACAGCACCTGTTCAACGAATGGCTGGTGAGAGATACGAGCAAGAAAATCCGGGCGGTAAAACGCTCAAAAGGCATGAGTGGGAAGCCCGTCACAAGCAAGCCCGTGTACGGCTACCTCATGGACGAGGACGAAAATTTCATCATTGACGAAGAAGCCGCCCCGGTAGTAAGGCAGATTTACAGCTTATGCCTTGCGGGGAATGGACCGACCAAGATAGCCCGTATGCTTACCGAGCAGGAAATCCCCACGCCGGGAACGCTGGAATACCGCCGGACGGGAAGCACACGCCGCTACCACCCCGGCTACGAGTGCAAGTGGGCGGCGAATACCGTGGTACATATCCTTGAAAACCGGGAATACACGGGCTGCCTTGTGAACTTCAAGACCACCACACAATCCTACAAGTGCAGCAAGATTATCTACAACAGCGAGGACAAACAGGCAATCTTTGAGAACCACCACGAACAGATAATCGACAGGGACACATGGGAACGGGTGCAGGAGCTACGCAAGCAGCGCAAACGCCCCAACCGCTATGATGAAGTGGGCTTTCCCGCCTGCCGGGAGCAGGGAAACTCGCGGAAAAAACGCTGAACGCCGGGGACGAAGGATAAGTCTGTTCGGAGAACAGCGCACTTATACGCCGTTCCGGTGTCGTGCGCCCTGCCGGGGGCTGTTGCGTCCTTGCGGACGCGATGGGGAGCTACGCTCCCCAAACCCCTTGTGCGCCAGGGAAAACAGAACATCCGCTTCGCGTCTGTTCCGTTTTCCCCGGCCTATGCCCTACGCCATCAACACGCCGAAAGGAGGTAAACCCGCATAGCCATTTTTCATTGTCCCATCCAAATCATCAAACGCAGTATCGGCAAATCTGCCGTAGCCGCTGCCGCTTACCGAAGTGGTGAACGGCTGGTGAACGAGTGGGACGGCATGACCCATGACTACACGCATAAGGGCGGCATTGTTCATACGGAGATCATGCTGCCAGCCCACGCCCCGCCGGAGTTTCAAGACCGCTCCACGCTCTGGAACTCTGTGGAGCAGATCGAGAAATCCAGTGACGCCCAGCTTGCCCGCGAAATCGAAGTTGCCCTTCCCGTGGAGCTGTCCCCGGCTGAACAGTTGGTCCTTGTCCGGTCATTCGTCAAAGACAATTTTGTAGCTGCTGGGATGTGCGCCGATTTTGCCATTCACGACAAGGGTACGGGCAATCCTCACGCTCACATCATGCTGACGATCCGGCCTCTCCGTTCTGATGGTAAGTGGGGGCCGAAGTGCCGGAAAGTGTACAATCTGGACAGCCAGGGCAACCGCATCCCGGACGGCAAAGGCGGCTGGAAAAATCATCGTGAGGATACCACCGATTGGAATGACCGGGGCAACGCCGAGAAGTGGAGGGCGGCGTGGGCCGCTTACGCCAATCGTGCGTTGGAGACGGCGGGCAGGCCGGAGCGTATCGACCACCGCAGCTACAAAAGGCAGGGTGTTGATAAAATCCCCAGCATCCACATGGGGCCTGCCGCCAGTCAAATGGAGCGGCGCGGCATTGCTACCGAGAAAGGGAATATCAATCGGGAGAAAGGCAATTACGAAACGGGGATTGTTTTAGGTGAGAAGATGTGCTATACTTGAACAAAGAAAATGGGGGTAATTCTATGTCGGAATGGAAGGAAAGCGTTGAGAATTGCTTTTTTACTAATCATTTAGACAAGCAGCTCAAAGAATTTCTTAATAGTCAAAAGGCCCTTTCAAGCGATGCAGAACGGTGGGAGTTTATTCACAAAAGCGCCTATGAATGGGAGCGTGAATGTTCAGCCAATTTTGACGAAATGATAATGCCCAGCTTTTTTGGGCAATGGCATATTTCCGCACGTTGGGGGGAATTTTCATTACCAGCACCAAATCCACATACGTTGGAAGAAACCTTGTATTGGATTTTTTTGACTGGATGGGTTTTAATTAGCGGTTACGATAAGGTATACACCAAGGAAAAACGGGTGCCTTCCATGCCCCTCATAGGTCTTGATTGGTTGTTACAGAGGAAATTTCAGTATTCACAAGAAACGTGTACATGGTTGGATAAACAACACTTTTTAGCGGAGATAGAAAATATTTATAATTGTGCGCAAGAAGTATTACTGGATTGTCAAAAGCGTCCAGGCCCTATAAATCCTCGGTGGATATGTGATGCAGAATCAGGCTGCTCTAAGTTTTTCAAGTATTATACTTTCTGTAAAGATTCTCTAAAAAACCCAGAGATTGTTCGACTGAATAAGTTTGACCCTGACGAATATGTATGGTACTTAATTCGCGAAGAATCTACCTTGTATTTTCTTCAACTTTCTGATTTTGGATAAACTTAAAGAGGGGCGGCGGTGATAAATGTTGACTATCCCGCCGCCCTGTCCGTTACCGCCCTATATCCTGCGCCCTGCGGGGCTGCTGCTCCCGCTGTTCCTGCCGCAAGATACTGTAAACGCTCTTTCGGATTTGCTCGGCTTCTTTCACTTCCTCTTTCAGCGCAAGATACCGCTGATTGAGCGTTTCCCGTTCTGCGGTCAGCTTGGCATACTCCGCTTTCCATGCCTTTACCGGCAGGGCGGTCTTGCCGTTCATCACGCCTTTCAGATAGTCGTGCGCCGCCGTGAATAGGATTTGCTCGGCTTCGGTCAGCTTCTTTTTCCCCTTGTACTTGAAATAAATGTCAGCCTGCTCGATGTGCTTTTTCAGAGTGCCTAACCGCCGTTCAATGGGTTTCAGTTTGTGCTGAATGTCAAGCTGTTCCCCTATCATGGACTTGAATTTTTCATCAAGCCCCGCCATATCCATGATGTTGTTGGCTTGCAGGAAATTCAGCATTTTCGCCGCGTCCTTGAGGTTATAGATGGATTGGGAAACCTGCGATTTCCCCTCCCGCGCCCTGCGGGACAGGATGCCCTGGATATAGTCGGCAAGGGTGGGCGGCTCGGTGTTCTCCTGTTCCTCTTTCACATACTCGCGGACAAGAGAAATGCCCTGCTCCCTTGTCAATTCACGGGGCAGGGCAATTTCAATTTCTCTTGCAAGCTGGGCGTTTTTCGCTTTCTCGATTTTCTCCACCGCGTTCCACAAAACCGCCCGGTCAGAAAAAGCGGTGGGGGCGTGGCCGGGGAGTAAAATCTCGGTGTGGACAACGCCGCCCTTGTGGGTGTAGTCGTGGGTTTCCCCGTCAAAGTCGTTTGTGAGTTTCTCCCCCGCCCGGTAAGCGGCGGCGGCAACGGCGGACTTGCCCTTGCCGCGGGATATGATTTTGATACTGCAATGGTAGATTGCCACGGGCTGTCCTCCTTTCTGCTGGTCGTTCCCCCGTCCTTTTGTGCCGAGAGGCACAAAACGCCGTCTGCAAGACCGCATATACCACATTCATGTGGTATATAAGTGCGCCCTTGCTTTTAAGCAAGGGTAGGGGCGTAAGCCCGTTACCCTTGCGCCCCGCCCCCGTTCCGGCTCCCGTCTGCGCCGCCCTCCTGCGCTGGATGGGCGGTTTTGGCGGCGGTTGCAACGAAAAACGCTCCCGCCGATTTTGGCAGGAGCGAGGCTAATGTTTGAAATTGTTTGATGGATGATAGTGGAAAAATAACGGCTGTTGTGGTAAACTTGACACAAATAACAGCGGGGGAAATCTTATGTCAAAGTTCAAGAGATTGTTGGGAATATTTTTTCCTATGGTTCTTTGTGTACTGCTTTGCGGCTGTCAAGCCCTCTTTCCGGGAGAGCATACAGAGTTAATCAAGGACGGGAAATACAAGCCTTTTGAGGACCCAAAGAAGAACATAGAAAAGCTGATGGAACTGGTTGAGGCGGAGGATGCTGATTACATCTATGATGTGTTTTCTCCGGCTATAAGGGAGAATACAGAAGATTTATATGGGCAAATTCAAGAATTTATTCGATTCTCAAAGGAAAGTGTAAAAGAGTGGAATTATGTGAAATGGAATGGAAGTATAACTCGCGATAACGGTGCTGTCAGAGCACCACGAATTTCACGCAATCACCTTAATGCAAGTAGTGGGATTTATCGGTGTGAAATCAAAGAGGTATTAAACGATACAGCTCATGAAGATGCTATGGGGTTTTCCTACATATTGATTTTTCCTGAGGAATTATCCGCAGAATATGCACCCGAGGAGCCATCAGGCTTTTATGTTGTATACCGGGCGGAGGATTGGCCCCCAAATGTCACCATTGAACCGAATCCAATGGAGACACTGATGCAGTTGACTACAGAAGGAAACGCAGATAGCATCTACGAGATGTTTTCCCTTACAACAAAGAGAAATGACGGGGGATTACAAGAAAAAGCAACAGAATTGTTAAGTTTTTTGAGTGAGCAGGTTATCTCTTGGGAGGCTTACACTTGGGCGCAGAATGTAGAGGACTTCAATCATAGCGCAGCCACGACACGGGAAATGTTTTTCTATCTGCATACGGATAACGGGCTGTACCGATGCGATATTCGAGAGGTACTGGAAAGCACTAATCAAGCAGATGTCGGCGTTTCCAGCATTTCGATTTTTCCAGCCCTATATCCCGGCGAAAGACCATCATTTGAAGATGAGGTATATCGAGGATACTGTACCTGGGGACGTGAGAATATGGGTATCTCAATATTTCAGTAGCCGGAAACGGTAAGGCCGGTGTTGCCCATGCGTACCTCGGTCACGCAGACCGGACGGTGAGCGGGATAGTGGTGGAGATATAGCGGCGACTGTTGTAGTAAATTGAATACGGCTTCTGAAGTATTGACATATAGAATTGAGGGAGGACAATGAGCCGAAAAGAACTGTTTTCAAGGACAAGGGGACGACTTCTGCCAACTTTATTTCTTACATACTTTTTGTTTTTAACTTTGGCAATTATCGTTACTATTGGATTTCTTATAAATCAGGGCTTTCCCAATGTGTCCAGGGAAAATAGTTTTATTTTGGTTGGCGTATGCCCCAGTGTCCTAATTTTGGGGATTATCTGGAATTGGAAATACTCACTGGACATTCTATTCAAATCAACAGAGATATTCTCAGGTCATGTCATTCTCGGACAACAAATATTCGGTTCAAAATGGTTGATTATCTCAAAAAAGCCTTGATTTACGGGCATACAAGCAGGATTTCAAGCTGAATTTACTACCAATTTACTACTTTTGAGGGAAAGAGCCTTGATATGCCGCCCGGAACCCTGCCAGCCCAGCCACCAGCACACAGCATTGAGAAAGAATAAATGAAAACTGAATACGACGCATACGCGGCGTTTCTCTATCCCAACACGGGAGAACAGGAACGCCGCTTTTTTTATGCCCTCATGTTACGCAGTAGGGGCAAAAAGAGCCTTGCTATATGCGGCTTTGCGGGCGCACTTTTGCTAATGCAAAATATTTGGAAGATGTGCAGGTCGTTATTGAAGAGCGTACTCCTGAAATATTTATTGGTGACAAGACTGGCACAAAACTATATATTTCCGATCTTTCCGCCTCTTGGACCAGGGGCATGCTTAGGAGCGTCTATCGCTCTGTAACTTCTTTGAGTTCGCCATTTAACTCCATCGACGCTTTTAGAGTGAAGTTCAGAACAAACAGAAAAGAGTGGCTCGAAGGTCTATTGTCTTTTGATGATATTAAGCGATATGCATTATATACAGGAACCATGGAAATTGAAGGTAACTATATTACAAAATTTACTTATCAATTTACACCCTTCGATGCAATGACAGGACTCAAACCAAGAACCTTTGAAATTTGCACCCCAGTTCCAATGATTCAAAAGCCTAATGAAAAGCGTGGCGAAGTCCGTAAAATTGATATAAGTAAGTTCTGCATTGGTAGAGTCAAAATTAACTTGTTGGTTTTTGATAGAGACTCAGCATTCCGAGCCAGATTTATTGAGGATAAACGCACATATGGAACGTATCTCGACGAAAATGGTGGTATTCGCGTGTTCCGAGATGGGGTTCGTATCTATGACTATGGTGAGCAGGGTAATGATTGGCTTGGTCTAGATAGCAGCCGAATTAATACGCCGGGGAAATATCTGAGCAATAACCTTGTCCTTGGCGCTGTACAGCTGGAACGGGAATTCAGTGGTGACTTACAGGAAAAAGCAAATCGGGAGGGCTTTATCGAAAATGCAGCATATATGGAATTTCGTGACGCTGTAAGTTATGCAATCAATTACTTTACAGCACAGAGAAATATTGATAAAGAATCTCTCAGAGTTTATCTTAATGGGGGCAAAAAAGAGCCTGTTAAAGAAGACGTCAGCGTAATTCGGCAAAAAATTGCAGTATATATCAAAGATGAGAAAGAGCGCAAAGAAATTGACCATTATTTAAAGCGAATTGAAGATGATTTCGGGTATATTCGAAAAATGTATCTAAAGACTGCAAGCGCTGGTATGAGTTACGGGGTCGTAATTCATGAAATTGAAAAGGTAATTGCAGAACTAAATAAAGCTGTCAAGACAGAAAATACCTCTGCGCAGATAAAAGGTCTTGCAAAGCATTTATCACGTTTAGTTGATAGCTATGCGGAACTCTTACGAAATCGAACTAAAAGTCAGAACCGTCTTCGAGATATAATAAATCAAGCGGTATTTAGTCTAAAATACCGCTTGGATGCTCATAAGATTAATATGGAATGTTTGACCGATCTTGTTGAAGATGATTATGTCGAATGTGCGTCAAATTTAATTGTCGGTTCTATTATCAATATCATAGACAACTCAATTTGGTGGACCACATATGCTGAGGTTCCACAGCGCTATATCATCATCAAGGTAACGAAAGAAATCGATGGCCATTTAGCAATTGTTCTCGCTGATAATGGCTGTGGATTTACTATCGCTCCTGAAGATGCAATAAAACCTTTTGTCAGCACTAAACCAAGCGGAATGGGGCTTGGACTAAATGTTGTGAATGAGATAATGCTTTCACAAGGAGGAACGCTGACATTCCCTGATTATGGAGATGTAGAACTTCCAAACAGATATAAAAACGGAGCAATTGTTGCTCTGGTATTTAAGGAGGGTTTGTAATGTTATTTCCACGCTGTGGTAAAGTTTTGGTTATTGATGATCAAATTACAGAAGCAATGCCTTTGCTTAATCTTCTTGGGAAAAAAGGAGTACCGGCAATGTATTATTCCGGCAATTTATCTGAATTGCCGGAGACTCCCTTTGATGAGATCAGATTGGTCTTTTGTGATTTAAAATACAATGTAGCTGCTGATGCCAAGAGTGTTGCTTCTACTGTCATTTCAATATTAAAGGCTCTGATTTCTGAAAAAAACGGGCCGTATATTCTTTTGGCATGGAGTGCTCATGGTGCAGATTATTTAGAAGAACTCAAAATTACACTTGACTCAACAAAAATTAAACCGGAGTTTATTTTACAGTTGGATAAAAGTGAGTTTTTCTCTTCACAGGATAATGATACATGGTTTGATGAAATGATAGACAGTGTGTCCAGGCTTGAGTTAGACGCAGAAGACGAAGTTCAGGTGAAAAAATTAATTGAGGAAAAGGTGAACTCTTTTAGATCCTCACAAAAAATCCCCAACACTGATGCTCTGGAAAATATAGAAAAAAAGCTTGCAGAGGAACTGAAAAAAGCAAATCTGTTTCATCTTTTTGTTTTGTGGGAAAACACGATTGCTGCATCGGCCATTGAAACCGTGAACAGTATCTATGACGCCATTCCTGATAGTATACCTGTAAACAAAAAGCTCCGTGCTATGTTGTTTTATTTGGCTCGTTATAGACTTGAGCAACAAATGGAAGGGGCTGATGAGAAAGTAAAATTCCAGGCAGCGATGGATTCATTGAATGAAATTTTCGCATATTTTTATTTTGAGCAAGTTCATGCACTATCGTTTGAGCAAGTCGAACTTGATAAAATCCAAGATATTCAAGAAATCAGAGCTTTATCTGATGCCAAGTTCAATCAATGGAAAATGCTTGCTTCTGGTACCAAGGGACATCATCCTGGAAATATTTATCATGATTCAGAGAAATATTTCCAATATCATGGATTAATAAAGCCGGATGCGTTTACAAAAGCAGCAGAGTATAAAACAATAGTTGCAGAACTTGAAGGGAACACCAATATTCGATATATTTTGGTGGATGTAAGTTCTGATTGTGATATTGCACAGAAAAAGATATTTGTTTCTCGTGTCGTCCCGGGGATTATGATTCCGACAGATACTATGAAAGTTTATCAAGAGACAAAAAAACTTAAATCTGGGGCCCCGGATTATATTTTTAGTCTCTGTCCTGTCGAATTTGAAGGAAAAAGCTGGTATATAGCATTTAACGTAAATCAGATGTTTTCGCTTCAAATGGACAAGCTGACAGACGATAGTTTGATGTGTGCGCTTACTGGCACATACATAACCAGTCTAAAGCAATGTGCTGCAGCTTGCGTTTCAAAACAGGGAATTGCAGTTTTTGGTGGAAATCGTTAATTACAGAAAGTACTTATTACGAACAAATGGTATATCAAATATTTTCTCAGCAACTCAACAGACTGCCGTTCAGATTAATGAAACTGGGCATAATAATAATGAATGTGGCTCACATAAAAGCTGTGCTTGGAGAAAGACTCAGGGTGGATTATAGGTGAGCTAGTCAGAATGGGTATCTAGCAATTGGTACCTACACCGATTGTTAATTATTTTACAAACAGCACATCGTTATGATAGTCCAGATATTCTCCCATGTTTCCCCTAACAAACAGCTCAAATCGCATATCTTTGGATAGCCTGAGACGCTTAACATTTTCTACTCCGATGAAAGAGGATAAAAAAATCCTGCCCTGCCTGTCAAAGGTAATGAGACCGCTATCAAATAACCTGTCATATGTAGCACTGAGGAGAAGTCCGTTATCGACACTCAAACGTTCTTTATTGGAACTGACCGCCCAGGGCTTGATGTGGCTTGCGACAAGTAGTTTTGGATGACTGATACCTGTTATTATGCAGTGTCCGTGGTATTTTTCAAAGAGAGATTTTCTAAAGACGCCTTGCCCTGTTCGTGACTGAATGATTGATTTTCTCTCGGTTTCGGGGATTTTGTCATCCGCCTTTATCTTCTCAATATAAGCGACGTCGTCCGCGTCTTCAGTTACGGCGTTGATAAAATATCGATATTGCTTAAGTGCATTACTATACATGTGATTTCCACGAGTATTCTTTGCAATAAAATCAGGATCACCCAAGGTAAGTGCAATTGCAATATCCAACTCAAAAGGAGGCATGTTTTCAAGCGGCTTTAGCTACGATGATAAGGGCCTGCCCAAGACAAAAAATGTGCTGGCCAAGACCAAGACGGAGTGCGTGGCGAAACTGGAATCACTGAAAGAGTCCGTGGCTCCCGCAACCGCTGTCAAGATCAAAGCAGATATGCCCTTCGGCGAGTGGGTAGAATTCTGGTATGAAAACTACAGCAAGCCAATGCTTCGCCCCAGTTCTCAACGATCCTATGAGGACTTTATCCGGCTCTACA
>Ga0224748_10245_pt1 | contig 15590 bp, 13 predicted proteins | sample LIM_F_Water_Neg_FD_182074 | JGI IMG/M metagenome (GOLD analysis project Ga0224748, IMG submission 182074) | Enriched cells from gastrointestinal tract of the lab mouse from Pacific Northwest National Laboratory (PNNL), Richland, Washington... | ecosystem: Host-associated > Mammals > Digestive...
TATGCGGAAATGCATCGATTATTATCAGCCGCCAAGGGATTTTATCATATGTTCTACAGAAGCAGGATCTGCGCCAAACATCTTCAAGATCATGCCTGCAGTCCAGATGCAGAATCGGCGGAGATATAAAAATGCAAAGATAAATGCGATTCCAAATAAGATTCCTGTTATCAGCCTGCGGATATTTCCGCTTTCATAAGATGTCAGTCTCTGCAGAAATCCGTCAAAAATGAGCGGAATCATCATCACCAAAACAATCTCAAATCTGGGACAGCCCCAGAAAAAAGCAATAGGTATTCCAAGAATGATACCAATTAATTCGCCGGTGCATCGTGCACAGATCGGAAATTGTTTTCCTCTGAAATAGAAAGATCTGTCTGGTCTGGCATGGCATCCAAAAAAAATCCGCAGGAATTTTCCTATTTTAGAGTGCACCAAGTGCCAGTCCTGCAGCGCCGAGGATTACAAAATAAATAATGTACTCAAACTTCCCACACCACTTGGTGTGTTGAACCTTGAAAAATCAATACTTTAACCCATAAAAAAAGCATAAACCGCTTGCTAGTGGTATAATTGGGTTGTCAAAAACAATTCCACAGCAAGGAGATTTATGCCATGTCAAGTATACCACGTAATTCTAAAAACGAAAACCATATTTTAGATTTTGTCACAAATTTTATCACGGAATTTCATATCAGCAAGCTTTTGTTTAAGTGCAATGCCGGAAAAGAAAAGGGGATTCCAGTAATGGATATCTTCCGCTATCTCTTTAATCTCCTGTTTTCTGACAGGAGCATGTATATGCAGCAAAAGACAAGAGTATTTAAGGAAGCCTTTTCTAAAAATACTGTATATCGTTTCCTAAACAGCACGAGGACGAACTGGCAAAGGTTTACAACACTGCTTTCTGCAAATATCATCAATGATTTTATGAAACCACTGACTTCTGATGAACGCAAAGACGTCTTCATTATAGATGACAGTCTGTTTGACCGGTCACGTTCTAAGAAAACAGAACTACTTGCAAAAGTCTTTGATCACTGCTCGATGAAATATAAACGTGGGTACCGTATGCTAACACTTGGCTGGTCTGATGGGAATTCCTTTGTCCCGATCAATCATTGTCTCCTTTCAGCTGCAGAAGATAAAAATCTTTTGTGCGAAGCGGACGGTTATGACGGACGCTCCCTTGCTGGGAAACGAAGAAGCCAGTCGCGACGCAAAGCTACCGAAGTCATGGCCGAATTGATACATTCTGCCCAAAAAGCAGGGATTACTGCAAAATACATTGTTTTTGATAGTTGGTTTTCTTCGCCAAAGACAATCTGTGCTTTAAAAAATGAAGAACATTTAGATGTAATTGCCATGGTTAAGAAAAGCAGCAAGATAAAATACGGATATCAGGATAAAAATCTGAATATCAAGGAAATCTACAGCCGCAATAAAAAGAAACGCGGACGTTCCAGGTATCTGCTTTCCGTAAATGTCACAGTAGGCGAAGCACAGATTCCTGCAAAAATCGTATGTGTCCGTAACAAAAGCAAGCGGAAAGACTGGCTTGCACTAATTTCAACGGACACAAGTCTGTCAGAAGAAGAAATCATCCGTGTTTATGGAAAACGGTGGGATATAGAAGTTTTCTTCAAATCCTGCAAATCGTATCTTCATTTGGTAAAAGAATGCAGAAGCACATCTTATGATGCCTTAAATGCACATGTTGCCATCGTTTTCACAAGATACATGATGCTTTCAGTAGAGCAAAGACGCAATACAGATGATAAAACCATCTGTGAATTATGTTTCTGCCTGTTAGACGAACTGGATGATATCACATTCAGCCAGTCCATGAGGATTATTGTAGATGCCCTAATGAATGCTGTTATGGAATACTTTCATATAACCGAAAGTCAGTTGGAAGAATTTACATCCAACTTTATACAGCGGCTGCCAAAATATATGCAACAGGCATTGTGCTGCGCATAAAACATCTAACAGAATGCTAATTTGTGAGCTAAAGTATTGATTTTTCAAGGTGCGAGTCACATTTTTAATGTGGGAAGTTTGAGTAATGTAGAATACAACTGAAAGAATTACACTTACAAGTGCACCAATTCCAGCAGCTTTTGCAGTCTTAGGTTTCTGATCTTTCCATACCAGGAATAATATCAAACCAACAACTGGAATACAGCATCCTAACAATCCCCATAAAAATCCGCCATTATCGTTGTTATTTTCCATTTTTCAACTCTCCTAACTTTGTTAAAATATTTTGAAGTTTATAAATTTTTTATAAACTCTTGCTTTATTATGCCAGAAAATGTCGAATTTGTCAATATAACTCAACTTTTTGAGCTTCCCTATTTTTAACAACAACCAATATTTTCGTACCAAAAGGTCTTGCTGCCTTTGGCAGCATAGACATCTTGCACAAAAAGTGTCTGGAAAGCTGGCTTTCCATAACACTTTTCTGTACAAAGTGTTTCCAGCACTTTGTGCTGGAAACCTTTTGGTACTATAAAGTCAAAAAATACAGAAACCAAAACGCAAGTCTGTTTCTAATTCTTTTCCAGCAGCATAGCATATACTTGGCGCTTGGAAATTCCCCGGTCTTTTGCTACCAGTTTCATGGCTTCTTTCCGTGAAATTCCCTGGCTTTCATATATAATCATATGCTCAGTAAGAGAGATTGATTCCCAGTTTTGCTGTTGTTCTTCCTTGATTTCTTCCAGGCTCTTTCCCTGAATGACAAGAACAAATTCCCCCTTTGGTTCCTGTTTCCGGTAATAAGAGAGAGCAGCGGAAATGGTTGTGGCAAAGGCTGTCTCAAATTTCTTGGTAAGCTCTCTGCAGAGAGTAATTTTGCGGTCGCCCAGTGTTTGATATAATTCTTCCAGTGTTTTTTCAAGATGATGGGGAGCTTCATAGAGGATGATGGTCCGGGTCTCTGATTCCAGAGAAGAAAGGATAGCGGAACGCTCCTTTTTGTTTTTGGGAAGAAACGCTTCAAAAGCAAAACGCCTGGTGGGAAGCCCTGACAGCGTCAGAGCGGTAATGCAGGCTGCAGGTCCTGGCAGGGAGGTAACTTCAATGCCGGATTGATAGCAAATTCGGACTAATTCTTCGCCTGGATCAGAGATACCAGGAGTTCCAGCATCTGTAATCAAGGCAATATTCTGGCCAGAACGCATTTTTTCTACAAGTTGGTATGCTTTATCAATTTTATTGTACTCATGGTAGCTGGTCATAGGGGTTTTAATTTCAAAATGGTTTAAAAGTTTAATGGAATTACGGGTGTCCTCTGCAGCAATTAAATCTACTTCCTGCAGGGTGCGCAGTACCCGCAGGGTTATATCTTCCAGATTTCCGATTGGGGTAGCGCACAAATATAATCTGCCTTGCATAATAAATCCTTTCCTCTCAAATGATTATTAGGTAATTGCGAAACTAAGTAATTTTTTGAATTTCATATACAATTCAAAAAATTTAAGAGGAAATATTTTAGTACAATTGTATATGAAATTTCGATAATTTGATAGTTTCGCAATTGCCTACAAATGATTATAGTCAATATCCGTAAATGTCATAAATTTCATCTGTATATTTTCCCGGTTCTTTATAGACAATCAGTGGTTTTTCCACAGTAATTCGGGGATTGCCCCCTCGAAGCCCTTCCAGCAGTACCATATTCGGCTCTTTGTCCACAAAAGGGTGTACGAACTGCATCCGTTTTGGCTCTATACCATATTGATGCATCAGCACCATAATTTCTGTCAGCCGAAAAGGGCGGTGTACCATATAAAAGCGTCCCTGAGGTTTTAAAAGCTTTGCACTTTCCCGAATCACATCCTCCAGGCTGCAGAGGATTTCATGACGGGCAATGGCTTTTGCCTCATTGGCATTGGTTAACCCGTGTTGTCCGGTCATATAGGGAGGGTTTGTGGTGACTACATGAAAAGAAGATGCTCCAAAGCGCCTGGAAGCATCTTTAATATCTCCGATTTCAATATTGATTTTATTTTCAAGTTTGTTATACATGACACTGCGTTTTGCCATGTCCGCACTTTCCGGCTGAATTTCCAGTCCAGTAAAATGTTTGCCGGAAGTCTTTGCCTCCAGAAGAATGGGAATAATTCCAGTTCCAGTGCCCAGATCTAAAACAGTTTCCTCCGGCTTTACCCGCACAAAACCGGACAAAAGAACTGCATCCATGCCAAAACAAAACTTTGCGGGATTCTGGATAATAAAATATCCGTTGCGGTGCAGTTCGTCCAGTCTTTCATTTTCTAATAATTCTACAGACATAAACTCTCCCATGTGGTAAATCAGTGGGTATCGTCAATTTTAGATCTGCCTTTATCTTCTAAGGCAGATAACTCCTTAAGCTCTTCCGGAGAAAGTTTTGCGTGGTCCTTTCTGCGTTTGGGCTTGAAACGAAGCTGATCAATTTTGTACTCACGGATTTCTTTTTCATCATCAATCTCCACAATAATCTTCACTGTCTGCCGCAGGACGTTGACACTGTGGACTTCACCTTTTAATTTGTCGCTGGTAGTGACAAAGTCTCCCACATTCGGAAGGCGGCTGTTCAGATATTCGTAGGTTTCTTCTTCATTTTTAAGACAGCACATCAGTCTGCCGCATACGCCGGAAATCTTGGAAGGGTTCAGGGACAGATTTTGTTCTTTGGCCATCTTAATAGATACTGGAGCAAATTCTGACAAAAAGGTATTGCAGCAGAGAGGCCTGCCGCAGATACCGATTCCTCCTAAAATTTTTGTTTCGTCTCTTACTCCGATCTGGCGGAGCTCAATACGGGTGCGGAAAACAGCAGCAAGATCTTTTACCAGCTCGCGAAAATCAATTCGTCCGTCGGCTGTAAAGTAAAACAGAAGTTTATTATTGTCAAAGGTGTATTCTGCGTCCACCAGTTTCATTTCCATGCTGCGTTTTTGAATTTTTTCGAGGCAGATCTCAAAAGCTTCCTTTTCTTTCTGCCGGTTTTTTTCTTCTGTCTTTTCATCTTCTGGTGTAGCAATACGGATAACGGGTTTTAAGGGCTGAATTACTTTTTCTTCTGGCAGCTCTTTGGGAGCAATCATTACGGTACCGAATTCTATACCTCGTGCTGTCTCTACAATCACGTGGCTGCCCAGGGTAATATCAAAATTTCTGGGGTCAAAATAATAAATTTTTCCGGCTGTGCGGAATCTGACTCCAACTACTTTTATCATGTTTAATTCTCCTTTATGGTCTGCAGCAGTAATTCCATCACCAAGTCAAAGTTTACGTTGGCTTTCAGTCGGTTCTTTGCCTTGTCCAATGACTTAATAATGGTTTCAATTCCCTCATAGGAACTTTTACTTGCCTGCTTTTTTATATCTGAAACCTCATCTTTAAAAATAAGGCTGTTAATGTCAGAAGTTGCTTTATATAAGAGGACGTCCCGATACCAGATAAACATGATATCGAAATAGTCGTTGATTTCCAGTTTATAATCATTGATTCGTTTGATGGTTTCTATCATTTCAGGAAGTTCAATTTCTTTGATCCGTTTTACCAGCTGCAGCGCAGAATTTTTAATCTCGTTAAAATCCTCAGAGCCGGCAAGCTGAATGGCTTTTCCCACATTGCCCTGGGCAAATGCGGTACAGATATCTGCTTTATAATCCGGTATCTGGTATTTTTCCATCAAAAAATTGTGGATGGCGGTATCTGGAACTGCCTTTAAGTTCAGGACAATGCATCTGGACAATATGGTGGGCAGGAAATAATCCGCATTGGAGGTAAGAAGCAGAATTACTGCATAAGCAGGAGGTTCTTCCAGGGTTTTCAGCAAGGCATTCTGTGCCTGCTGCGTCATTTTTTCTGCTTCGCTGATAATATAAATTTTGTAGGGAGAAGCATAGGGCTTAATGATTATATCGTTGTTAATCTGCCTGCGGATATCATCCACAGAAATGGTGCCGGGTTTCTCATGCTGCAGATAGATAATATCTGGCTGGCTGCCGGATAGGGCCTGCTGACAGGAGTGGCACTGCATACATCCGTCCGCAGCGTGCTGTTCGCACTGCAGCGCCATGGCAAAGCTGTTTGCCAGTGCCATTTTCCCGGATCTGTCTGGGCCGTTGAGTATATAAGCGTGACTGACCTTATCCATGGAAATTGCGTTCTGTAGGTGTTCTATGATTTGTTCGTGTCCAATAATATTTGAAAAGCCTGCCATAATTTTTCCTCATTTCTGTGTATTGTAATGATTATCTGCCGCATTTTAAGTACAAACGTCCAGCAGCAGTCCCCGTATTTCACCGACTTTGCTTAAAATGGTAAGGTGATCCTTCTCATCTTTTACCAGTTCGCTGGCAAGGTCGTCCAGATTCTTATCTACCAGTTTTACAATGCCGTAAACTCTGTGACGCCCTCTCCGGTCCAAAAAATTCTCTCGGGAGAATTTATGTGAACGATTAACCACCTCATTTAAGAAGTCTTTTACCAAGGTCCGGTATCTTTTCATATCCCGGATATCCATATGTTCTGCCAGTTTTTCTCCCTGCTCCGTGATGTCGTTCATCATGCCGCTGAGTTTTTCATGAAGTTCTGATTCTTCAATGTGGCTTGCCAGTGTAAATTTAAAACTTCCATCGCTTCGGTCTGCCGCATGAGGCGCCTCTACCGGCTGTGTCTGGGTAAGCTGTTCTACTTTTATTGCCATGAAATCACCTGCCTTCTATATAATATTATCGGTTTTTTTGCAGTGGTTGTAAAGTAAAAAATAGGTGTTTATTTTTCCATTTTAAGGGAGACATTCTCTTTGATACAGTGAGTGAGTTCTTCTGTACAGCGGTCCAGGCTGTCATTGATAAAGAATTTTGAAATTCCTGCCGCAAATAAGTTTTTTTCAGAAAAATCTTCTTCATCAGCCAAAAATCTGCGGCAAAGTTCAGCATATTTTGGTTCAGACTGTATTCTTTCCCGGTCCAGGGCTCGCTGCAGGCGTTCGCCGGATTCTAATTCAATATAGAGAGGAATGAGAATATTTTCTCCAAAATAATTCTTTAATTTGAGGTAAGATTCCAGGGTACCGATAATCAGATAATTGTTCTCTTCCAGATTAATCTGATGGTCATTTACTGTAAAATATTTCCATATTCCGTGGATTGTATGATAAGAACGCAGTTCCATGATTTTTCCCTGCGCTTCCAGTTCTGCCAGTTCTTTTTCTGTTAAAAAATAGTATTCCACACCGTCTGTCTCTCCGTCCCGGATTGGGCGGGTGGTGTAGGGAACTAATGTTTTCAGCGCAAGAGAAGTATCTGTTAGAAGCCGTTTATAGATGGTATCTTTTCCGCATGCGCTTTTTCCCATTAAGCAAAATATTTTTCCCATAAGCCAGATCCTTTAATTTCATTCAGTGTCTGAATCTTTATAAGGTTACAACCTTGATGCTCTGATTAGTCTGGTCGCTGAGCCCTTCCACCGATAAGCCAAGTTTCTGGCACTGATCTATTATACTGATAATTTTGCCGGTAAGAATTTCACCTGGTGCAATCAAAGGAATACCAGGCGGGTAGAGATACACAAATTCCTGACTGATATGTCCGGTAGATGCTTTCAGGGCAAGGCGCTCAGAAGGCTGTTCCATAGCCAGGGCAATAGGCATCTGAGGTTTTGGGTTCTGGTAAATATCGTTGCTGGTCAAAAGTTTCGAACGGCCTGGTCTTTTGGAACCATATATCACTTTCGAGCCGGACTTTGAATTTCCCGCAGACACGGATATTTTTTCATCTATTTCTTTCAGCGCGCGAGTCAGACGATGAAATCCCTCTGCTGTGTCCATAATGCTCGAAAGAGCTGTAACATAATGCCCGGCACACATTTCCATCTGTAAATGATAAGTATTCAGCAGTTTGCGGTAAAGTTTTTGTCCCGTCATCTGAGAATCTCCCACAGAAATCAATATTTTAGAAATATCTTGGTCAAAGCAGACATCTTCAGAAACAGCGGTCTTGTCAAATACCTTCAGGTGCTTGAGAGATTTCGCCTGCTGGTAAAAAGATTTTAGAAGCAGGATGTATTCTTCCATCTGGGCAGCGCCGTATTCTTCCATATAGCGGACGCATTGATCCATAGACATCATCAGCAGATAAGAAGGAGAACTGGTCTGGTAAATAGATAAAAACCGTTTTAAGTTATCCACATCTATCCGATCAGAAGTTACATGCAGCAATGCTGTCTGAGTAAAGCTGGGCAGAGTTTTGTGCAGGCTTTGAATGACCACATCTGCACCGCAGGAGATTGCCGATTCGGGAAATTCTTCCGAAAAGGCAAAATGTGCCCCATGCGCCTCGTCAACAATCAAGGGAAGATTATAGGCATGGACGATCTCGGCAATCGTTCGGATATCGGATGTAATGCCATCATAGGTGGGTGATGTGATAAATACGGCTGAAATCTGGGGAAGATCTTCCAGCGCCTGCGCCACATGTGCCGGACATACAGAGCCAGATACGCCGAATTCCGTTGGAGCGGGCAGAAGATATACCGTTTCCAGTCCTCTTAAACAGACGGCGTGGTAAGCCGATTTGTGGCTGTTGCGGGACATTAGCAGAGTTCCAAGCCGGGGAAGCGCAGCGCTGATAGCGCTCAAAATTCCTGCCGTGCTGCCATTCACCAGATAGAAGGTTTCTTTTGCCCCGTACAGTGCGGCGGCACGCTGCTGCGCCTCTTTTAAAATTCCCTGCGGGTGGTGAAGATTGTCAAATCCTTCAATTTCTGTGATATCAAGAGAATAGAGATTGGAAAAATCTATAGTTCTGCGTTTATGTCCTGGCATATGGAAGGGATAGCAGTCGCTGTAAGAATTATTCTGTAGTTTTTGATCCAAGCGGGAGGTATCGTCCTGCCAACTGTATTTGATTTCAGACATAATAGTCTCCTTTTCATTTTATTTCGCAATTACCTATTATTTCTGCAGACGGAGCGGCTGCGGGATTTATTGTCAACGGAAAACAACCACTTTCCGGTCAGGGTGAAGGTGGTTGTTCTGCAGTTTATACATTCAATACTTTTTAATCGTTAAAAAGACACGCTCAGTATCTGTGTCTATTATAACAACAAATATGTATGTTGTAAAGGAGGATGGCTCTTGAATTTCTGCTTTCGTGCGGCAGTTTCAGAGTGATTTTTATTGACAAAAAGAGTGTTTGAGAATACCATAAAAGGGAAACAGTTAAATCAGGATTAAATTGACGGAAGGAGAAAATTTATGAAAAAATGGAAGAAGGCGCTGCTGTTGCTCATGCTGCTCTGTCTTACCGCGGGACAGTGCATAGCCGTGCAGGCGGCATCAAAATCGGCAGGTAAGTATAAGGTAACATTAAATAAAACATCTTATACAATGAAAAAGGGTGCGTCGCTGCAGTTGAAAGCGACGAAAAATACTCTGGCGAAGAAGAAAAAGGTCGTATGGGCAAGCAGCAATAACAAAATTGCTGCTGTCTCTGAAAAAGGTAAAGTAAAAGCTAAGAAAAACGGAAAAGCGGTTATTACAGCAAAACTGGAGGGAACAAAAGCGAAAGCTGTCTGTAAAATTGTTGTGGGAACTCCGGTACAGAATATAAAATTGAATAAAAAGTCCGTGAATCTTGAAGTTGGAGGTTCTTTTCGATTAACTTCTAAAGTATCTCCGAAGAAGCCATCGAATAAAAAAGTGGTCTATAAGTCTTCACGAAAATCTGTAGCTACGGTGTCAGGTAAAGGAGTTATTAAAGCGGTCAGTGAGGGAAAGACAAAGATTACAGCAATGGCAGCCGATGGAACGGGAAAATCTGCGTCATGTACGGTAACAGTAAAAAATAATACAATTACAGTCAGTGATGTGTCTTTAAATAAGACAAATCTTAATTTACTGCCTGGTCAGGAAGAAAGACTGTCAGCCTTGGTAAATCCTGGTAACGCAGCCAACAAGGAGCTGTATTGGAGTACATCTGACGGAAGCGTTGTGACAGTAAATAACGGACTGGTAAAAGCGGTCGGCGAAGGAACGGCGGTTGTTACAGCAAAAGCTGATAATGGCAGGAGCGCTGACTGCAGCGTCAAAGTGTCTTATAAGAATCAGGTTGGCAATCAGGCGGAACTGGACCTGGCACTTTCAAGCCGGATGGTTACAGATATTATCTATACATCAGATTCTTCAGAGAAAATTAAGATCTCATCAGGGAATTATTCTTCAAAAACTCTGGAAATCAATGCTCCTAATGCGGAAGTGTCAAATAAAGGACAGTTTCAGAAAGTGACAATCAATGCCATTGCAGAAAATACATATGAAGAATATTCCAATAATGTAATATATTTTAATGCCCCCAAAGGCCGCGTTGTGGTAGGCAGCAGCGGGATAGCAGCTATTAATCTGAACAGCGGCAAGAATCAGAGCCTGCATGTGGAAAATAATGGGTATGTCAGAGACATCAATGTTCCCAGCAAGGCAATTCTGAATGTGCAGGGAAGCAATTCTGTTCCGGTAACGTTAGGTTCAGGAGCCGCAGGATCATCAATTACAGCGTCCACAGAACTGCAGATTACATCTAAGGTAAAATGGGATATGGTAATTCTTCCGGGAGCAGAAAATACAAAGGCAACCGTAGAGGACGATTCTTGTATTCCCTCTGTGGCAGGTGTGGGACGTATTCCGGTAAGAATTACTCAGGATAATGATGTGGTAAATATTACCGCTGAAATGAGAGATGATCTGAATATTGAACAGAAAGTCGCAGTGGCTGGAAATGTCCAGGAATATTATCTTGCAGAAAACTCTGCAGAAAGTCAGCAAGAAATACAAGAACAGGAAATTTTAGATGACCAGGAATCTGAAAAACATGCGGTACGTACAGACTCAGAGCAGGCAAAGGTATATTTGCTTCCATTTACCAGCGATAACAGCAATCTGAATGTCCAGAATTATAAAGATAAAATTGCGGGTACAGAAAAATGGACAGAAACAGATGCTTCTGGCAATTTTGAGATGGAAGAGATTACGATTGGAAATTACTGGATGATCGTTGAGAAAGAGGGTTATGAGACGGTTGTAAAGAATGTCATGATTACCAGCAATAACTCTCAGGTATATACTTGCAGCAGTACGATTTTACTGAGCACTGAAATTACAGATTGTGAGAATGCGCCGGAGATTTCAGGCCTGGTGATAGATTCGCTGACAGGACAGTCTGTAAATGTTTCAGGAATACAGGTGAAGCTCAGAGAAGGCTGTGGAAATGTGATCGGCGAGGTACTTCAGACAGTACAGACAGATGAAGAAGGAAGATACCGTTTTGAAAATATACCGGCTGGAGTATATACCGTAGAGGTATTGGATCTGCGCCAGGATCTGCAGGAAGATGCGATTCGTTATAATTCAGCTAATATAGATATTGTAGCTGCTTATGGTTACCTTGAAACCAACGGTTATAACTGTCAGGTAGATCAGAAGATGTATAACATTACAGGAGAGGGAAGAGTACAGTTTACGTTGACTTGGGGAACAGAAGAGTCTGGAGCCAGCGCAGATATTGACTCTCATCTTCTTGGGCCTACAGCCGATGGCGAGGGAGAATTCCATATTTATTACAGCAATGAAAGCTACTACGCAGACGATACCAGAATGGCAGATTTGGATGTGGATGACACAGACTGGGAAGGACCGGAGCATACTACCATTTATCAGGAGACAAATGGTATGTATCGGTTCTATATTCGCAATTTTACGGAAAGAGGCGTAAATGAATCTGAGATGCTGGCCAAATCATCGGTTCAGGTGAGGGTTACGATCGGGGAAAGTTCCTATACCTTCAACTGTCCGAATCAAAAGGGAAATCTGTGGTATGTCTGCGACTATGATTCCGTAAGCCATACGATTATTCCAAAGAATGAAATGAGCACCTTCTTGGGTGATGAATGGGAAATTGGTATTTCGGAAGAAGAATATAACCGTTTATATCTGGAACGTCAGAAATCAGGGGCATTGGACGACGCAAAAGAACAGAGAGAGTATCTCTTGAGATTTTCTGAAAACGATGCCAGAAATCAATGGATGGAACGTATTACATCGTATGAAAATCAGATAAATGACGCTGAGGATGTTAATACGGTAAGCAGGATACGCAGTGAATTGCAGCAGATGTGGGATCAATTAAACGAGATATTTTATTATCCCTTTGTCAGAGCAGAGAATTTATATGATCATGATTTTGATATATCATATCAATATGATGAGGATTACGAGGACATTCTATCAGCACGTGTACTCTTATATTGTAAAGTTTTATTTGGGAATGAACTGACTGATTTCACAGCAGAAGGCATGGAAGACCAGATTGTAAGCATGGAAGAGGCGGCGGAAGATACAGGATATGCTTATGTCATACATGTCACGGACACGGAGAGTGGATTGGCTTACGATGTGTGGGTAAAAGTGCTTGCGGACCAGGCGCAGATTGAGTTATTAAACAGCATTCAGGAATGCAAGAAATTATTAGGACAGTTTGTAGAAACGAATGATGTTCTTGCAGATTTGGCGCAGTTAGACAGTGTTATAACTGATGTTACGAATGAGGAAGACTATATGGAAGCTGACAGCATTATTTGTTCATTGATAAATAAATATCAGACTATTTCCAGTAAATTTTTCATTGACAATGTCAGAGCAGAACAAGGGCTGGAAGACTGGTGGGATTCCACGGTAGATGAGGAGGATGAAGAAGGAAATTGGCTTAGGACGAATGCCGTTTTGCGTCTTGAGCGGGATGAAGAGATTACAGATGAAGAGATTTTATCCAAACTGACAGTTGAATTTGATAAGGTATATGATGATGAGGGTCAGGAAGAAGAGATTTCTTATGAAATGGTGGAAAGCGATAATGAGAACTATTCGAAAATGATAAGGGTGACAGACGGCAAGTACACGAAAAAGATATATATTAAGATTACGGTTTGGTAAAAATGCATCCGCCTGTTTTGTGCAGTGAGCGCAAGACAGGCGGTCTTTTTCTCTTATAGTATAGGAAAGATCTTTTAGAAGAGCATTGAATTTGTGGAACTACTGTAGTACAATATTCCTAAATGCAAAATGACAGACACATAATAACAGGAGGAAGGAAAAGTGAAAGCGAAAAGAAGCATCAGCGGTAAAATACTGGTTACCACTATTTTTATTGTAATGCTTTTGGCAGCGGTACTGGTTTCTTTGATGTCACGTTCTATGACATCTTTGACAAAGACTATTTTATCCAATGTACTGCCGTCTATGACAAAAACAGCATCCCAGAGTGTTGAAGGAAATATTCATGTTCTTGCAGACCGTATGATAATGATCAGCGGCAATGAAATTATGACCAGTGCAGAGAGCAAAGAAAGTGAGAAACTGACAGTGTTAGAAAATGCTGCCTCTGGCATAGAATTTATGTGGCTGGGGCTGTATGATGCCCAGGGGAAACTGTATGTGGGCGCAGATTCCTGCCCAGAGTCACTGCAGGAACGGAAAATATTCTCATTAATGCAGGAAACTCAGAATGTAGTGGTGGATGATGTTGATGCCAGCAGGGGAGAGTTAGAACTTGCGGTGGGAAAGCCTGTTATGGACGCAGAGGGGGAACTGCTGTACTATCTCGTAGGGAGCTATAAGTATGAGGTATTAAATGATGTGCTGAACAGTATCAACATCAGTGCCAATGGAGAGGCATTTATTGTCAATGCAGATGGCTGTGTTATGGGGAACCGTAATACAGAACTGGTTTATGATAAAATAGATCTTGCAGAATATACTGGCTCTGAGAAGCTGGAAGATAAGGTTGTTTCAGGCGAAACAGGGATCATGACGTTAAAACAGGGCAAAGATGTGAAACTGGCCAGCTATGTGCCTGTCAATGGCACTAATTGGTATCTGGCAATTATAGTACCAAGCAGTGATTTTATGGGACCTGCACAGAACAGTATTATGATAGGCATTATCCTTACAGTAATCATGATTATTTTTGCGATCATGATTATCGTAGGATTTTCTTCAAAAATCCGCAAATCCTTAAAGACAGTTACCAATCGAATTGAATTGCTGGAAAAAGGAGATCTGAAGACGCCGGCAGATATTATTCAGACCAAAGATGAGACACAGGTATTATCAGTAGCGCTGAACAGTACAATTTCAGGAATTAATGGCTATATTTCACAGTTGTCAGCAGTATTGTCCAGTCTTTCAGAAGGAAATTTTGATGTGTCTATTGATGAAGAATTTCAGGGAGATTTCGTTCAGATCAAGGATGAGCTGGAGAAAATTATATTATCTTTAAATACGATGTTAAGGTCTGTACAGAAGTCTTCAGCAGAAGTATTGCATACGGCCAAGACAGTATCGGAAAGCTCGGCTATGGTACATAATGGTTCTACTGAGCAGTCTAACTCTTTGATGATGCTTACAGAAGAGACGAAAGCGATTGAAGAAAATATTCGTCAGGTCAATGAGAATACCATAAGGGCCGGAGAACTGATGGAGAAGGCGAAGGAAAGCCTGGGTACTGGCGGTGAGAATATGAAGAATCTTTTGGACGCCATGGAGGACATACATGAAAACGCCGTTGAGATTAATAAAGTCAACAAGCTGCTGGAAGATATTGCGCAGCAGACTAATATTTTGGCGCTGAATGCTTCTGTTGAAGCCAGCAGGGCAGGAGAAATGGGCAAAGGGTTTGCGGTAGTTGCCGCAGAAGTACGCAGCCTTGCGGCACAGAGTACGGATTCGGCGCATCATGCCGCAGAGGTAATCACCAATTCTCAGTACGCAATTCAGCATGGTGTGCGGTATGCGAAACAGGCGGCGGAATCTTTTGAGGAGATTGAGTCTGTTTCCAATGAAATTTCAGATATTACAGAACGTCTTGGCAAAGCAGTGACGGTTCAGAAAGACTCTCTTGAAAATATGACCGAGCAGATTGAACAGATTAATGATTTTGCGCAGAAGAATTTGGATGCAAGTTATGAGAGCGCGACAGCAAGCCAGAAATTAAACCGTCAGGCAGAAGAACTGCAGGGCGTATCAGAACGTTTCCGGTTAAGGAGGGGCAGATAATATGAAAAAATGTGGAATTTTTGGAATATTGCTGGGACTGTTTGTATGTATGATGGTTTGCGGATGTGGAAACAGCAAGGAGGATAATGAGTTTAAAGATGGATATTATACTGCTGTTATGTCAGATTACAGCTTTGGATGGAAAGAGTATGTTACCATCTGTGTGATGAAACATGAAATTGTCAGTGTAGAGTATAATGCAAGGAACAAAGCCGGATTTATCAAATCCTGGGACAGTGCCTATATGCGCAATATGAATTCTGTCATGGGGATATATCCCAACCGTTATACCCGGGATTATGCGGCGCAGCTTCTGGGGACGAAAGACACAGAGGAAATTGACCTTCTGACAGGGGCAACTAATTCCGGAAATAATTTCCGCAGACTGTCGGCGGCATTGCTGGAAAGCGCCAGAACCGGGAATACAGAGATCCAGGTGGTGGAGACAGAACCTTCAGAGGAATAACAATTAATATTGTAC
>Ga0224748_10248_pt1 | contig 15556 bp, 18 predicted proteins | sample LIM_F_Water_Neg_FD_182074 | JGI IMG/M metagenome (GOLD analysis project Ga0224748, IMG submission 182074) | Enriched cells from gastrointestinal tract of the lab mouse from Pacific Northwest National Laboratory (PNNL), Richland, Washington... | ecosystem: Host-associated > Mammals > Digestive...
ATATCAGAAGTAGATTGCTTAATGGAGACGTGATTCAAATTCTGGCAAGAATAATCTTTGAGTCTGACTTAAAGAGTGGAGAATATCGTTTTCAGATTCCGGATATTGGAATAAAGAATGGAGAAGGAAAAGTATCTCCATATTTGGCACGTCAGCAGGGACTTCTTAAGGAAGGCGAAAACTGGGGTGTTGTAACAATGCAATATGTTGAACCAGAAGGTAAGGAAAAGGGATATGCAGAGATGGTTAAGTTTAAACCGTTTAGCCCATATAAACCGGATTTTGATTATTATTGTCAGGCTAGAGAACGATTCGAATTAGAAGAGTGGGTAGATTTTCTTATTAGCAATATGGAGTATAATCCTAATTCATCTGCGTTTGAGTCACTTGATCAAAAGCTATTATTCTTAACGCGCTTACTTGTGTTTGTTGAACCTAATTTGAATATGATTGAACTTGCACCGAAGGGAACTGGTAAATCATATATCTTTAATAACTTATCAAAACATGGTTGGCAGATAAGCGGTGGAAAGATTACAAGAGCAAAACTCTTTTACGATATGAGTAGAAATATGCCAGGTATTATTCCTTCGTATGAATTTGTTTCTCTTGATGAGGTTAAGACAATTTCATTTGATAATCCAGAAGAAATACAAGGTGCATTGAAGAACTATATGGAGCAAGGAGCATTTACTGTTGGTAAATCTAAGCAAACTTCTTTGGCTAGTTTAATTCTACTTGGAAATATTGACCTTGATTCAAACAAGAGACCGTTAAATAATCATTATTTTGAAGAATTACCAGAAGCATTTCAGGATCATGCTTTGATTGATAGATTCCATGGTTTCATAGAGGGATGGTATTTGCCAAGAATAAGTGAGGACTTAAAACTGAATGGATATTCACTGAATGTAGAGTATTTTTCTGAGATTTTGTCATATATCAGAACACAGTCATTCTATAGTGCAATTGTAAAAGAACTCTTGGATATTCCAAAGAATGCAGATACAAGAGATACAAATGCCGTAATTAAAATGTGTTCTGCCTACTTGAAACTCTTATATCCGCATGTAAGAAGCACATCGGATATTTCTCCGCAGGAGTTTAAGATGATTTGTCTAGATCCTGCTTTCGAGAAGAGAAAAATTATCAGACAGCAGTTGGCAGCTATTGATAGAGAATTTACTGACAAAATGCCGAATATAACGGTAAGGGGATTAGAATGATTTACTTAGATAATGCAGCAACAACTGCAATGAGTGAGGTTGCGATTAATGCACTTATCAAAATCTCATCTGTGCAGTATGGAAACCCTTCTGCCATTTATGGATTTGGAAGGAAAACAAAAGATATATTAGAAAATGCAAGAAGAATAATTGCCGGTTGCATTGGAGCAGAGCCAGAAGAAATATACTTTACCTCCTGCGGGACTGAAAGTGATAACTGGGTAATCCAGCAGGTTTCAAACGGATATGACAAGTTGATAACTTCCAAGGTGGAGCATCATGCAATATTACATCCAGCAGAACGCTTAGGTGACAAAACAGTATATTTGTCCGTAGATAGTGAATGTATGGTTAGTGAAGAAACATTGAAAGAGGCTCTTGATGGGAAAAAAACTATCGTATCTATCATGATGCAGAATAATGAGACAGGGGCCATACAAAATATTAAGGAATTGGCGGAGAAAGTTCATTTAGATAATCCAGATTCTATTTTTCATACAGATGCAGTGCAGGCAGTAGGACATATTCGAATTGATGTGAAAGAATTAGGCGTGGATATGTTGTCTGCTAGTGCTCATAAGTTTAATGGTCCTAAAGGTGTAGGTTTTATTTTCATTGATAAGAACTGTAAGATTAAGCCATTTATTATCGGTGGTGGACAAGAGAAAGGGATGAGATCTGGAACAGAAAATGTAGCTGGGATTTACTCTATGGCAAAAGCACTTGAAGACAATGTAAGTAAATTGGATGAAATCCATGATAAAGTGGATGGATTAGAACAACTCCTTTTTGAACAGCTTTCTACTAATGGAATTGAATATAGAGTTAATGGTAATAGTGCGAATCGTGCAAAGGGTGTTATAAACTTGGCTATTGAGGGGCTTGATGGAGAGGGTCTTATGAATATGCTTGATATGCATGATATTTGCATTTCAATTGGTTCTGCTTGCAACTCTAAGTCACAAGATAGATCACATGTATTGTTGGCAATGGGGCTAGATGAAACAGTAATAGATTCATCCGTAAGAATTTCAATAGGAAGATTTAACACGGAAGACGATATAAGTGAACTTGTGAAATGGATTGCCTCATTTAAAAGAATCGCACTATTAGCGGATTCATAGGTGGCGAAAAAATGCCGGGATGGAATTTAAAAGAAGGTATCCTGGTTGAAACAAATGTGAGTGATGACGAGCTATGGTCACTGTTTAATTTTGTTTTTTCGGATGCCTGCAAAAAAACAAATACATATAAATTCGGTTTGATTAAATCTATATGTGATCAAGTATATGACATTTATAATAATGGTACCGGGCTGTTCCTTTCATATGAGAAGATTTTTTCAAAGTTTGCGGAGAACTATTGGAATCTTGTAAACAAATACAAGCTTAAGCAGATGTCTTATAACGGAAAATCCGAAATATCTAAGATAGAACACATACTGAGCACTGCTGTTGAGAGTTATGAGATCCCGGAAAACGTTGGTTTTCAAGCATTAAATAACGAAGATAAAGAAAAAATCACAAAGAGTGTAACAACGGAGTGTAAGAAATGTGTAGTTGGAGCACTTTATAACGATTTTGAAGGAAAACTGTATGCGTTTGATTTGCGAGGTACTGGTATATTCTTAAGCGAGCAAGCTTATCAGTTTATTTCAAAATACAAAATGGAAATTGAGAAGCTGAATTATTATGCATGGGCACGATTCCTTGAAAAAGTGAACGATGATGATGCATTGATACGCGTTTTAGAAAAGTTGGACATGGCTACTCCGCAACGGAAAGACCTTTCAATGTATAGAGATATTTTATTTAATGAGTTTCAAGAAAATAATTGTTTCTATTGTGGTAAACGATTAGATAAGAGCATTCATGTTGATCATTTTATCCCGTGGACGTTTGTAAAGAATGATAATCTATGGAATTTGGTACTTGCGTGTCCGAGATGCAACTTAAAGAAAAGTGGAAATTTGGTGAGTAGAGATTACTTAATCAAAATTGGAACCCGTAATTCTTCTATTATGTGTAGTGATGCATTGAAGTCATCGATAAGAGTTGAGTTTGATGGTTACTACGATGGATTGCTGGACAGGATGTGGAGCTATGCTAAGATGAGTGGTATTAGAGAACGAGAAAGAATAGAGTAGCCATATCATTTTCTGATGTTTGTCAAAAACATATACTCAGAACGGAAGACAAAAATGGAGACTTATGGTCTCTGTTTTTTGTTAATGTAAAATGTTTTTCAAAAACATCTAATTTCATTGCTTGACAATGAAGTACAAAGAGTGTATATTAAAATTAGAAAACAATTATGACAAACATGGAGGTGCAATATGCAAACACTTTGGGCACAGAAAGCTAAATTAGGATCAACAGAATACTATACAGCGAAGATGACAGTCGAAGACCTGGTAAATACCGTTGGATTAGCTATAGAACTTCCAGAATGGAAAGATATGACTCCGGATGAGAAAATGCAGAGAGAACCGGATATTAATCGTGTTGTAAATGAAATTTGTCCATATTTTATCGAGGACAAGGATAGATTCTTTGGGAGTCTGATAGTTGATATCTATACAGGAGTAGATAATGTTATATTTGAGCCAATTACAAAATTTGTTGATCAGAACAAGCTTGCGGCAGCACATAATATTGCTTTGCAGAATGCAGGATTTTTAACTTTACCGGGTAAGGAACGTCTGATTGCCCTCGATGGACAGCACCGTTTATTGGCGATGAAGTTATGCCTTAAAGGTTCAAGTGCTATTTCGGTAGCAATGCTTGGCAATAAGAAAATGACACCACAAATGATGGCACTTGAGCCGCATCCAGAACTTGCAGAGGAAGAGGTAAGTGTTATTTTTGTAAAACATGAGAACAATCTTAAGATTCGTAAAATTTTTAATAAAGTAAACAAGTATGCAAGGCAGACAGGTCGAGGTCAAAATATAATAACAGCCGACGATGACGTATACGCTAGTATTGCACGTAGACTTTTTGCGGAAGGTGAAGTTTTACATAAAATTGGTAAAAATGAGCTTGTAAACTGGAGTAGCAACACCCTTTCACAGAGAAGTAAACAGCTTACTACGGTCAGTGCATTGTATACGATTGCAGAAACCATTTCAAAAGACAGAGGATGGTCAGCAAAAGCAATGCCGAACGATGAAGATGCTATAGAAGAAGTATTTGAGGAAAATACGGAATTTTGGAAGCAACTTCTCGAAGGGATGAGTGTGTACAGAGAGTACCTTGAACTTACGAAGTTTGATAAGCCTATTTCTCAGCTTAGAGAAGATAATCTTCTCATGAAACCAGTAACTCATATGTCACTTGCCCATGTGGCGTATTTTGCCAAGTTAAAGGGTATTGCCTGGGTAGATGTAGTTCAGAAACTTGATAGGGTTGATTGGTCTATGGATAATTCAGTTTGGTTTAATATATTAGTTATCCCTGCAAAGAAGAAAAAAGTAATTACTGGTAAAGAAGCGATAAGAGCAGCAGGAATGGTGATTTCTTATATGGTTATGGGCGACACAATGACAGCTACCGAGATTAATGAAGTTAAAGAGATTATCAGAAATTCAACAAATGGAGCAAGTGAAGAATTACCAGTATTAGTTCGATAGGAGGTTATATGGGAAAGATAGCCGAAATAAGGAATTGTACACAAAACCGTGTGTTTGATCTTATACGTGAGCCGGACGCTTTATATTTAAGTGTAAAATGCAGTGATTCGGACAAGCATAGTAAAGTTGTGAGAATTAAAGTATCAGACGTTCTTTATCAAATCTGGAAGAAGATGACTGGTAAGGAAAAGAGAGAGGCTTGCAGGATGATTAAGAATCTGATCGCAGCTGATAAGAAAACTGCATAACGTAACGAGCTCAGATCCGTTTAATACGAGGTCATCATGCCGAGTTGATTTTCTTCACAGAATGTGGAGGATTAGCTTCGGTATTTTTGATTTGAATAATTTTAAGGAGGTGAGGCCTATTGTAAGCGGAGAATGTACTTATCAGGATCTGCAGGTAATGTTTGGAATGGAATTTATTATGCCACCGGCAGAGGAAATGAAAGGGGATGTTGTTGAATATCGTTGTCCTTACATTATCAAGTGTCCGGCTAAAGCAAATTGTTTTGCTGCAGCGACACCAGAACCGCTTCAGGATGGAGACATCTTGAATATAAGATGCAGATTGTGCGGGAATAAGAAGATTCCAATCTATGCGCAGTATGCAGCAGTATTTGTTAACAAAAGATAAATAACGAGAGTAACTCGCAGACCACTTGATGCGTCCTGCAGGACTCAATGACAAAGCCAATTGTGTCGTTGTATTCTGGGATAATTCAGGTGGTTTTTTAGTTCTTGACGCAATTGGAAAATAAAATACAGCTTCGTCAGGAAATTAATCGATAAAGAAATTGACAACAGAACTGATGTTCGATATAATTGAAGTATCGCTACATTAGGATGATAGTCACGGAACTTGCGTGCAGGGAAAACGATTAATTCTAATCAATGGTCAGTTTGACTTTCCCTTTTAACTGGCCTCTTGCGGGAGGCGAATGAGATGCAGGAAGTGCATGTGGCATGTCCATGTTGTAAAAATAAAAGGTTGTTTGATGCGAATCCAAAAACAGTAGAAGGCATTATCAAAATTAAATGTCCAATCTGTAAGTCGGTAATTGCTGTCAGCTTCCATATGAAGAACGTTCGGACTGAGCGAATCGGCGCATGAGTTATCATAGCGACCAAGGCCTGACGAAGTATAGATGCTAAAAGGTATCTGTATTTTGTCAGGCCTTTTTCTGTTTTATGGTTTGCATGAAAACATGCAAATTTCTCTAAAAAAAAAGAGAAGTAAATATTAGAGGAAATTGGTTATACACCATACTTCTTTCTTTACATAAGTAGAAATCAATTTTTTCTTTGCAGTAGAGGCTAATTTCAGGGTATGGATCAGAGAAGACATCTTCGGATGTCGGTTCTGATGGGTATCCAGAGGATATCACAATAAAAATTCATATCGGCCACATGATGCGCAGTGAGGCAGGATACGACATATCGCATTTTCGACAGTTGCAATAAAAGCAACAGCAAAGTGCGGATGTAGGTACCCTTGTTCAGCTGTGCATTTTTTATGGGGGTACTTCTGTCAAAAGTTACGGACAAGTCCTGTCTTTACTGTCTCTCGGCCAGAAAGAGAGGCAATCAATGAAAATCAGAAAGACAAGACAGGACAGAAGAGAAACTTCCAGATATGAGGCATATCTGGAAAATGACAATGGTGAGTACACCAAAGAGTGTATCGAACTGAAACCGGGAACGGACGGTGTAACAGAAGCATGGATTAAAACACTTCATTCGCTGGATGACCATGAGGTTTATCTGAACTGTAAGAATGGACATCCACCTCTTACAGAGGCAGAAAAAGTAGCAAAGAGAAAATGGGAACAGGAGCATGAGGGCGAAACCTACGGAGTGGGTTGGAATCTTTCTTTGGACCATATGGTTACGGATGATGAAAGCGGTACTGACAAGAGTTCTGTTTTGAAGAGTGTCTGTTACATGATGGATGAAGACGTTCCGGATGATGTGCAACATCTCCGCGACATTGTGGAAAACATGACAGAGAAGCAACAGCTGGTATACAAGTTGTATGTTCTGGAGGGCTATTCCTTTACGGAAGTTGCGAAGCTGATGGGGACAAGTATTCCAAATGTGAAGAAGCACTATGACAAAGCGATTTTGTTCATCAAAAATAATTTTTAAATATTTTTTCCAGGAGGTTAAAAAGACGTGTGTTTCCTTTGCCTGTGACATGTAAGGGATAAGGACTTACGGAAAGCAGGTAGTCAAAATGGCATTAAAGCACAAGATTACGATTAACGTCACAGATGCCAGGGGCAAACACACAACTGTCCTTCGCGGTGCTCACAGAAGAATACCAGAACGTCTGGTGAGATTTCTGTTTGGCGATTACACACAGGTGTATGTCTTGGCACCGGGGCAGACGGTTGAGTCCGTGGATGTCCGAGAAGTCAAAGAAGGAGGAAACGTCTAATGGGAAAAATGAGTGAACTGGAACTGATGGTCAAAGAATTGCGCGGATGCGGAGAAAAACTGATTCGCATGGCAGAGGAAATGACAGAAATGTTTTCAGCATCCGGGCAGAGTGAATCGGAAGAAACACCGAAAAAGCAGTTATCACTTACAGAAGTAAGGGCAGTTCTGGCAGAAAAATCCCGTGCCGGTTTTACAAAGGAAGTGAAAGCACTTCTTATCAAACATGGTGCAGATAAGCTGTCAGAAATCAATCCGGCTGAGTATGAAGCACTGCTCGCAGAAGCGGAGGTGCTGGGAAATGGCTACCGATATGTGGAGTCGCCGGAATTTGAAATACTGTTGTTTGCGGTGTCTGTAAATGGTAGTCCGGTTGTGGTGTATGATCTGGCTCGTGGGGATGTACTACCAAATGGTATTATCATGGCGTTGGTGGATGATTCTGTAACGAAGTGGGCATTTAACGCCGCGTTTGAAAGAATTTGCCTGTCAGAGTATTTGAGACGTAAGTTACCGGAACTGATGAAGAATAAATATCTTTGTCCGGAAAGTTGGAAGTGCAGTATGATTTGGTCTGCTTACATGGGATTGTCATTATCTCTGGAGGGTGCCGGGAGCGTGCTTGGATTGGAAGAACAGAAACTGAAAGAGGGTAAAGACCTGATTCGTTATTTCTGCGTACCATGCAAGCCGACAAAAACGAATGGCGGGCGTACCAGAAATCTTCCAGTTCATAATATGGAAAAATGGGAACTGTTCAAAGCATACAATAAGCAGGATGTAGAAGTGGAAATGTCCATTCAACAGAAACTTCATAAGTTTCCGGTTCCTGATTTTGTATGGGAAGAGTATCACATGGATCAGCGTATCAATGACAGGGGGATTGCTTTGGACTGGCAAGTTGTGGAGAATGCGATTCAGATTGATGCGATATCAGAGGAAGAACTGCTTTCTGCCATGAAGGAGATCACAAAACTGGAGAATCCAAACAGTGTGCTCCAGATGAGAGGGTGGCTGTTGGAACGTGGTGTGGAAACAGATTCCTTATGCTCCATAGTGTAGGGTGTCCTCAGCCGAGGGCGTCCGTTTTTATTAGTAACTGGAATAGAATAGATTTCGATGATGCCTGTGTCCATGCGTTTATTGACGGAACGGATGGTACCGTGTATCAGACTCTTCCTTGGAATTACAGAGGATGGCATTGCGCTTCAGGGAAGAATGGTTTCGGAAACAATACGCATATCGGAGTGGAGATGTGTGAACCGGCTTGTATCAAATATACTGGCGGCTCTACTTTTACCTGTTTTGATAAGGCGGAAGCAAGGGCAGTGGCAAAGAGAACATATGAGGCGGCAGTAGAATTATTTGCCATGCTCTGTAAGGAATATAACTTAAATCCTCTGGTGGATGGTGTTATTATTAGTCATGCAGAAGGTCATAAGAGGGGGATTGCATCCAATCATGGAGATCCAGAGTATTTGTGGAGACAGCTTGGTATGGGATATACGATGGATGGATTCCGTCAGGATGTGAAGGCTGCCATGAAGGTGGATGAGTCTGGATTACAGGCAACAGTGTTTGCAAATCTTTCTGAAAAGGAAGTGATTGCAAAGGTGGGATCATTGTTTACGGCTGACCAGAAGAAAAGTGGTATCTTGGCATCTGTATCTTTGGCACAGTTTATTTTGGAGAGTGGATACGGAAAGAGTGAACTTGCCCGGAATGCCAATAACTGTTTTGGTATGAAGAAATCCCTGTCCGGTAACACCTGGTCTGGTTCTGTATGGGATGGAAAGTCTGTGTATACGAAGCAGACGAAGGAACAGAATGCAGATGGTTTTTATGAAACTATCACAGCAGATTTCCGAAAATATGTTTGTGTGGAAGATTCTATTGCAGATCATAGTGCGTATCTGCTTAGTGCCATGAATGGCAGTAAGAAGAGGTATCCGGGTATTGCCGGAATGACGGATTATAAGAAAGTGGTGCAACTCATCAAGGATGGTGGTTATGCGACTTCTCTTACGTATGTGGAAAGCTGTGTTCCATCATTGAGAGATGGAATCTGACACAGTATGATGTGAAAGAGACTGTTGCAGAACCGGAGAAGTGGTATCGTGTGCGTAAGACATGGGTTGATGCCAAAAGTCAGAAGGGCGCATACAAGGTGCTGAAAAATGCAAAGGTTTGTGCAGATAAGAATGAGGGATATTCGGTGTATGACTGGAATGGAAATGTAGTGTATGCACCGGAAAAAGCATCCGAGCCAGAGCAGAAAAAGGTTTCTTACCGTGTGCGTGTCAGTATCAAGAATCTGAATATTAGAAAAGGTCCTGGTACAGATTATGATAAGACAGGAAGATACACGGGGATTGGTGTGTTTACCATTGTGGCAGAGGCTGATGGAGAAGGGGCAACAAAATGGGGCAAGTTGAAAAGCGGTGCCGGTTGGGTGAGTTTGGATTTTGCAGAGAGAATATAAGATGTAGTGATTGACCTGTGGGTGCTGTGATTGGCGTCTACAGGTCTTTTTTTGTGTGCAGTTGCAGATGATTTGAAAAAGTTGCAATTATTGATGATAAAAAGTACATGTTGCTAACAAATTATATGTGTTGCAAAAATGGTGTTGGATATTGAAAAAAATGCAACGAGTGGTATTATATAAATACAAGGTCAACAGCCCTATGATTAAGTCCGAGAGGAGAGTATCACATGTCAAAAGAAAATCAAATTGCTTTTTTATGTAAAAGGTTAAAGGAACTTCGAGAAAAAAATAATTGTACGATGGATGAAATGGCTCAAAAACTGGCTGTTAATGGTATTGCACCAAATAAATCTTCTATTTCAAGAGTAGAAGCAGGAAAAACCAGTGAAAAGACATTACTTGAAACTGCAAAAAAATACTGTGAAGCATTTGGAATGTCAGAAGAACAGACAAATCAATTCCTTCGTGGTGAAAGAATTGCCGTTCCAGATACATCTGCTTTATTGAAAAATTCCCAACTTATTGATGAGTTGAACAAGGAATACAGTAAGGTGATTATACCTAAAGTTGTAGTAGACGAATTGGATAATATCAAGAATAAAAATTCAGGTCCTCTTGGCAGAAAAGCATGGGAAGTGATACGTGGAATTAGCTATGGGGATAGAACTATTCTTATGGAGTATACTGGAAATAGTGATGAAGAAAACGAGGATTGTAAAATAATCTATATTGCGCAAGAAGCATCTGATGTATATCACTGTAAAGTAGATATTATAACAGAAGATACGGACTATTCTGCATATTTAAAAGGTAATGGGTCTGTAGCAGCCTTGCATTTAAGAGAATATATGGCTACAAAGCAGGAACTCATAAATATGTCAAAGATTACAAAAATTGACGCTTATTATGCTGATTCCTACGAAAAATGTGAAGTGCCAAATGCAGAAGAAATAAATGCGTATTTACCAGATGGGAATACATTGATTATATCTGCGGTGAGAAATCGTAAGGCAACCTTTGAGCAGAGGAAAGCTAAGATAGAATGGTTGATTTCTAATGGTGCAGATAAGAATAAAAGAGATTGTAGCAGAAGGTATTTTCCACCAATTTCCCATGCGGTTCAAATGGGTGATTATGAAATGTTTCTGTTCTTATTAAAAGAGTGTAAAGTAAATCCTAATGTGGGAAGTAGAAACCCATTTGATGCAGGTAAAGTTCGTCAAAAGAATGAAGGAAACATGCCATTGATGATTGCAGCATGGGAGGGCAAAAAAGATTTTGTCATTGCTTTATGTGAAGATGAAAGAACCAGTATCAATCAGCAGGACGCAAATGGATTTACAGCACTCATGAAGGCATGTATGAACGGTCATTTTGCGAATGATAGAGAAAAACGTACATGGGATATTAGAAAAATTTTGATTGATGCAGGAGCAGACCAGAGGATAGTTGATATAGATGGTAAAACAGCAGCGGACTGGGTTAATGAATATCACGATTCTGGTCCAACAAGAAAGCAGTTTAAGCGTGGAAGCGGAAATAATAAAAACGGACGTGAGCAAAAGAGAGGGCAAAGATGGTAAACCGTGTATGTATTTCAATAAATAATCGCTGTAATCTTAGTTGTAAATACTGCCATTTCCATGAAAAGAAAGAAGCTATTCAGGAAGAGGAAATGGATGTTATTGCTATTTTGGATAATATTACCAAGTATATAGACAGTAATGACATTGATGTGTTCAAAATTGGATTTGTTGGCAATGGAGAGCCTTTATTGGAATATGAAGCACTGAAAGACTACATATTGCATATTTCTGAATATCTTGCAGATGGTCGGATTGCGGCATATTCAATTACGAATGGCTTGTTGGTTGATGAATCCAAATTGGAGTTTTTTAAGGAACATAAAGTTAATCTTGGATTTTCCATAGATGGAGTTTCATCAATTCATAACATGTACAGATGTAATACATATGCAAAAGTAATGGAGAAAATTGAATTATATCGAAGAGTTAATGGTAAATATCCATCAATGAATTGTACTGTGGGAAAAGAAGTGTTAGAAAAAGCAGACGACACAATCTCCTTTTTCCGGCAGTTTGACACCAGGGTAACTTTTTCAAGAATGATTGGCAAGTACGGAATTGCATTAAGTGAATTTAATGATTTTTTGAAAAAGGCTTCTCAGGTATTAAATGTTAGGACAGGTGGCTATGACTGTACTATGTATGGCGGCCTATGTGGTGCTGGCATGAATAATTTTTTCTATGCAAATGGGGAAATTTACTTCTGTGGAAACTGCGTAGACTTACCTGCATTGGGAATGAGTAATATGCCTATCAGTGAATTGGAGAATATATCGTTGACGTTCGATAGAACACATTGTTATAAGGAGACAATATGCGAATAGGTTTATATGGACTTCCTACTGCGGGAAAAACTTTTATATTGGATGCAGTTAGAAACTTTGAAGTGATTGCAGGTGGCTCCATGCTTAAAGAATTGGCGCCAGATTTCCATTCTTTATCAGCGGAAGGGAAAAAGAATGTGAGGAAACAGCTGGCGACAAAACTAAAAGAAAAGGATGGCTTTATCATGGACGGCCATTATTCGTTTGGTGATGAAGTTGTATTTACTGAAGAAGATGGGGAACTTTATGATGCAATTTTATATCTATATGTAGAGCCTTCCATCCTTGAGTTAAGAATGGAAGATTCTGCAAGAAATAAAAAATATCTTGCCTATAATATCAGAAAGTGGCAATTGTTTGAACTGGAATCTCTTCGGAAGTATTGTCATGAACATAATAAGGATTTTTATGTTTTGGATAATCCGGGAAAAGGCTATTTCCCCAATATAAACATGGTGCTGGAGTTTATAGATAGTCTTGCGGCAGGGTATAGTTGTTTGTCCTATGCTAAAAAATGTGCGGATAATATTTTCGATAAGATAAAGGCTGAGGAAATTTGTTTGGCTGATGGAGATAAAACATTGACCATCGAAGATAGTAGTGGTGTTTTGGGATACAAAACTCATATATTTGATGGTAACTTTTATACAGGTTTTCAAGCGTGGAGACATGGTAGAGAAATGACAGATTTCTTACGCCTCATTGATTGGACGGGGCAACCATTTAGAGAATTGGAAGTACATTTTAATCATTCTGTCATAGAACGGATTAAAATGCCATGTGTTATACTGACATCCGGACATTATGGAATATGGAAGGAAATAGCAAGTGAACTTAAAATGCCAATGTATTGTGGTGAGCAGATGTCAGCAGAAACAAAATATTTCGTTACAAAATTTCTTCAAGAGAAAGGCATTAAGGTCATCTCATATGGAGATGGAATGAATGATTATTATATGTTGAAACAAGCAGATGAAGGGTATCTGGTTGCTAAAACAGATGGTACCTTAAGTCGTTCGTTAAAACGTATGGATGTGGAGGGGATAACTGTTGTTTGAAGTTGATAAGACAGAGAGAATAAATGAGTTGATTTCAATAACAAAGTCTGATTCTGGGATTTCAGGTCCAAAACTTGCAATGGCTCATATGGAATTGGGGAAATATTTGGCACAAAGTTTTCCTGAAATGAATCCTGAAGACACTACAATAGTGGCTATGCTTAGAGGGGGCATATTCTTTGCGGAAGGAATATATTTTCACTTAGGATGCAAATTTCAACTATATGATCCAAAGAAGGAGTGGTTTGTCAGACCTGACACAAAGAATGTAATCATCGTTGATTCGGTTATAAATACCGGGCATACAATAAAAAAGATTCTGCAACCGGATATGCTGATTGCAAGTTGTGTCGTAAATGAGCAAGCTATAGAACTTTTTGGTAATCAACTCTATGCAATAAGGGTATCGAAAAACTCATTTGTTGGGGGAAATGTAAATAAACAAAATGGTGGAGTTGGTCCAGATACAACGATGAGACTGTTTAACCAGATATAAGGAAGTAAGACTTGGCGTTATTGTCGAGTCTTATTTTTTTTGATTTGTTGCAAATACCTTAAAAAAGTTGCAAAAAAGAGGTTCTTGCCGAGGCGAGTTGCAGATAGTATTGCGAAGTTGCGTTTGATATTGATAAAATTGATTTTATTGCAACATATATACGAATGGTTGCAAAAAATATCAAAACTATTGACTAAAATGCAACAACTGATATAATGAAATCACAAAGTAACTACCATACCGAACAAGGAGGATATGGATATGAAGACAAAGAGAATTGAAGAGCTTATGGCAGGGATGAAGAGTTTTGGTAAGGACGGTTATCACAAGAGCGAACTGCTTAATGAGATGTTTGCACTGCAACAGGAGATTGTGGAACTTACTTTCAGTGAAGAACATGCAGTTACAGCAGAACTGAAAATCTGGGATGTTGAAAAGCATCTGAAACAGCTCAATGAAGAGTGTGGTCATCCAGAATGCTTTAGAGAACACAAAGTGCCAGGAGGTATACCCATTTGAATTTGATGCCCGTCAATATCAGGCAGATTTCGCAAACTTACTTGCAACACTTGAGTTTGCTAAAGCTAAGACAGAGACAATGGAAGAAATGTCGCGCTGGTATTTCGGGATGAGCTTAGGCTCAAACTCACCATTACGGTCCCGGGGCACGTCAATCTGAAATTCCCCATACTGGCTCTTGAGGTTTTTGGGGGAATGTCCATTACGTTTATTGTCTGTCTGTAAGTCCCCTTTGCGGTTTTTCTCATAGCCAAGGGTAGCGTCCAGTTCTGCCTCCATGAGTTCCTGGAGGATGTCTTTGAAACTGTCTTTTAACAAGGCATACACATCTGCAACACTGCTGAGGTTGTTTTCTGAAATAATCTGTCGAATCTGTTCTTTTGCTACTGGCATAAAAATACTCCTTTTCGATAAGAATTTACATATCCTAATTCTTACCAAAAAGGAGCCATTTATTTCCAAAAACACAAACTTATTTACACTACCTACAAAGATTATCTTTCCTGCTTGCATCTATGGGTATTTTTATGATTCCTGCGGGCGTTGTTTTCCTTTGTCCCGTAAATCCCATGATAAAGTACGTGATTACTGTTGTATCCCTTTGCGGGATGCAGGCTGTAATCAGCATTTTTTCTATTTTTGCGGTTTCACTTATACAGCAAAGGACACCGAATCATCTAATTGGAAAAGTGATGGCTTATACATCCACGATTACATTATGTGTTCAACCCATAGGACAGATTGTGTACGGTTTTTTGTTTGACAGATTTCATAATGCAATCTACTTATGTTTCATCCCAACTGGCGTAATTGTATGTATTGTCGGGCTGTCTGAAATGGGATTCTTTAAGAATATGGAGAAAGAACAACAGGAGGTATCAGCATGAAGCAGGAAAAATGGTTATTGTGTCCCGTATGCGGAAACAAGACAAGATTAAGATTGCGTGAAGATACGGTGCTTGAAAATTTTTCTTTATTTTGCCCGAAGTGCAGGCAGGAAACACTTATCAATGTCCAACAAATGAATATGTCAGTTGTCAGTGAGCCAGACGCAAAGACGCAGAGCCGATGAACTTGTGAATTGATTAAAATACTCACAGTTTATCGGCTCTGCTTATTTAATACGAAAAAATTTCTAATTTAAAAATGGTAATTCTATATTGACTTTCCGACGATTGTGTCGTAAAATATTTTTCAAACACTCGTGTCGGAAAGCAGGGATAACTATGAATAAAAGAGGACAGGAAACAAGGGAACACATTAAAAAATGTGCGTGTTCACTATTTGCCGAAA
>Ga0224748_10250_pt1 | contig 15540 bp, 15 predicted proteins | sample LIM_F_Water_Neg_FD_182074 | JGI IMG/M metagenome (GOLD analysis project Ga0224748, IMG submission 182074) | Enriched cells from gastrointestinal tract of the lab mouse from Pacific Northwest National Laboratory (PNNL), Richland, Washington... | ecosystem: Host-associated > Mammals > Digestive...
ATTGCTGTTTCGCAGTCCATGTTTGTGACCTCAACAATGCGCTTTGCTTCTTTACCGCCTTTCCCAGAGGTTTGTTGATTGCTTTGAAGACTTTGGGAATATTGGCAAAGTTTTGGGAAAATGGTTTCAGTTTTAGAGTTTCGCTGATGCGACATGCAGAACTGGGCAGCATTATAAATGTTTTTTTCAGCCCCATCCGCATTTTCCAGAAGGGCTTCAATGTTGCCATGTCCACATGCATACAGAAAGTCAGTGCCGGATTTTGAAACAGCTTTAATCAGGTTGGTCTTGTTGGTGTCCAAATCATTGTATATGAGTTTTGAAAAATTTGCGGAGTCGCTGGCTAATGCCGTGAGGATGCCGCTTCCACCACATACGTCGATGTATGTGGTAATGTTGTCGGGTGTTTTTCTGAAGATTTTATTGTAAGTATTCACGTACTTTTTCTTATTACCCTGCAGAAGGATTAAGGGGCTCTTTAGGCTGGAAGATTTCATGTCAAGAATTCCTTGTTGCTGGCAGTATGAGACTGCGCAGATTGCGATAGTCAGGGCTTCTCCAAAATCTTTTCCCCCGGTTAAATTGCAGAGGGCTTCCTTTCTGCACTGGTTTGTTCTGATGGAAATGGATATATTGCTCCCTAAGTTTTTGCGCCCCAGACCCTTGAAAACAATTGATATAAAAGCCTTTGGATGCTGATACTTCTTAATCAGCCCTGCTTGCTCATAAATTAAAATAATTTTATATGCATACAGTTGAATAAAGGCATCTGCGATTTGATTGTAAGATAGCTTGGTTTCCTTGGCAAGTTTCGCAACATTCTCAGGAATGCGTACATGTGTTGGCACTGTTTTAAGTTTCATAAACTATTCCTCCATTCTAAAGTTCTTGTTTAAAATAGAAAAATATTAATAAGATCAAACAACGCCTCAGTAAGTTTCCTATGCCTCAGCAGACAGACCTGTTTGGGCAGCAGACAGCTTTATCTCCGCAGAAAAGCAATGCCACAAGGCACGAATTCTGCACACGCAAGGAGTCATGCACACACAAAGAATTTCTGCACACAAGGGATTTCACTGCCGCAAGAAATAAAAACACCGCAAGGTCATCTGAAGCGCCATTCGCAAGATTTGCCAACGAATACCATAGGAATCAAATGCCGGATGATATGAAGCGTAGCGTGCAAGGGAATATTTCATAAAAAATATGTAGCAGCACAGATGTAAAAATCAGTAAAAAATGTGGCAGGAAAGTGCCGGGAATGGATTGGAAGTGTAGCAGAAAAGCATCTGGAAACGAGAAAAAATGTAGCATGGAATGGCAAAAAGCAGCGGATAGATGTAGCAAAAAATAATGGAAAAATGTAGCATGGAACTGCCAAAAGCATTGGAAAAGTGTAGCAGAAATCCATCTGGGAATAAGAAAAAACGTAGCAGAAAATGGCAAAAAGTAATGGGCAAATGTAGCATGGAACTGTCAAAACCGACAGGAAAATGTAGCAGGATTTGTGAGTAGAAAAAGGGGTGGTTGCCATGTTAGATGTGCCAGTAGAGATAAAAATAGTGACAAGATTCCAGCAGAGGTAATTCATATGGAATAAAGAGAACAGAAAATAGAAAGAACCCAGTCAAGGTGATTTATATGGAATGAAGAGAACAGAAAATAGAAAGATTCCAGCAGAGGTGATTCATATGGAATAAAGAGAATAGAAAATAGAAAGATTCCAGCAGAGGTGATTCATATGGAATGAAGGGAACAGGAAAAGACAAGGATACAGGATAAGGTGAATTTTGCATTCGTAGAAAGAAGGTAGTTCCAGCATGACAGACAGCAGGGCATTAGAGGGGGTCTTCCTGAGGGTAAAGGATAGTCTGCCATATGAAGAGTGATTTTAAATTTGCAGTAAGAAGCCAGTTCCAGCATACCAGACAGCAGGAGATAAGAGGAAATCTTTTTTATAGGGTAAGAAGGCATTCCTGCATAAAGGCTGTTTTTTAATCCGTAGGGGTGTTGTAGTTCCAGCAGTCAGGCAGACCCGCCCAATGCTGGCAGCAGCATATCAGGTTACTTTTTTGGGTATGTTTGCTTGGAGCAATGGAAAGGGAAGAGGCTCCGCATGGAAGATGGATTCGGCAATGGGGGTATCTGCAGAGAAGGGGCTTCCAGACCAAAAGAAGCAGACGCAAAGAGACAGACAGGCATTAAAATAACGAAAGGACAGGAATATTCCGGCAGACACGCCAGCCCAGACAGCCATAGCAGCCACAGTTATTTTACTGATTCCGTCCTGACGCCCCAACTCAAAAGGCAAGCCCCTTTCCCATCAATGCCATACATCAGCAGGACAGGATTTTTCCATATGAGAAAAGCCCTTTCATGCAGGAGATATGGCAAATCCAACCCATCCCAGAATTGGTTTTTAAAAGGTATCTGCCTGTGATTCTGTTATGGTTTGTGTCCGGCGGGTTCACCGCAATTTGACAGCCGCAGGGAACAAAGAAACTGCTGTAACTGTCAATGCACCGCCCCAAATAAGCCAGACAAAAAAGTTGTGAAGGATTTTTGCGAGTAGGTCTTGCCAGAAAAAAAGGCGGGAGTTATAATTGAGAGCAACTTTAAAATTCCATGGAAGGGAAGGCGTTTGGTTATGGATTTAAGCGGGGTACTGTCAGACAATGAATATTTGTATGTGCTGGCGGAAGTGAAGAGGCGTGAGGGCGGCAAGGCGGTTGACTTTGAGAGGCTTCTGGCAAGCGGAAGTTATGAGATGGTAAGCAGGCTGGCGGCAGGGCATGGGGGCAGGGACACAATCATAATACCGCCATTTGGAAGCCATGATATCCCACCTTATGAAGCGGCACAGTTTTTCAGGAAGTATTACAAGGCGGGCGTTGGGTGTGGGGATGGACTGTAAACTGGGTAATGGGGGTAAAGATGATTTTTAAAATGCCGGAGGGAGGGGCTTTTGGGCGTGTATGGTGTCCAGGAGCCTTAATGGGGGTATTGCAAACCCGCCGGGGAGGCGGCATCCCGGCGCATAAAGAAAGCAGGGGTTTTCCAAGAAGAAAGGGGATTCCCTGTTTTTTTCTGTGTTTTTTTGCAGAACCCCTTGACAAAACAGCCATCCAGAGTGATGAATAGTGAAACTACCACAGATTGGAGGGCTGTTATGCAAAAATCAACTTTACCGCAGGGGGTACGTAAGCTCAAAGCATGGGCAGAAAAAGGGGCATTGGCGTTTGACCTGCCGATACAGCGGGCTTCGGGGCAGTGGAGCCTGCTCCAGAAATCCCTGCTCATACATTCCATGCTGGCGGAGTACCCAATCCCGCCCCTGTATTTCATCAAGTGCAGGACGGAAGAAGGCGGGGCACAGTACCAGGCATTAGACGGAAAACAGAGGTGCACCGGCATCTTTGAGTTCATTGACGGGGGGTATGCCTTACATGCCAGCACGCCGCCAGTCGCCATTGACGGTTTCACCTTTGACCTTGCGAACATGGGGTTTGAAGACCTGTCAGAAGAGTGCAGGGACGCAATCCTTGGCTTCCGCTTCACGATTTATGCGCTGGAGGACGCCACAGACGGGGAAATTGAGGAAGCGTTCGCCCGCCTGAACGCCAGCACGCCCCTTACCCTGATACAGAAAGCCAGGACAGAGATGGGCACGGAGCTTGCCGGGTGGACGAAGGAAATGACGCAGTACCCATTTTTCACCCATGGGGTATCCCTGACGCTGGCGCAGGCGAGGCGCGAGAGCGAATTAGAAATCCTGCTCCAGAGCATGCTTTTAATGGACGCAAAGGACGAAGGCTACAATTATAAGGCAATCAGCATGGGCGAGGTCATGAAGTACTGCCGCGGCATACGGAATGGTTACACTGGCCAGAGGAAAAGCGTCATCCAATGCTGCGTGGAATACCTGTCAGACGCTTTCACGGAGAAGCACAGATTCCTTAAGAAATCCAATGCGCCGATGGCGTTCGTCATGGCGGACATGGCGATGGGGCAGGGGATACCGCCGGAAGGGTTCAGGGAATTCATAGATTACTTCGGGGAGCATGTAAGCCCCGCCTATGAGGCGAACATGGGGAGCGGCAACATCAAGCGGGCAAAGACAGAAGGCAGGCTCCTTGCAATATATGATGGCATGAGGGAATATTTCAATATCCCAGATGGGGCGGCTGGGTATCCAGTGTATGTCGGGGGACTGGCAGGAAGCCAGCCTGAGAAGGCGCAGGAAGCGGAAAAACAGGAAGAAAGCAGCGCAGAAAGCTATAAAATAGAAGAAAGTAAACCAGAAGAAAGCCAGACAGCAGCGGAAAGGGATGGATAGGCATGGGATTTGTTCCAATGCTGTAAGTGAGGGCAGGGCATGGCGGATATAGAAAACCAGGGGGAAGGAGCTGGCTGGTATGTGATGCATCTTCCCTGCCATGGGGGTATCAGGGCGGCTTCCCCGCCCAATGCCATTACTGGCGCAGCCCGTCAATATAAGCGTCCAGCAGGGCTTGTTTCCTTTTGGAAAGGGTTCTGTACTTGTTGACCAGTTCATCTTCTTTTTCCGTCAGCCCGTCATTTTTCAGCGGGTACAGCTCAAAGTCAAAAAACTCCGGCAGCGTGATGTCCAGACCTTTGCAGATTTTCGCCAGAGTCCCCACGGTGGGGCATGTCCTGCGGTGGATGATGTTGTTTAAGCTGGAATAAGGCAGTCCTGATTCTTTCGCCAGACGGTACATGGTATATTGCTTGGCATCGCAAAGACACTTAATGCGTTCAAAGACTTTATCCTCAATCATGAATATACCTCATTTCTGTCATATTGCTACCAGTATAATATGAATGAAAGGTAATTATTAGATAACCAGTTGGGGCATAAACAAGAAATTAAATCATATATGAGTTACTTCGGCACACAAATCCCTTTACAAAGTGCAGGCGGCATGGTAAGATATGAGCGGAAGATTTTGAACACACAGACTGGTAAAAATCCAATAAATTCCGTAAAAAGGGCATTGACGCTCATCCGAAAGAAGGACATAATCTTGAAGAGAAGAGAAGAGAAGAGAAGAGAAGAGAAGAGAAGAGAAGAGAAGCCAGTAGTATAGCATTTCCATGTAACATAAAGCCCAGGCGGGCAAGGCAGAGTCTAAGGAAGCTGCCTTGCCTGTCTGGGCTTTTTTTGTTAAAAATTTCAGAGGAAGAAGGGTGGAGGAACGTATGATAGTATATGATTTATTGTTGAGTTAATTTGACAAATATAACTCAAAAGAGTTATAATAAAAGCCATGAAACTTATAACAAAAAGATAAGAAGGAGAATGTGGAATGAGAGACAGGAAAAGGTGGAAGGGACTTGTTGCATTGGCAATGAGTGTGGCAATGCTGTTTTCCCAGACAGTGGCATATGCCCAAGAGGGGCAGCCTGTGGAACAGATGGAAGATTTAGGGCAAATAGAGTTTATGGAAGAAGCAGAAGCCGTCAATGGTCTGGACGCTTTGTCTGTAAGCGCACAGGCGGATGATGATGGTTTTGTAATTGAAGATGGTGTTTTGACGAAGTACACAGGGACTGATACGGAAGTGGTGGTTCCAGATGGAGTGACAAGCATAGCAAGATTTGCATTTCATGGATGCAGCAGCCTGACGGATATTACGTTGCCAAGTAGTGTCACAATCATAGGAGACTATGCATTTGATGGATGCAGCAGCCTGACGGATATTACGTTGCCAAGTAGTGTCACAATCATAGGAGACTATGCATTTGATGGATGCGGCAGCCTGACGGATATTACGTTGCCAAGTAGTGTAACAAATGTCGGAGACTCTGCATTTAAGGATTGTAGCAGTCTGACGGATATTACGCTGCCAAGTAGTGTAACAAGTATCGGAGACTTTGTATTTGATGGATGCAGCAGCCTGAGCAGCGTAAAAATACCAGCCGGCGTGACAAGCATAGGAATCGCTGCATTTGATGGTTGCAGCAGCCTGAGCAGCGTAGAAATACCAGCCGGCGTGACAAGCATAGGGAACAGAGCATTTGATGGATGCAGTAGCCTGGCAGATATAAATGTTTCGGCAGAGAACAGTGAGTATGCATCCTATGCAGGATGTGTATATAATAAAGATTTAACACAGCTAAAGATTGTTCCGAGTGGAAAATGTGAAGTAAGATTTTCAGAGAAGGTAACAAGCATAGGAGGTAGTGCATTTTATAACTGTACAAGTTTGGCGAATATCGCCATCCCGAATGGTGTAACAAGCATAGGAGGTAGTGCATTTTATAACTGTACAAGTTTGGCGAATATCACCATCCCGAATGGTGTAACAAGCATAGGAAGTAGTGCATTTTCTGGATGTGACAGCCTGACGGATATTGCACTGCCAGAAAGTGTGACAAGCATAGGAGATTATTGTGCATTTGCAGAATGCAGCAGCCTGAGAAGCATCATTATCCCGAATGGTGTGACAAGCATAGGGGAGAGCACATTTCAAGGTTGCAGCAGCCTTAGTAGCATCACGATCCCGAATAGTGTGACAGTCATAGGGTATGCTGCATTTGCAGAATGCAGCAGCCTTGCGAATATCGCCATCCCGAATAGTGTGACAAGCATAGGGGATTCTGCATTTGCTGGATGCAGCAGCCTTAGTAGCATTACGATCCCGAATAGTGTGACAGTCATAGGGGATTTTGCATTTGGTAGATACAGTGAAGAATTGACAATCTATGGGACATCAGGTTCCTATGCAGAAACTTATGCCGCTGAAAATAATATAAAATTCTCTACAGGAACGCCGCCACAGACGGAACAGCCTGCTGGAAAGAAAACGATTTCCAGCAGCAATGTAACGGTAAGCTCGGCTTCCTATACCTATGATGGAACCGCCAAGACGCCATCCGTTACTGTAAAAGATGGAACTAACACTTTAAAATCAGGGACAGACTATACAGTCACCTATGCGGACAACACCAACGCAGGGACAGCCAGGGTTACCGTCACAGGCAGGGGCAATTACACAGGCACAGTGACAAAGAACTTTACCATCCAGAAAGCCGACCAGAAGTTCAACTATACCAAATCCTACTCCAAGGCATACGGGAGCAAAGCATTTACACTGAATGCGAAACTGAAGGCTGGCAACGGCAAGCTGACCTACGCAACTTCCAATAAAAAGGTTGCAACTGTAAAGAATGGGAAGGTTACGGTAACCGGGACAGGGGCTGCGACCATAACGGTGAAAGCGGCAAGGACTGCCAATTATAACGCCGCAAGCGTTACGGTTACCATAAAGGCAAGCCCGGCGAAGCAGACTTTGAAATCCTTAAAGGCTGTAAAGGGCAGGAAGCTGACCGTGACATGGAAAAAGGACACAAGGGCGACAGGCTACCAGATTCAGTACAGCACGGATAAGAACTTCAAAAAGGGGGTAAAGACAGCAACCGTCAGCAAGTATAAAACGGTGTCAAAAACAATCACGAAGCTGACAAAGGGAAAGAGATATTATGTGAGGGTGCGTTCCTATAAGAGCGCGAAGGTAAGCGGGAAGACCCAGAAATTATATGGCGCATGGAGCGGCGCAAAAAGGAGCGGGAGCATAAAGAAATAAAACAGGGGGCAGGGCGGCATTTCCATATGGGGACGCTGCCCTTTCCCATGGGGTATGCCAGCCCTGCCCTTATCCGCCTTTTCTGCCAGTTTTGCCTGTTTCCGGGGATACAGAACCGACAAACATCCCCCTGCTTTTCCCCTGTATTTTTTGTGACATACGCACAAACATTTCAGGAACTGTAGATTCCCGCTTGATTTTTCCCTGAACCTGAGTGATAGATAGGACGTCAAAAAATATTGGGGATTTGGAGGAAACCTGTATGAAAGTGATTGATTTGATTTATGAAAAGAAGAAGATGGAACACATGCTGTCACAGGGAAGCTATTTCATCATGGAACAGCCCGACAAAGAGAAGGAAGCGAGACAGGCGGGGAAAGCCCGGCAGAGGTATGAGGGCGACCAGAGGCTCCTGAAGAAGCTGGACGAAATAAACAACGCCCTCTGTGCGTCAGACGCCGCTACCTACGTTGAGGTGGAAGGGTGCCGCCTGAGCGTTGCCACCGCAAGGCTGTACCTGAGGGAGATAAATGGGGGCATGCTGGACATTGATGACGTATTTGACGGGGAAGGCATGGGCTTCAACCATTACAGCGGAAACCTCAGGGATTTGTTCCTGCAAAGGTGCGCAGGCGGCGGGGAGTCGAAGTTCCTGCCAGAGCCGAGGCGTATTGACCCTGCAGGGCTCCGCGACAGGCAGGAGGAGTTTGAGGCAAAGAAGCTGGACTGGGAGATCGGCCTGAAGAAAGCCATTGCCATGTCAGACGCCACGACGGACGTGGATTTTATCATTTGAAGGAAGAATGGCAGTGTATGGCAGTGCCAGCACTGGACGGGCCCCTGCTTTGCGGAGTGGCTTCAAAGGAGGGAAGATGGCAATGTCAATGGCAAGGAAAGCGGACATAATCAAGGAGAAGAAGGCGCAGATGGAGCGCATGATATCCCTGCTGGAAGCCGCATATGGGTGTGACCGTAAAGAGATGAAAGTGGCGTTCCAGAAATATGCACTGCTGGAGGAACCGCTGGAAGACGCAATGAGGAAGAACAGGGAACAGTTTGTGCGGCTTTTCACGCCTGCCCTTGTCAACCTTGCGGATTATGACTGGGAACTGCGCCAGATGCTGGAAGAAAGGATAATAAAATAACGCATGGGGAATGGGAGCCGCCCGTCAGGGGCAGGCTCCTGTTTTTTTGTATGCCAGCCATAAAAAGGGGAGGCAGACGGGCACACCCCTGTATTTAATCTGTAAAAGTGGCATTTATGCGGTTTTGAAGCTGTATTTTGGGGCAGAACCGAGGGGTATTTATGGGGCTGTGGAGTTTTCTCTGGCTGGATGAGGTGTTCTGAAAACGTTTTCTGTTTTCTTTGGCTGAATGAGGTGTTCTGAAAACGTTTTTGCAAATTTTATATTGTTATGAGGAATCTTTGGTTGTCCGTGTATATTTCAAGTCGTTCATGCAAATCTTATGTTTCTTTAAGGAATCTTTGATTGTCCGTTTAAATCTTATGTTATTTATGTATTTCTGAAACCGTTTGAATTTAAACTGGATTTGTCCGTGTATTCCTTATTTTATTCCGGGGTTGGACTGGAAATGTTTTCATGTTTCCTGCATTGTCTTGAGGCAGGACTGAATCGTCCTGATTATTCTTAACATTGAAAGCAGCCTTCTGGAATTGTTTGGAGCATTCTTGTGTTGGCATGGCAAATCAGGGGTAACTTTGCAGTCTGGAGGGGCATTGGAATAGAAGGGCAGGAATCAGGGCAAATGCGTGTGCGGGGGTATGCAGGAAAAAGCCGACACTGGCGTTTCCCCTGTATATCCCCCAAGCTGCCCTGAACCCATGCCGGGGGCGGCAGTGGCGCAGAAGGCGGCAGAGACGCCATTCCTGACGGTGGAAAAATTAAGACGGTAAAAATTACTCCAAAACCAGACGGTTGCGGGTAAAAAATATGGACAGCGCATTTATAAACGCCGGAATCATGGGCAGTCTCTGGCACTGCCGGAAAAAACAGGGCGTTGGGGGAAAGACGTGGGAAGCCCTGCATTATAATTTTTATCCACAGTGGGGGTAAAGGATGTTTTGGCACAGGGGCTGTCGTGCAGCCTTTGGCGGTGCAGGGGCGTAAGGCAGGGCTGCCAGCCAGACCAAAAACAGAAAGCGGAGGGTGTGGGAAGCAAAAGAACCCCACAACGCACCATAAGGAGGAGCCATGCGGCTTCTTCTTTTTTTCCGCATCATACAAACCCGACAAACCCCCTGCCTGAAATTTGTGACATTTAGCCGCTTACCAGCCCGCATATCCAGAGTTAAGATACAGCAGACGTCCGTAAAAGCCGCAGAAACTGCGGAAAATCAGCGGCGGCGCTGTATTTGCCGATTTCAGCCCCTTTTTATGCTTTATGGGGAATTGTCTGGCTGGCACTGGAAAAAGCCGGCACAGGGCGAATTACAGCCCCATTTCCCCCGGACTGAAAATATCAGGGCTTTGGATGGGGATTCTGGTTCCCTGAAGCTGGCATCCGGCACAGTCCGTAATCCTATACATTTACGGACTGTGCCAAAAGCTACAGGAACTGCGTCCGTAATCGTGCCAGTTTGGGTTTTCGGACGTTCGCGGCAAGGACATGGGATTTACGGACTATTTTATATAGTAAAAACAGGAAGGAGCGGTTTGTATGGCAAGTAAAATATTTGGGTATGCAAGGGTGTCCACTGCCCGCCAGAAAGAGGACAGACAGGTGGAGGCCCTCTTGGGGTATGGCGTTGACGGGCGCAACATCATCATTGACAAAGAAAGCGGGAGGAGCATGGACAGGCAGGGTTACCAGACTTTGAAGCGTTCGCTCTTAAGGAGCGGGGACGTCCTTGTGGTAAAGGAGCTTGACAGGCTGTCCAGAAGGAAGGAGGATATCAGGTCAGAGCTGGAAGAATTGAAACAAGCGGGAGTCCGTGTAAAAATACTGGACATCCCCACGACCCTCACAGATTTCCCTGACGGTCAGGAATGGGTGATTGAAATGGTGAACAACATACTGATAGAGGTCATGGGCAGCATTGCACAGGAGGAGCGCAATAAAATCCGCCAGAGGCAGCGGGAGGGCATCGCTTCGGCAAGGTCAAATGGCGTTGCATTTGGCAGGCCGCAGATTGTGAAGCCAGAGAATTGGAATGAAGTCATAGGGCGGGTGGAAAATGGGGAGATAACTTCCGTACAGGCAATGGAAATCCTCGGCATGAAGAAAACTTCCTATTATAAACTTCGTAAACTGGAGGGGTAAACGATGCGTGTAAAGAGGGTCTGCGGTGTATAGAAAATGGGCACAGAGGTAAGATTTGCGTGTGCTGAAAATGGGGGTACAGAGGTAAGATTTGCGGGTATGTGTATTAGAAATGGGGGTAAAGGCAGGACTTGAAAAGGCTGTGTGCTAAAAATGCAACTTGCGAGATTAACCCATCTAAGCATTAATGCAATAAAATTTTACGCAGAATGACAGAAAAATTATAAAGATTAAATCAATCACTGAGATTTATGAAGAGGCGGCAGGTTAACTCCATTAACTTTGGAGGAGGTGCGCCTATATGTTGGAAAATGAATACAGAACACGGTTCATAAGTTTTTTGTGTGAAATGGCGGAGAAGTATCTGGCACAGGAGCAGGAAAGCGGAGAGCGGGAAAAAGCGGAGAAGGCTTCGTAAGGAGGTGACACAGGGCAGTCTGGGCTTGCAGAGCAGCCCAGACACAAAAAGGAGGGAATTGTACCATGAAGAAATGTTATATCTACACAAGGGTGTCAACGGAGATACAAGTTGACGGTTACAGCTTGGACGCCCAGAATGCAGAGCTTGAGAGGTATGCCAAAGCAAATAACATAAAAATCTGTGGGCGGTATCAAGACGCAGGAAAGTCGGGGAAAGACATTAAGGGCAGGCCAGAATTCCAGCGGATGCTGGAAGATATTGCTAACGGAAATGGGGAGGTGGATTTCGTGCTTGTGTTCAAGCTCTCACGCTTTGCGAGAAGCGCAGCGGATGCGTTAAATGCGCTGGGGAGGCTGAAAGAGCAAAATGTGGATTTAATCTGTGTGGAGGAAGGGCTGGACACTTCCACGGTTGTCGGCAAGCTGGTTTTTACAATCATTTCCGCTGTCTGTGAAATGGAGCGGGATAATATTAGAGTCCAGACGATGGAGGGGCGGAAGGAAAAAGCCCGCCAAGGCAAGTGGAACGGTGGGGCAGCTCCTTATGGTTATACGATAAATGAAGATGACGTCCTAGAAGTAATAGAAGGGGATAGGGAAGCCATTAAGATGATATTTAAACTGTATGTGGAGAGTGGATGGGGATTCAACAAGATTGCAAAATACTTAAACAATACAGGGATTACAAAGAATATACATACAAATGAAAGGGAGCTGACCGCATGGTCTGACCATATGGTTAGGAATATCATAGACAACGAGGTATACTGTGGGAAGATGCCATATGGGAAGCGCACCATGAAGAACATACAGGGGGAAGAGAAGCGTGTGTTTACAGATGATTATATTACTGCGGAAGGGCTGCATGAAGCTATTGTGCCAGAAGAAGTATGGCTTGCCGCTCAGAGAAGGAGGGAACAAACAAAAGGGAAACGGGAGAAGATAGTAGGGCTTGGAAGGGAGCACCTGCTTACAGGCATTTTGAAATGTCCAGAGTGCGGTTCGCCTATGTATGCGACCAGAAGGGGGAAAGACGAATCAAAAATGCTTTATTATTATAAATGCAGCCGCCAGATGAAGGTGACAGGACATGAATGCAGCTATACCAGACAGCTCCGGCAAGAAGAAGTCAACGAACAGGTTTTTCAGGCGATTGTAAGCCTGATTGACTGCCGCCAGTTTGCGGAGGAAGTGGACGAAAAGTTGCAGAAGGAAGTGGATAAAGAAGAGCTGGATAGGAATATCCAGGGGGCAAAAAAAGAATTGAATAATATAAATAATAACAAAGCCAGTCTGGAGATGGAGCTGGACTCACTTCCCGCCGATATCCCCCATTACGAGAGGAAACGTGAGGATATGAAAAAAAGGCTGGACAGACTGTACGATAAGCTGGAGGCACAGGAGAGGTTTCTGAGGGAGCTTCAGATCCGTAAAAAGAATATTGAAGAAGGCAGGATTAAGAAGGACATGGTATACGAATTTCTGAAGAATTTCAAATCTTTATATGGGAAGATGACAGATGAGGAGAAAAGACGTTTTTATAAATTGCTGATAGAGAAAATCGAGCTTTACAAAGAACCATTAGGGAATGGGCAGATGGTAAAATCTATTTCTTTCCAGTTCCCAATCGTTGTGGCAGAGGGGGTAAATGGGAACCCATGTAAAGAAAGCGGAGGGCACAGTGGCAGGGACAAAGAGAGCCGCATGCGGCTTACGGTAAAGGCACCGGAGCTTGAAATCCAGCCGATGCGCCCTGCCACCTATACACAGATCAGGGAGTATGTGAAGGAGCTCCATGGGGTGTCGGTGCATACCAGCCATATAGCGGAAGTAAAGAGGAAATGCGGGCTGGATATGCGTAAGAATTATAATGTGTCAAAGAAAAATGCGCCAAAGAAACCATGCACAAAGGAGAAAGAAGCATACATAAAAGAGGCGTTAAGGCATTTTGGCATGATACAGAAATAGCATATTTTGTTTATAGGGATTAAAGAAACGGACAGGCAGGATGTTATCTGATTCTGTCTGTCCATTTCTGCTTTTTGCGTGAATAATTTGAAGTTGTAACAAAGCGGCATGTATGCTAAAATATACAAGGAGCAACCGTGTTGCAGGGTGTGTTGGCCTCATTCTTTCAAGGATGGGGGTGATGCCTATGAAAAATCATTTTGATTTTAAGGATATAATGACCTTTGGTCTGTTCCTTTTGGCATTGCTTACATTCGTGTTTACGTTTTGTAAGTAGCAATACATAGAAAAACCACCCTAAGACTTTGACAGGTAAAGGGTGGAGTTTCTATTTCATTTCTTCACAGGTCAACCCCATGTGGGCGGTTGCTCTTTAAACATATTATAGCAAAGATATTTGAAAAGTAAAGAGGTATTTAGAATTTGTGCCACAGATGATGGAAATAAATATATTGGATATGTTCGTGGGAATGTCATAGGCACGTTGAGACGGTTGTAATGCTTTCCCACAAAAAACCCGATAGCGTAATCAACGTAAAAGTGGAGTTTGGCGAGGGTGAGGGCAAAGTGCCACTTGATAATATTGCCAAGAGAGCTGAAGCGTATAAGCCGAAAGAGCGAGTTACATACAAGATGATTAAGGGGTACATAGAAGCGAAGTATGGCTTCAAAGTACATACCGCATATATCGCAGAGGTAAAACGAGATTTAGGTTTGCCGATGTATGATGCCCCTAATGCGGTAGAGAAATTGAAACAGCCGAGGAAACATCCGACAGCGGAGAAAGTGGAAGCGATAAAGGATGCGTTGAAGCATTTTGAAGTTATCTGATAATCATAAGCGTATCATTAGAGATAGTGGTACGCTTTTCTTGAAAGAATTTGTTAGAAGTAGTAATATAAAATACTCCTTTCTTGGCTGTCCACATACAAATGGTTCTTCTTTTCTCTCATAAGGTATCAACCTCCTTTATAGCTTCATTATAAGCTCAAATTCATTCTTGTACAAAGCTATAAAAATACTTGATTCCTTAGTTTTATAAACATCTTCCATCTAAATACTCAATTGCTGTTGAAATTAATGTCAAGCATCTCTTATAAAAATATTCAAAGTGCCTTTTATCTTGAATATCAACCTTTGTTGTTTCATGGTGTCTAATTCTAAAATCATTTCCGAGAGATGTAAGTGCATGAAATTCTCTATCAAATAATTCCATAAACGCTTGTTGATTATTTCCCATGTCCTTTACAATCTTATTTACAGATTTCTTTTTGTCTATGGATGGGGAACAGTAATACGTTTTTAATCTTTCAAATGCATCCCAAAGTTTTTCTACTGCAATTTGCATATTATTTGCATCATAATATTTAGATGCCTCTTGCAACAATTCTTTCAATCCAGCTTCTTCCACTACTCCTAGTGAGTTTTGGGTTATTTGAACATCAAATGAATTTACTATTTTCCCATTACTAAGCTGAAACGCAATATCATTCAACTTTAGTATTGTATTAATTTGGGCTTCAAAATCATCCAACATACTATGTCTGGCAAAAAGCTCTATTGCGTCCAAAACACAAAATGGCAAATTAGAGATTATAAAATCTTGCAAATTATCAGTTTCAACATATTCCTTTTGATTATTAAAGCACTTTGGCACATAAAACTGTCTTATGTCATAAAATACATCTGCCGCTATATTGGTACTGTAATTATATCCTGTATCATCAGTTGCTTGATATTCTATATTGCATCGTTCCAAAAATTGATAAATTTGATTCCTGGCTTTTCGATTTATGGACAAAACTATCCTTTTTTCTTTTATATCTTTCTCATTCCTTTGAGAATATGGAACAAACAATGCACTTTCCTCTCGCTGAAATATTCTCCATCTATAAACCTCACGGTTAGATACTTTTTCCGCTGGATAAAGCTCATATCCATCATTTTGCAATAATTTATTGATTTCTGTTAAAAATTCTTTCCAGTAACCTTTTTCATATCTGACAGCAGGGTGGAACACTTCACATAAAAATTTTAAATATGTTTCATCATCACCATTTTGCAAATAAAATCTTTCATCTTCAAAAACCCAACAATCAGAATAATCATCGTTATTAACTGTATGTTGCCAAATATCCTGTTCTGCATTTTCATATCTTGAATCATTGCTTGGCATATCTTTCAACTTATATAACCTTTTAAGGAAGTCTAATTCTTCAAGCCTACCAAAATAGGGATACGGAACAGTTCTAGTTGCAAAAAA
>Ga0224748_10252_pt1 | contig 15513 bp, 14 predicted proteins | sample LIM_F_Water_Neg_FD_182074 | JGI IMG/M metagenome (GOLD analysis project Ga0224748, IMG submission 182074) | Enriched cells from gastrointestinal tract of the lab mouse from Pacific Northwest National Laboratory (PNNL), Richland, Washington... | ecosystem: Host-associated > Mammals > Digestive...
GCCGGAGAGGAAATTTGTGCGCGGTCATCGGACTTCGTTAGAGAGAAGTTTTATACGTCATGCTGCATGGTAGGAGCAGCAGAACGCAAAACGGCTTCAGACGTCAGATACGGCAAAGAAAAAGCGGTTACGGAAGCGATTGAAGGAAGAGGAATGGCAGACGAAGAAGAAATCGACGAAGGGAAGATTGCAATGAACAGAAGAAACTATCAACGGGAGCTAGACGACATACTATCCGGTATATCGCAGACAGGAACGGAGCAGACATTATTCCTTCACTGCTGCTGCGCGCCGTGCAGCAGCTACGTACTCGAATACCTGTCCGGTTATTTCCGTTTGATCCTACTCTTTTACAACCCCAATATTACCGAGGAGAAAGAGTATGTAAAGAGGAAAGCAGAACTCAAGCGTCTCGTCAGAGAAAAGCCGTTTCCCGGCCCGATCGAGTTTGCTGATGCCGATTACGAAGACAAGCTGTTCTTTCAAAAGACAAAGGGGTTAGAGCAGGAACCGGAGTGCGGCAGGCGTTGTTTTATCTGTTATGAGATGCGGCTTCGGAAGACGGCAGAAATGGCGGTAAAAGCGGGCGCGCAGTTTTTTTGCACGACATTATCGATCAGCCCGCATAAAAACGCAGACAAGCTGATGGAGATCGGGGAATCGCTCGCAACCGAATATGGCGTTTCCTATCTTCCGTCAGACTTTAAAAAGAAAAACGGCTATAAGAGAAGCATAGAATTGTCAAGGGAATATAATCTGTACCGCCAGAATTACTGCGGCTGTATTTATTCCCGCCAAGCAGCGAGCCAATCGCGAGTTCGCTCACATTTGCCGACTGCCGCGAGGTGTTTGCCCCTAGGAAAGAAGCAGAGCGGGTTCATAGATGGGAGGCAGGACAATGAAGCAGAACAGCATCATAGATGGGAGGAAGGACAATGAAGCGGAATGGGATGATCTGCATGCTCTGTATGTGTATCGTTATGCTGGCCGGTTGCAGCGGAACGAATAATCAGCAGTCAGACCGGACAGAAACGAACGGGGCAGGAGAAAAAGAGATCAAACAGACGGCGGAAATTTTCGCGATGAATACGATCATGAATCTTACGGTATACGGGGAAGAAGCTTCGCAGCTGCTAAAAGAAGCGAGGGCGCTGATCCAGACATACGAAGATCGGTTTTCCGTCAACGTGGAGACGAGTGATGTGGCGAAATTGAACCGGGCTGGCGGGCAGCCGGTCCAGGTATCAGAGGAAACGTATGATCTCATCCAAAAAAGTATGGCAATATCAGAACAGACCGGCGGCATTTTTGATATTTCGATCTATCCGCTCGTGCGGGCATGGGGATTTACAGAAGAAGAGTACCGTATCCCATCGGAAGAAGAGCGGCAGCAAATAGCAGGCATCGTAGATTACCGAAAAATTAAGTTAGCGGAAGATCATACGGTTATCATGCCGGAGAAGATGCAGATCGACCTCGGTGGTATAGCCAAAGGGTATGTTTCAGATAAGCTGATGGAGCTGTTTCGGGATCAGGGAGCGGAAGCGGCCGTTGTGTCCCTCGGCGGAAACGTGCAGACGTACGGGGAAAAGCCGGACGGAACACCATTTACGGTGGGGATCACCAATCCTGACGATGGTGAGAGCATGCTCGGAACGATCGAAGTGGGACAAACGGCGGTCATTACGTCCGGTTCTTACCAGCGCTATTTTGAGAGGGACGGCGTCCGTTACCATCATATTATGGATAAAAAAACCGGAGCGCCCGCAGAAAGTGATCTAACAAGTGTGACCGTTTTGTGCGAACACGGAGAGATGGCCGACAGTATCGCTACGGCAATGTTTGTCATGGGAAAAGATCGGGCGATCGCCTTTGACCGGGAACATCACGATATTTCATGTATTCTGATCGACAAAAGTGGCGGCATATGGACTTCCGAGGGGATTCAACTAAAATTAATCAAATCTTAATGTTCCTTCAATGTCCGTTTAATGGATCAACGGTATGATTACAAAAAACGAAAGGAAGGATACGATTATGGATGATTTAGAAAAAGTAGAACGCCTGCGGGAGCGGGCAGATGTCAGTTATGAAGAGGCGAAAAAGGCGCTTGACGAGTGCGGCGGCAATATGCTGGACGCGATGGTTTACTTGGAGCAGCAGGGCAAGGTGAAAAAGCCGGGGAAAACAAGTTATACGACGCAGTATGAGGAGCCGAAAGATTTCGAAGATGTGGGAAGGGAAAAGAAAAACAGTGGGTTCCGGGATGCGTGCAACCGCTTTTTCAACTGGTGTGGAAAGGTGATCCAAAAAGGGAACCAGACGTATTTCCGGGTGGACCGGAATGAGGAAAATATCATTCGTGTGCCGGTGACCGTTTTTGTTCTCCTCACCATCCTGTTCTTCTGGATCCTCTTTTGGGTGTTAGTGGCGGGGCTGTTTTTGGGATGCCGCTACTCGTTTGAGGGAGTAGATGAGGTTACTGTCGATGTAAACAAAGCGATGGACCGCGCGGCAGAGGCAGCAGGATCCATCAAAAAAGAGTTTACGGAAAAAGACGGGGAATAATTGTCTGGTATGGAAGGTATCGCATCGTAAAAAGGAAAGGAAGCAGCAAATGGCGGAACGGATTTTAATTGTCGAAGATGAGGAAAAGATCGCCCGGTTTGTGGAACTGGAGTTAAAGCACGAAGGTTATGCCGTGGATAAGGTGACGAACGGGAGAGATGGCCTTTCTGCCGCGCAGAGTGGAACTTATGACCTGATGCTTCTTGATATCATGCTCCCGGAGCTGAGCGGGTTTGAGGTGCTGCGCCGTCTGCGCCGGTCGTCCGGCCTTCCCGTCATTTTACTGACCGCGCGTGACGCGGTCATGGATAAAGTGGCGGGACTGGACGGCGGGGCCGATGACTACATCACGAAACCGTTTGCGATCGAGGAACTGTTGGCGAGGATTCGCCTCGTGCTGAAGAAATCGGCAGGACAGCAGGAATGGAGAGACGACACCGGCAAGGAGACCAGCGTGGAGGAAAAAAAGCTTACGTTTGGCGAACTGACGCTCGATGAGAGGCGGTATGAGGTCGTGTGTGGCGGGGAGAAGATCTCCCTGACAAACCGGGAATTCGAGCTGCTAAAAATCCTTTTGGAAAATAAAAACATTGTTTTGACAAGGGATACGCTTCTTGAACGGGTGTGTGGTTATGACTATGCCGGCGAAACGAATGTGATCGATGTGTATATCCGCTATCTGCGCAGTAAGATTGACGAACGGTTTGATATAAAAATGATCCAGACGGTGCGCGGAGTAGGGTATGTGATCCGCGAAGGAGATACGTAATATGAATGAAAACAATGAAAAAAAAGCAGGAACCAGAACGTCATCTATCGCGCGAAGGATCAACCGGAGTTTTGTATTCCGGCAGTTCTTTTCGTATCTCAGTATGGATGTTTACCTTTCGGTAATGACGGTTGTGAGCTGGTGTATCTGCATGGAGATCAACCATTTCGGGGATTTTGTGTGGAACAGGGGATTTCGGTCATGGCAGTGGAACAAAGCGGATGATGTGATCTTTTATATGGTGGAGGATGGAAACGGCAGCACAGTCCGATTTGACAGTACGTTATTCGTCATTTTTTTTCTGACCTGCCTGTCGATCATCGTTATCGCGCAGATCCTTTCCCTTCTGCGCGATATGTTATTTGGAGCAAAAAAAGTAAGAGAGCAGCTGCTTCCGTTAAATGAACTGGCGAAAAAAGCAGAGAAGCTGAGCAGTATCGCCTTTGACGAGAGCAAATTCCACCGGCTGGAGGATGCGATCTCTAATGTGAACCCGGGGAGCGGAGAGGAGCATCTGGACATCGGCGACAAGGAGTTAAAGGGACTTGAACTGGCGGTGAACAACCTGATCGACCGGATGCGGGAATCATTCCGCCAACAGTCCCGTTTTGTATCGGACGCCTCCCATGAGCTGCGGACGCCGATCTCCGTGATCCAGGGTTATGTCAATATGCTGGACCGGTGGGGAAAGGAAGATGAGACGGTGCTGGCGGAAGGGATTGAGGCGATCAAGCACGAGTCCGAACACATGTCGTCTCTTGTTGAACAGTTACTTTTTCTCGCCCGTTCGGATAGCGGGCGCCAGAAACTCGTGTCAGAGAAGATCTCCCTGAATGAGCTGATGAACGAAGTGTACGAAGAATCGGTGATGATCGACTCAGACCATGTGTATACGTTTCAGGAACCAGCCTCTCATGACCCAGAGCAGGTTTTCATTTTGGGCGATCCGACGATGCTAAAACAGACGATGCGCATTTTAGCGGACAACGCGAGGAAATATACGAAAAAAAATGACGAGATCATGTTTGCCGTCGGCGTACAGGGAGAGGAGAGTTTCTTTTCGGTGCAGGATACGGGGATTGGTATGATCGAACAGGATATTTCCCATATTTTTGAGCGGTTTTACCGCTCGGATGAAGTGAGGAACGGCAGCATTGGAGGTTCCGGACTCGGACTTTCGATCGCCAAATGGATCGTGGATAAGCACCGGGGGCATTTTGAAATCCTCTCCCGAGAAGGACTGGGCACGAGGATCATCGTCTGGCTGCCGTCTCCCGACTAGTGCAATGTACTCGTAGTACATTATGCTCAATCGTTTGATACGTTCGCAGAAACGGAAACCTTACAACATCTGTAAGTGGTTTTTCAATCCTCCTGCTGATATACTGGTGCTCATAGGGAATATCCCTATGGGAATATGGGGCTGTCGGGAAATGACAGCCCCAATCCTGATACAATTCAGAAAGGAAGGAGTAACCTGTTATGAATACACAAAAAGAACTGTTACAGGTGGAGAGCCTGACCAAAACGTATGGAAGGGGCGAAAATAAAACGGAAGCGCTGAAAGGCATTTCCTTTCGTGTGCTGGAGGGGGAATTTTTAGGCATTATGGGCGCCAGCGGTTCCGGAAAAACGACGCTGTTGAACTGTATCGCGACGATGCGGAAGCCGACATCGGGAAAGATCGTTCTGCACGGGGCGGATCTATCCGGTTTCCGCGGCGGTGAGCTCGCGGACTACCGCGGAAAGGAGATTGGATTTCTGTTTCAGGAATTTGAGCTGCTCGATAACCTGACAGCGAGGGAAAACATCATTCTTCCGCTGTCGCTGCACGGCGTTCCGGCAGAAAGAGCGGGAGCGGATATGAAAGAGATCGCGGCGATGCTCGATATTACCGATGTGTTGGAGAAATTCCCATCCCAGATGTCCGGCGGTCAAAAACAGCGTGTGGCGGCGGCCAGGGCGCTGATCTCCGACCCGAGCCTCGTGCTCGCGGATGAGCCGACCGGGGCTCTCGACTCCAGAAATTCCAAAATTTTGATGGATAAATTAGCTGCGATCAATCGTGAACAGGGGAAAACGATTATGATGGTGACGCATGACGCCAGTGCGGCCAGTTTCTGTTCGCGGATCCTGTTTATCCAGGATGGGGCGATCTTCCATGAACTGCGGAGGGACAGGCAGAACGAAACAAACGCCAGTTTTTACGAGCGCATCGCGGCCGTGATGGCGCAGATGGGAGGTGGCAGCGCGCATGTTCTTTAAGCAGGTACGGCGAAACGCCGCAAAAAACCGCAAGGGAAACGGATTGTTTTTCGGCTCCCTTGTGACAGCCATCATCGCGTTTTACACGCTGCTTTCCCTGGGGGAACTGGATGTCATGCACTTTCTTTCCACGATCGAGAACGATGCCGTACAAAAACTTATGGCTTTGCTGCCGCTCGTGTATGTGGTATCTTTGTTTTTTGTATTTTTCCTCGTGTACTTTGCCTGCCGTTATCAGATCGATAGCCGCAGGCGGGAACTCGGCATGTATCTCATGCTTGGGATGAAACGGGGGCGCCTGTTTTTGCTGCTGTTTTGTGAAACGCTGTGGAGCAGTGTGGTCTCGCTGATGATCGGTCTTTCGGCGTCGCTGTTTGTGACGGAAGGGATCAGTCTTGCCACCGCCAGGATCGTAGGACTCGGGATTCTCGGACACCGCTTTTCCTTTTCACCAGGTGCCATTTGCTGGACGGTGTGCGGGTTTGTCCTCGTACAGCTTTTATCGATGTTCATCCTCTGTATCGGCATCGCCAAAAAGGAACCGGCGGAATTTTTCCAGGCCGGTGATGTAAAGAAACAGGTGGTGGCCTCCGGTTTCCGAAGCACGCTATGTTTTGCAGCAGGTCTTGGATTTCTTTTGTATGCCTATGGTCTAGGCATGTTCCGCCTTCATTCCCTGCGTATTACTGTCGTACTTTCCGTATTTGTGTTCGGAATTTCCGGTACATTTCTTTTGTATCGCGGTCTCGGAGGCATGTTCGGACTGTGGATCCGCGCGAAAAGCAAACATGCGGCAGGACTGCAGATTTTTACGGCAAGGCAGGTACAGGAAAATGTACTGTCCCAGCATCGGTCGCTGGCAATTTCCTCACTTCTGCTGCTGATGGCACTGGCGTGTATTTCGTATGGCATATCGATGGGATTTGGGCGGTCCTCCAATGAAAGAAGCGTGGATATCTCGCTGTTTGGGACAGAAGAGCAGGTGGATGCCGTACTGGAACAGGGCGGTGTGCGGGAAATGGTGCAGGACAGTTTTCCCATGTACTTGTCCATGATAAAGCACAGGGATCTCCGCGAGGGGGACAAAAAGGTTGATATATCCAGACTGGCAGACGCGCTTGCAACGCTTAAAAAATCAGGTATGCGCACGTTCGAACAATCGGATCTGATCGAAAATATCATCGAAAACTTCCACATCGAATACGTGATCGCACAGAGTTCATATAATCATTTGCTGCGAAGTATGGGCAAGGAGGAACTCCAGATTTCCGACGGACAGGCGGCCGTCTATACATCAATGGGAAATGACGGGGATTTCGGCCTGATCTGGCAGGAGGTGCTTGAGGGTAACGTGTCCATCAGCATAGACGGAGAGGCGTATGAACTCCTGCCGGATCTTTGTATGGATAATGTCGTGGCAGACCGGGCGATCACGTTATATCTCGCGCTGATCGTACCGGATGACCTGTACCGGGAGCTGGCAGTAGAACCAGAAGCGTATTGCTGGAATGTCAGGCTTTCCGACCGGGTTGTGGAAGATGTCGGACTGATGCGGGCCATTCAGGATATGGAAGGGCTGCTCGACCAGACGGAAGGTCTAACGACAAAAGATCCGACGGAGAATCTGGCAGTAAATTCGACGGGGATTGAATACGACAGCTATTTGGGCGGCATTGGCCGGAATCTGTTTTACACGGTGGCGGCAAGTTATCTGACGATCTACCTCGGCGTGCTGTTCTGGCTCATCGCCAACACGGTCATCGGGGTGAAATATCTGATCGGACAGCGGGAGACGAAACACCGCTACGAGACGCTTTCGATGCTGGGGGCACATACGTCGTCCATGTGTGTTTTGGTAAACCGTCAGATCCGGCTCTATTTTTCGCTCGTGCTCGTTACCGCCATCGTCAGCAGCGCCGCGGCCATTTACTCGATGTTTACAAGCTTTACCAAACTGCCGGTCGGCGTGTCCGTTGGAAAGGTAGCCCTGCTCGCGGTGCTGGTGCTGGTGATTTTTGCGGGACTGGAAATTCTTTATATCCGTATCGTACGACGGATGGCAGACCGCGAAATCCGTATGCTTCAGACGACAAAGGAATGATCCGGATCACAGACAGGGGGTGACAGGTTGGACAGGATCGTTATCGTGGAAGATGACATGTATTTGCGGGAAGAATTGATCACGACGTTCCGGCGGGCCGGATATGACGCTGCCGCGCCGGATTCGTTTGAACAGGTGGAGGATGGGATCGCGTCGCTGCGTCCGAAGCTTGTCGTACTGGATATAAACCTGCCGGGAACATCCGGGTACGAAATTTGTAAAAAATTAAAGAAGAGGGATTCGTTCCCTATTTTGATCCTGACGGCAAGAGATACGCTGTCGGACGAGTTGACGGCGCTGGGACTGGGGGCAGATGATTTCCTCACAAAGCCATGCCACCCCGACCGTCTGCTCGCCAGGGCGGAGCGTCTATTGCAGACGTATCATAAGATCTGCAATATTGTCCAGGCCGGTGTACTTGTCCTGGATACCGATACGCATAAACTGGTTTGCGGCGACAGGGTTCTGATCCTTCCGGAAACCGAGGGAAAGATCATGAGATGCCTGATGGAGCGCTATCCGGAACTTGTCAGCAAACATGAGTTGTTTTCTGCCGTGTGGGGGACCGAGCAGTTTGTGGATGAAAATATCCTCCAGGTCAATATGAGCCGGCTCCGGAAAAGCTTATCGGCAGCCGGCATCGATCAGGTCGTGCGCAATGTGAGGGGAAAGGGATATTTGTTAGAGGTGGAATGTCTATGAATCAGAGGGGTAAGCAGGTGATCCGACGGTCGTGGCACTGGATCGTATTATTTTTATGTACGGACATTATATTTATTTTTGTTACGTGGATCGTGCGCTGGGAGGCGGTTCCATCGATATCCCTGTTTCTTGTTCTTTTTACGGTATTGATGCTGATCGCTGGGTGGTGGGCGGAGTGGCGCCGTCAGAAAAAAGACGAAGACGTGTTACTCCGTTTTCTGGAGGCGCCTGATGAAAAAACAAGAGCGGATGTCCTGGCGCGATTTGGAGCCAGCCGGCCGGCCAAGGAACTGTGTGCACGCCTTTTGTCGATGTTATGGCAGATCAATGAACAAACGGTGGATCTGTCCGGCTACCGGGAATACATCGAGACGTGGGTGCATGAAGTAAAAACGCCCCTGTCACTTTCTGCGCTTGTACTCGGAAACCACCAAGGTGAGATGTCGCCCTACGTATACGACCGGTTTCAATATATCTGGCACCGGCTCAATGAGGACGTGGAACGGATCCTTTACTATGCCCGTCTGCAGACAGGGAATACCGACATTAAATATACCGCGTTCCGGCTTGATGACTGTGTCCGCGACGTATTGGAAGAGTACCGGCCATTTATGGAGGAAAAAAAGATTTCACTGAACGCTGGGTTGGAGCAGGCACAAGTTGTTTCTGACCGCAAGATCGTTTCCTTTATTTTATCGCAGTTTATGAGTAATGCGGTAAAATACGCGGACAATAGAGAGGGAAGCATATCCGTTTCCATAGGCCGGAGCGGGGAGAAGATTAAAATATGTATTTACAATAATGGCGACGGCATACAGCCGGAAGACGCCCCGTTCGTATTCGATAAAGGCTTTACGGGAAATTATCAGGGGCAGTCAAACGCAACCGGGATGGGGTTATATCTCGCTAAAAAATATGGAGAAAAGCTTTGTGCGGATGTTGGTCTGGATGATGGGATACCCTATGATAAGGGGTTTGGCGTGTCGTTAGTTTTTTTGTTGTAAGGGTTATTTATATAAATTATATCATGGAGTTTTTGCGTTTCATCTAGATAAGATGTGGACTTAGATACAATGGCGTGGTATACTGTTAGTATTGTTGTGAAAATACAAGTTGATGACGCAGATAAAACGTCAAACTTCGATCACTCAAATGGATAACTTCCCATTTGGGTAGGAGTTAGGCAGCGCAGAAAAACGGTTTTTTAGGCATAGAGAGAAAATGGAGAATAAAATTTATGGTGGTATGTAGAGCTTTATATACAGAGGAAATTTGCCGGGAATTGTTCAAGGATTTTATCCGACATCAAATTGTTACAAAATGCTGGCGTAAAGAAAATGGCAAATGGATGATCAAAGATTCACCTTTTATTGATGATTGGACAGAAAAGGATTACCAAATTCTGATTTCTTGCTTAAAAAATACGATTCGTTCTAATGGTTTTGTGTATGCTGCTTTTTATGACGGAAAATTGAAAGGTTTTGTTTCAGTGGAGCCAGAAATATTTGGTGATGAACAGGGGTATTGCGACTTGTCCAGTATCCATATCTCAGAAGATATGAGAAATAAGGGGATTGGCAGAACGCTTTTTCTAGCGGCCAAGGAATGGGCGAAACAGAAAGGGGCTAAAAAGCTTTACATATCGGCACACTCAGCCGTTGAGAGCCAAGCCTTTTACAAATCAATGGGTTGTGTTGAGGCAGAAGTTTATAATCAAAAACATGTTGAAGATGAACCGTATGATTGTCAATTAGAATGCCGTCTTTAGGCGGCTTGATTTGGTTTACCTGATATTGAAAGAACGACATTATTGTCTCCCCCTCCATGGAAGCCTAAGAAAAACCAGTAGCACGAATTCCAGATTATCACGCAGTCTTCGAAAATGAAAAAACTTTTTACGATTGAGCTGTTTTCCTGTGACTTAAACGATTTTATGGAAGAACTTGAAATTTCGAAGGCCAATATAGCAATGAAATTTGCAGTGAAATATCCAAACAGGGTAAAGGCATTGGATTATGAAAGGGAATCACTTCATTGCAAATAAGAGATACATGGCATTCAACAAAGAAGTCGAATACTTTTTAAAACCATTCAGTAAATTTATGATTACCAGGAGGATAAATATAAAAATCGGGAGTTTGTGGAGATGAATAGTAAAAATATGGTATGGTTCAATCCAAAGGGATACGAAGGACAAGAATATGTGGAATTAAGGCTGAATGCACCAAAAAGTGAAAAAATATTTTTGGAATTTAATCCACTTAAAATCTCTGATACGCCTGACTGGAATCCAAAGTGGGAAGAATGGCACTGTTATAGAAGCCCTTTAAGGATATATAGGCAGGATTATGAACTTATAGTTGATTATTTTAATAAAATATATCCTATTATGGACGCATTTGATGGAACGCTTGAGCAGGCTTTTGATGTCTGCTTTGATAATTGGATTGGAAAAAGCGATTGGTTAAGAATCATTTTTGAAATAGAACAGGATTCAAATTGTGTTCTCCATGGGAGAAGAGCTTTTTTCATGGATTTTCTTGCATGGCTAAAAGAAGCACTTAAACACACGTCGATTATCGTAGTTACGGGAAACTTATAATTATTTACCAATTTCCATTTGTGTAGGAGTTAAGCAGCGCAGAAAATCAGGATTTGAAGGCAACAAGGTGAAGAATAGAAGTGTAAAGAATTGATTATGGAGGAGAAAGACATGATATTGAAGAACAGTTATCCTGTTTGTGAATATGACACAAGTAGAGATCCTATTATTAATCCTGCAAATTTTTTAGAAAAAACGCTTCCCCCTAAATGTGTCATCACATTTTTCCGAAAAGAGCTTGACCTGTTTGTCCGTAAACATAATCTGCCCGTCATCGGGTATCTTAATTCGGAAATATTTGATATACCCATTTATGAGTATAAATACGGCACAGATAAACTTTGTATTACGATGGCATTCTGCGGTGGGCCGGGTGCGGCGGTAACGCTTGAAGAACTGCATGCTATGGGATGTGGGAAATTTATCATCTGCGGGGGTGCGGGATCATTGACAAAAGACAGCAAAGTAGGAGAGATAATTATCCCGGTCTCTGCGGTAAGGGATGAGGGAACATCTTACCATTACTTAGAGCCGTCCCGCGAAGTGGAATGCCATAAAGAAACGGTCGAGACGGTTGTTTCGTGTTTGAAACAAATGGGAATTCCGTTTACAATGGGAAAAACATGGACAAACGACGCCATATATAGAGAAACCCCTGATATGATTGAATCAAGGCGAAATGAGGGATGTGTAACAGTGGAAATGGAAGCGGCAGCTTTTTTTGCAGTATCCAAGTATCATAATATTCCGCTGGCCCAGCTATTATATGCCGGTGATGATGTAAGCGGTGAGGAGTGGGACTCCAGAAATTGGAATAATCAAAAGAATGTACGGTATGATTTGATATCCTATGCGATTGAAGTTGTAAAGAAACTGTAAGAAGTGTGTTTACCGGCTTAAAACGGAACATGAGTTCAAGGTATGGTTGATCATAGATACTAAAAACTATTTAATAAAGACGAGGAGATTTTGTAATGATATTGCAAGACAATGTAATGAAAGAATATTTAAAAAATGTTTATTTTGTAACAGGAACACCTTGTGGAGGAAAGACAACGATTTCAAGAGAGTTAGCAAAACGACACAATCTATTGGTTTATGATGTTGATGAGCAATTTGAGAAACATCAACAAGTTTCAAATGTTACTTTTCAACCATCAATGAATAAGAAGTTTAAAGATGCGGATGAATTCTTTTTGCGTACTGTGGATGATTATAAAAAGTGGTTGCTTGATAATACACGAGAACAATTAGACTTTGTATTATTGGATTTGATTCGTCTTTCTCAAGATCAAATGGTACTATGTGATTGTCATTTAACTATGGAGCAGGCACAACAGTTTACGGAACCACCTAGAATTGTTTTTTTATTAAAGGAACCTTCTAATATAATTGATGATTATTGTAACCGCCCAGACCATCAAGGTTTTTGTGATTTTATTATAAGTGCGTCTGATGTTGAAAAAGCAAAAGAAACATGCAATGCAACTTTGAGAAGTCTCAATGAGAAATATTATTGTGATATCAAAAAAAGCGGTTATTTTTGGCTTGAACGAACACCTCAGAGTACAGTTGAGGAAACAACAGGCAAAGTAGAACGATATTTCGGGTTAGAAAGTTTACCAGTGTAGAGAACTTTTCTTGGGAGGATGTGAAAGAACATACGTTGCAAGTGCTCCGCAATTGGGAGTTTAGTGAGTGGGAGACTATGTTTGTGGCATTAGTCAACAATCAGATTGTCGGAATGGTATCTATTGCGAAAACTGATTACTACCCATTACCTGGCATTTATCCTTGGGTATCTAGCATATTTGTGACAGAAGAATATCGTGGGCATAGGATTAGCGAAAAGTTGATTGAAGCTGCGAACCAATATGCGAAGTCGCTTGGATTTAAAAAAACCTACATTCCGTCAGAACATGTTGGCTTATATGAGAAGTACGGATATCATTATATTAAAGATATTGTAAACTATGGAAATGGGATAGACCGATTGTATGTCAAACAATTGGGTTAATTATTGTCTCAAATTGGGCATTGACAAAAGAAAGAAGTTGTGATAAAGTACCGATAATAACATAAGAAAAGCGATGACGGAAAAGAGTAGTTTAGTTGGAAGCATCCAGAGAGAATAGCGCTTGGTGGAAGCTATTTATGTGGAAAGTAGACGAAAACCATTCCTGAGCTGTAATGCTGAAATGAGTAAGCGTTACCGTACGCCTGCGTTAAAGGATAGGATTTGATGGAATCTGAAGTGAAAAGTTAAGGTGGAACCGTGCTGAACGCACCCTTAAGACGATACGATCATGGTCTTATGGGTGCTTTTCTTATGTTGTTGCCAATAGAAAACGTTGAAAAAAGAAAGGAGCAGCAAATTATGAAGGTTCTGCGAAAAAATGGAGAAATGGTAGAAGTGAATTTTGAAGAACAGGAGGGCAAAAAGGCATTTTGGCACACGAGCGCACATGTGCTCGCACAGGCGGTAAAACGCTTATATCCGGAAACGAAGTGCGCCATTGGGCCGGCGATCGAAAATGGATTTTATTATGATTTTCAATTTGATTTTCCATTTACAGAGGAGCATTTGAAGACAATTGAAGCAGAAATGCGAAAAATTGTAAAGGAGTCACTCTCCCTGCAAGTCTGTGAGAAGTCAAGAGAAGAAGCTCTTAGCATTATGGATCAAGCAGGTGAAACATATAAAATGGAGTTGATTCAGGAACTGAATGAGACGGAACAAATCAGCTTCTATAAGCAGGGAGAATATGAGGAATTTTGTGCGGGGCCACATATTTCTAATGTGTGTCAGATTAAAGCGATCAAGCTATTGTCAGTGGCAGGGGCTTATTGGAGAGGCAGCGAAAAAAATCAAATGCTTACGAGGATTTATGGTATTTCTTTTCCCCAAAAGGCACAATTGAATGAATATCTGCATATGGTTGACGAAGCAAAAGCCAGGGATCACAGAAAATTGGGAAAGGAACTTGGAATATTTACGATTTTTGATGAAGGACCGGGATTACCGGTATTCCTGCCAAGGGGAATGGTGTTGAAAAACCTGCTCATTGATTATTGGAGGAAAATCCACCGCAGAGAAGGATATGTTGAAATTTCTACGCCCATTATGTTGGAAAGAAATCTTTGGGAAACATCTGGTCATTGGGATTTTTATAGAGATGCCATGTACTCTCTTAAAGTTGAAGATGACGATTATGCGATCAAGCCAATGAGTTGTCCGGGGGGAATGTTAGTGTATAAACTGGAACCGAGGTCGTATAAGGAGCTTCCTATGCGAATGGGGGAATTAGGGCTTGTGCACCGTAATGAAAAGTCCGGAACATTACATGGTCTCATGAGAGTACGTTCCTTTACGCAGGATGACGCTCACATTTTTATGAGAGAAGATCAGGTAATGGATGAGATTCAAGGGGTTATGCGTCTGATTGATGAAGTTTACCAGAAGTTTGGTTTTTCCTATGAAATTGAATTGTCAACGAGACCAGAGCATTCCATCGGCAGCGATGACGATTGGCAGCTCGCTACGGAAGCTCTAGAAAAAGCAGTGCAGGGAATGGGCAAGTCTTATGTCGTAAATAAAGGGGATGGCGCATTCTATGGCCCGAAACTTGATTTTCATATAAAAGATTCCATAGGCAGGACGTGGCAGTGCGGAACGATCCAGCTTGATTTCCAGCTTCCGCAGAGATTTGATATTGACTATATCGGGGCAGATGGAGAGAAACATCGCCCGATCATGCTGCATCGAGTTGTATTTGGCTCAATCGAACGTTTTATTGGTATTTTACTGGAACATTATGCGGGGAAATTTCCTGCGTGGATCGCGCCTGTACAGGTTAAGGTTCTTTCGGTTTCCGATAAATATAATGAGTATGCCAGAGAGATCGAGGGGACTTTGAAGGAAAATGATATCCGGGTAGAAGTAGATGATAGAAGTGAGAAACTTGGATATAAGATCCGACAGGCGCGCCTCGAAAAGGTGCCGTATATGATCATCGCAGGTGAAAACGAGAAACATAATATGTCGGTATCCGTAAGGCAAAGAGACGCTGAGCCTGATAAACAGGATATGGGAGAAATGAGTCTTGAACAAGTCGTCAGGTTTTTGTTATAATGTCTTTACATCCGAACAGAATATAGGTATAATTTTTAAAAAGTAAGGGGAGCGATCTATGATCAGAAGAGAAAATGGAAAACGCAATGGAAGATGGGAAATTTTAATCAAAGTATAAAGATCGAGGTACGAATGTTGAACCAAAAAGTGATTATTGTAGAAGATGACATGTTATTAAATAAAGCACTGTGCAAAGCATTTGCAAACGCCGGATATGAGGTGGCAGGCGCGGCATCTATCCGGGAGGCAAAACGCGAACTAGAACAAGGCGCGGCGCTTCTAGTGATCGACGTCGGACTTCCAGATGGGGACGGGTTCTCTCTCTGCAAAAGAGTGCGTGAACGCGGGAATATTCCGGTCATATTCCTGACGGC
>Ga0224748_10255_pt1 | contig 15388 bp, 18 predicted proteins | sample LIM_F_Water_Neg_FD_182074 | JGI IMG/M metagenome (GOLD analysis project Ga0224748, IMG submission 182074) | Enriched cells from gastrointestinal tract of the lab mouse from Pacific Northwest National Laboratory (PNNL), Richland, Washington... | ecosystem: Host-associated > Mammals > Digestive...
TCAGGAACAGCATCAGTATTGATTGTGTCCCAAGCTGGATATGTTTCTCCAGTTAAAGGATCGTATGTTTCTTCCATCAGTTTATCAATCAATCCAGTTCCCAAGCCATTGCCATCGACAACAGCAATCTTAGCGTTATACCTCTTTCGGACACGCTTGACAATACAAGCCTGAGTTCCAAAGTTCAGCATATTTGAAACATGAATGATGATTTAAATTCAAAAGTTATGCCTTTTGTACAGGAGGAATTGTTCTTCCAAGAGGTTGGTAATTTAAAACTTCTTCAGAGTGGCAAGAATCTATCCGTTGAGAAAGTTGTAAGTAAGTTTGACAAAGACCGTTTTTCTGCGGTTGCTTATTTGCTTTACTATATTGTAAAAGTAGATGATAGTGGAAGCAAATCAAATGTTGACATTAAATCATTTGCCGAACGGTTAAAAGCGTTGAATCGTAGGCCAAGAATGTATTAAGAAAGGACGGTGATATAATGCCAGTAACAAAAGTAATTTACTCAAGTTTGGATTATGACAAAGATGTAAAACGTTTTGAGGAAACCGAAAATGGCAAAAGCCGTCTTGACTTAGCGGGATTCAAACGATTAATGATTCATGATTTGTGTACAAATACTGATGTTCTGAAGTCTCATAAAATTAAAGGTTATTCGTTAGAACGAATTGCTGATGCGCTTGAAAATCCAACAAGCAATCCTATGATGTTAATTGAGATAAGTCATTATCTCATGTATACTTCACAATTCTATATGCGTTTGAATAACTATTTTGGGAAAATGGGACTGTTTAATTACAATATTGATGTGTATGATGTTAAAGAGAGCGAATTGGATAGTGAAGAAAAGCAAATGAAACTGAGGGACGCATATGCAAATGTGTGTTCTGAATTTGAAAAGATGAGTTTCAAACATGAAATGTTAAAAATCACGAGTGTTCTACCCATGCAGGATGTATTTTATGGATTGATTTTTGAAGATAGTTCAGACTTTTTTGTTTTGTCAATCAATCCGTCTATTTGCAAGATTTGTCAGGTACAAGATGGCGTATTTAATTTCAAGATACAATTAAGCGGAATTAACCCATTGCATATTGGTTCATATCCTGATTATGTCAAACAGGCATATTTAGATTATCGGAATGGAGATTCTTATTTTGATGGATGGTTTGTTCCACCAGCAGATAAGCAGATGTGTTTTAAGTTTAATGAAAATTCTATTACTCCGATGCCATTTTTGCTTGGACTTATTAAGGATATTTTGGACTTAGATACATACAAGAAATTGAAATTGCAGAAAGCAAGGGTTGATAATTATAAGGCTATTGTTATTGAAATCCCTATTGATGAGGATGCTGTAGACAAACCGTTGCTTACAGATGAAACTTTGGCTGTATTTGCAGAAATGAATAAAGCAAATATGCCAGAAGATGTTGGATTGATTCATGCTCCCGGAAAGGCCACAGCGGTTAGCTTTAAGGACAATGCAAATACTGCGAATAATCTGAGTGATGCTATTACTAATTTATATGATAATGCTGGTGTCACAAAAGAGTTGTTCAATAGCGGATCATCTGCAACGGCAATGAAAATGTCGATTGAGAATGATGCCGCTTTTATTTATGGTTTTTATCGGCAAGTAGAGCGTGTATTTACACGGTTCATTAAACTGCGTAAGTTCAATAAGCCACAATTTAAATTTGCATTGAGAATACAAGATTCTACTGTTTTTAATCGAAATGATGTGGCTGACGCTATGCTGAAAGCGGCTCAAAATGGAGAGCCGTTTAAGATTGATTATGGTGTTGCTCTTGGTAAAAGTCCGAGTAGAATTATTGGTTCACTCTTATTGGAAAATACTGTACTCAAGTTGCATGAGAAATTTGTACCATTGCAAACTTCTTATACTGCTACTGGTGATGAAATTACAGGTCGCCCTACAAATGAGAGTAAGGGGCAGGATATTGATGAGAGTGGTGAAATTACAAGAGATAACGAGACAAATCTTAATCGTTAATACCGTCCATTGGGCGTTATTAAAATATAAAGAAAGGCGGTGATGGGGAAAGTGGGTCATGAACGAAATAGGTTGCCAGTGTCGTTTACGATCAATAGTTGTGTGGATACTGAAGATTCTCGTTTTCTTGCCATAACGATTGATGTATTACACACAGGATTGAATTTTAATGGCAGTATTTTTGACAAAGAAGTGGTTGATGCAAATGCCGATAGCATCATGAATACTCCAGTGTTGGGGTATATCGCTCTGAATCCAGACGGAGAGTTAGACTTTCAGGGTCATGAGTATAAAGCTGTTAAGAGTAATGATGGTACAGATTATGTATATGCTGGTTCTGCCTATGGTGTAATTCCAGAGTCATGTAACTATCGTTGGATTGAAAAAGTTTGTTCCGATGGAATTTGCCGTGAGTTCTTTCAAGTTGATGCCCTATTGTGGACTAAATTTGATGATGCAATTACAATTTTTAATCGTGATGGCGGTAAGCCTCAGAGTATGGAACTTGAACTTTCTTCAATCACTGGCGAGGAAAACGATGATGGGACATTTACATTTACAGGATTCAAGTTTGATGGGTGTTGCCTGTTATCGTCAACAGATGATCGTATTCAGCCAGCAATGATTGATAGCAAGGCTGTTCCAAAGGAATTTACAGCACATACTATCGCACAAGAGATTAAAGATAAACTGACTGAGTATAGCATGACTGTTGAAAAGTCAAATGAAAATAGTGAAAAGGAGGCTGGAGAAATGCCTAAAATTCCTGATACAAATTTCACTTTGAATTTAATGGAGCAGATTGATGAGATTTATGCTGTGTTGGGCGAAAAGAAATATCGTGACAGTTGGGGTTATGAATGTTCTCAATATTGTTTTGTTGATGTTCAGAGTGATGAGATTATTGTGATGGATCGTGCTGACCATTATAGACTGTATGGTATGAAGTACACTATGGATGGCGACAAGATTACTATTGATTTTGCGTCTGCTTGTCGTAAAAAGACTACTTATTCCGATTTTGAGGAAGGCGCAGAAGATGCAGAGCAGTTTGTGTTTGAAAAAGCAATGTCTGACTTTGCAACATATATGTCTGCACAGATTGATGCTGCAAATGAAAGTAAGGATACTGCCGAGGCTAATTATAGTCAGGTTAAGAATGACTATGATGAGATGAAACCTAAGTATGATGCTTATGTTAAGGCAGAGGCCGAGCGTGAGAAGGCTGCTGTGGAGGCCGCAAAGGATGCAGAGTTTAAGCAGTTTGATCAGCATTTGAGTGATGTTGCTGAATACACCACGCTCAAAGAGAAGCGGGATGAGTATTCTTTGGAGGAAATTCAGGCTCAGTGTGCCGTGATGTTTACAAAGAAGAACTTGAACGCTAATTTCAGTCGTAAGACTAAAGAGGCCGCTCCTGTGGTAGCGGATGTGTTTGAGCAGACCCCCAAGGCAGAAGTTAGTTCTCGCTATGGTGTGCTGCCTACAAAGAAACAATAATTGAAAGTGAGGTAATATGACTATGGATAAGAATTATACTGTCGTGGAAACTTCCAAGATTGCTGCTGTTCGTGGTGGTGGTCATCTGCACACTTTAATTGCAGATGTGGATGTTGAGAACGGTCACATTTGTTATGTTGGCGATCTGGCTGCTGATGTTGAGGGTGTTGAGACACATGAGTATGAAGCTCCTACTACTGCCTTGATTAATAAGCGTAAGGTTGTTCTGGTTGCAAATCCTGAGTGGTCTTATGATGAGTGCCGTAAGAGTAATCAGGCTCTCTTTAATTATATTAATGAGGCTGGTCGTCCCTTCCGGGCTTATGATTTGTTTGCAGAGGATCAGTATGCCGTTTCTGCTGGTGCTTTTGATGTTACTGATGAATCTGAAATTGTTGCTGGCAAGTATGTTATTGCACAGAATGGTAAAGACACCTTGAAGATTGTTGATGAGGCGGGCATTGCCAATCAGGGCTTCTATGCTCAGATTACAGGTGTGACACTTCAGCGTGGCCTTGGCTTTACCACTAAGAATGGTACAACTTATGGTCGCCCCTACAAGATGTATCTGTTGCGTGTTATTCGTAATGATATTGTCTAATTAAAAACTAAATTTAGAAAGCGAGGTATGTGAATATGGCTTGTGATATGAGTAAGCTGGCTAATTTCTCTACTGAGAAGCAGCAGTTGATTGCTCTTGGTGTTGATCATTATACTGGTGATATTAGCAATTATGTTGCTGGTAATGTGGATACCAGTAATCGAAGCATGGATGATGAAATTCGTGATCGTTTTGAAAAGGAAATCCTGCATGGTGAAAAGTACAATTATCGTACTTATCGTAAGTATAAGAATGATATTTATGAAATTTTGGAAGTTACTCTCGATCAAACTCTCCCTGAAGGCTGGAAGGAGAATGAGTTCTTTGACCGTTTTGTTGAAACAATTCGTCTTGACTTAGGTGATAAGAACGAGTTCTATGCTGAAGATGACGGTTACTTTGTCGTGTCTAAGTTCAGCGGCAATCATTGGGACACCAATCGTGAGCGTATGGATTTGGGGACTGAGTTTAGTGTTGATACTTTCTGGTGGGATGTACATTTCTACAATGAGTTTGAGCGGTTTATGAAGAATATTGATTCTTGGACTAAGTTGCTGGATAAGGCTCGTAAGTCTTTCCTGCAAGCGTTCCAGAGCGCAGTTTATGTGGCGTTTACTAATATTAGTGATCTTGTGCCTGATGGTTTTACTGGTCATGGTGCGTTGTCCACTGATACTGAGCGTGATGAACTTCTGACATTGCTGGATAAGGTGTCTGCTGCCAATAATGGTGTGAAGCCTGTTATTGTTGGTACTGGTGCTGCTTTGCGTAAGTTGCAGAAAAATATTGACGAGAACTGGATTCCTAATTCTGCAAAGGAAGAGCGTCAGCGTAATGGTGTTATTTCCAGTTGGGAGGGTTATGATCTGATGCCTATTCCGCAGGTGTTCAAACAGGGTACATTTGACTTTGCTCTGTCCAGCACTCGTTTGATTCTGCTGGCGAATAACGCAAAGCCTATTAAGTTCGTGTATGAGGGTGATTCTCGTCTGAAGGAGATTACTGACAATCGTGAGAACATGGATATGACTCTTGAGGGTCAGATTCAGGTTAAGGCTGGTCTTGCTGTTATTTATGGCGGGATTGTTGGCGATTGGGAGTTGGCCTAATTTAATAATAAAAATAAAATTTGGGAGGCGTTTAAATGGCACAGGATATTGAGAATAAGGTGAAAACCGAGACTCCTGATGGAGCGGCTTCAAAGAAGGCCGCTCCTGCCACTTCTACCACTTTGAACGATGATACAAAGGTTTCTGTCAAGTCGCTTGCTCCTGCGGTGTATTATACTTGTACAACGACTTTTGAGAGTTTTGCTTGGGTGGAAGTCGGTGATGTTCAGGAGATAACTTACAAGCAACTTAGGATGATGAAAGCTAAACATCCAAGGTATTTTAGCGATAAGTGGCTGTTGCCTATGGATAAGAATGTTGTAAAGAAGTTAGGGCTTGATAATGTCTATTCAAACAGCATGAATCGTGGTGATATGCGGAAACTGTATGGGTCTGATGTGAAAGAGGTTGATGAACTGCTTTCCGGGTTGAGCAATGAGGCTAAGACTGGATTGGCTCATAAAGTTGAGGATGCGGTGAAGAATGGTAAAATTGAGAATGTAAAGATCATTCGTTGCCTTGAAAAGCATTTAGGTGTTGAGTTAATGCAGTATGTGTAATGGGAGGTGAGCCATGAAAGGTACACCTTTTACAGTCCTTTATGAAAGTGTTCTATCGAAAATTAAAGATTATGACTTCTTAAATCTGGAAGAAACTGATATTTATGAGGTTCTTTCAGATTATTTGCGTCCAGCGATTGCAGCCTTTAGGGGTTGTAAACAGGATTTAAGTAAAAGGAACAAAAGGAAGTTTGAAGTCACGTTGACGGATACTGAAATTGAAATATTGGCTAATTACATGGTAATTGCTTATCTTGACAGTAACTATATTCGTGTTCCTCTTGCACTTAAACAGACGCTTTCAAGTAAGGACTTCAATGCTTTTTCGCCAGCAAACCAATTAGAAAAAATGGTGGCTATGCGTGAAATGTATCGAAAAGATAACGAAACCTTATTGTCTCGTTATCGTTGGATTAAACAAGATATGTAAGGAGGTGATTGTCTGTGGGAGGCTATCAGAATTTTCTTCGTAGAATGAACGCTGGTGGCAATACTATGCGAAATGAGCAAATTGAAAACTCGTTGCACTTGGTACGACATACTTTCGCAGACGATCCTTCTTATATTCCAGATGGGGTACAAGTCTGGAATAGTGAACGAATTTTGCATCCAAGGATTTATCAGGAAACATATCGTTCAACTTCTCCTGAACAGGCACAAATTCAAACGATGATACATGAGCCTATTTATAAGGGTGATGTGATTCCTTGGCCTGAACATGGTTATTGGATGTGCCTTGAGGCTAACAATTTACATGGTATTCAGTTTGAGGGGACTTTACGATTCTGCAATCACTATATAAAATTCTACTCTCCGCTGAATCATGAGATTGTTGAATACCCTGTAAGCATTTTGAACTCTACACAGTATGGCAGCGGCGAAACTGAGCGTTATGATGATGAATTGAAAATGACGATTGGTACAACGCAGATGCTTATGTACATTACATATGATAAGCACACTATTTTGATTGATAATGGTGTTAGGTTTTTGGTTGACCGCAATCAAGTTAATCCTACGGCATACGTTGTCAAACAGGCTGATACTGTATCATATTCAGATGCTAATGAGCGTGGATTTATTGCGTTCACTTTGTATGAAGATCAGTTTAATCCGAAAGTTGACAACAAAGAATTGATGATTGCAGATTATGTTCCTGATCCCGTTGGAACAGGTGCAGAGTTAGAGACAAAGACCGATATGTGGATTTGAGGTGAAATGATATGGCTTTATGCAAAGAATTGACTGAGTACAGAAGCAAGATTATGAAATTGCTTTGCAGCGATCAGGAAATTGTAGACCTGATAACTGATACGCCTAATTCTGCAATTCCAGATCGGTCTTTGATGTACAAAAATATTTTTCCATATGCTTATACTCCTGATGTGACGAAAGATACAAATAATTACATCTGTTTTAGGATTTATATTCCAGAAGTACAAAACAAAACATTTAAAACCGTAAATATTGTTTTCTATATTTTTTGTCATCAAGATAATATCCGTACCAGTAATGGGCTGCGGCCTGACTTAATTGGAGAAAGATTAGAAACATTGTTTAATGGTTCAATGGATTTGGGAGTTGGTCGAATGAAGTTGTATGGGATGGACGATATTAGTCCTTCTTCAACCTTTCATGGTATTGCTCTGGAATATACGGTGTCGGAGTTTAATCGCCCGACAATTAATGGTGATCCGAGGTCTGGTGCTAAGTAATGGTACAGAAACCTAATTTACTTCGTATCAGTGATTATGAGATAAATGATAAAATCGCAGTTCATGTACCAACCGTGAATGAGATTTTTGATTTTGGCGATCAGAAGTATTATAGCATTGTTCAAACTCTTGTAGCCACGCCATTTGATTTAATGGTCGAACTTGATGATATTGGGATTGACTATGAAACAATTACAGATTACCAGTTGTTCATTTTGATGATGGAGTCCATTGCAGTAAACGAAGATGATACATCTATATTATTTGGAGATTTGAATTTAAAGGGCTTTCAAGAAGCTGTTAATCCTCAAAATGGTGAAAAGGTTCTTTGGAGCAAAGATAATGATATTGTAATCGACCAAATGATTGCTTTGGAAATTTGTAATGCGATTCGCAAGATTCATTTTTGGGAGGCTCCCATTGGTCGTGCTGGTAATGCAGAGGCTAAAAGATACTTAATTGAACGTAATCGCAAAAAGAAAAAACGACTCGCTAAGAAACCTTACAAGTCATTTTTGGAAAGTATGATTATTTCTCTTGTTAATACGGAGGAATTTCCATACAACTATGAAACTGTTATGGAACTTAGTGTATATAAGCTAAATGCGAGTTGGCGACAGATTCAGAAAAAGAAACATTGGGAACAAACAATGAACGGTGTCTATTTTGGAACTGTCGATACTACAAAAATTAATCTTGAGAAGATTAATTGGCTGTCACCAGAATGAAAAGTTCTGGTGATTTATTTTGAAATAATAAAGGAGGATTCAATATGTCTAACGTTGTTGTTAATGATCTGTCTATCACAAGTCTTGAGACTATCATGGCATTTGGTATCAATGGCGTGGCTACAAGAGTTTGAACAATGCTATAATACTTCTGATCGCCAAAATCAAAAATCTCATCTACGGTTGGAACATGAACCGAAATTTTATCATTTACCTTGTAATTTCTAACTTTAAGTAAATTTGGTTTCTGGATCATGTTTCAGCACCAGCCCTCGGATCGCCATTGATAGTAGGACGATTGAATTCAGAAACAGAGTATTCTAACGAAATTCCATGAAATTTAGGAGCAGGACTAATATCATTTATTTCGACCAATCGCATCCTACCAACACCAAACTCCATTGTTCCGTTAAACATTTCTTCAATTCGCTCTGCAATTAAATCATATCGCAACCCATCACTTGTACGAATATTATCTTGATGAACAAACACATAAAAGACAATCGACATTTTCTTAAACGTCTTATTCATTACATCAGGCACATAAATACGATGACAAATAAAAGTACCCGTATCCTTTACGGCCTCTGGCGTATAGGCATACGGGTAAATTCGTTTATACATCAAATCTCGATCTGGAATTGGTGAATTTGGCTTATCATTAATCAAATCAACAATTTTCTGATCGCTGCAAAGTTTTTGGTTAATCTTACTGCGAAACTCTTTCAATTCATGTAATAAAGCCATTCAATCACCTCATATCCACATATCAGGTTTTTCTTTCAGTTCTGCACCTGTTCCCACAGGATCAAAAGTATAATCAGCAATCATCAATTCTTTGTTATCACGCTTTGGATCATACTGATCCTCTGCAACAGTCAAATGGATATACCCTCTTTCTCCAGCATCCGAATAGCTAATTGTATCTGCTTGCTTCACTTCAAACGCTGTTGGTCTTTCTATATTCCTATCCAACAAGAAGCGAAAACCACCATCAATTAAGCGAGTATGCTCATCAAATGTGATATACACAATCATTTGCGATGTGCCGATAGTCATATGTAATTTCTCATCATATCTATCTGTTTCACCGCTACCGTACTGCGTTGAGTTGATAACACTAATCGGATACTCCACAATTTCTTTAGTCAATGGCGAAAAGAATTTTACCTTATAATTGCAGAACGACAAAGTTCCTTCCCATTGAATGCCATGTAAGTTATTGGCATTCACACACAACCAGTATCCATGTTTAGGCCAAGGAATCACATCACCCATATAAATAGGCTCATGAATTAATGTCTGAATATTTGCCTGTGCTGGCGAAGTAGAACGATACCGCTGCGTATAGATACGGGGATGAATAATTCGTTCTGAATTCCATACGGTTACACCATCAGGAATATAGGAAGGATCATCTGCAAAAGTTTGTCGAACTAAATGCAAAGCATTTTCAATCTGCTCATTTCGCATTGTATTTCCTCCAGCATTCATTCTACGAAGAAAATTTTGATAACCTCCCACAAACAATCACCTCCTAATCTTCTCGTTTAATCCAGCGATACCGTGATAATAAAGTCTCATTGTCTTTTCTATATTTCTCACGTACTTCCATTACTTTACCTAAATGGTTTGCTGGTGAAAACGCATTGAAATCTTTACTTGAAAGTGTTTGCTTGAGCATAAGTGGAACACGAATATAATTGCTATCCAGATAATTGATTACCATATAATTCGATAAAATTTCAATTTCTGTATCTGTCAACTTGCACTTAAACTTAACCTTGTTCCTTTGTGATAAATCTTGTCTGCAACCTCTAAAGGCCGCAACCGCAGGACGTAAATAATCTGAAAGAACCTCATAAATTTCAGATTCTTCCAGATTCAAAAAGTCATAATCTTTTATTTTAGATAAAACACTTTCATAAAGTTCGGTGTAAGGCGTACCCATAAGGAATCACCTCCTTACACTAAATCCATCAATTCAATGCCCAACTTCTTCTCAAGCAGCCGAATCATTTTTACATTAGCGATCTTACCGTCTTTAACATATTTGACAATCTTAGGTGTCAATTCTGTCTTAGCATTGGAATCCAGTCCAGAAAGCAATTCATCAACATCTTTAATGTTATCTCCGCAGAACCGCTTCATATCAGAACGGCTTACCTTTGTCGCATAAATCTTATCCAAGTGTAACTTCTTCATAACAGTTTCATCATTAGGCAGAAGCCACTTTTCAGTGAAATAACGTGGATGCTTTGTATTCATAATACGAAGCTGCTTAAAAGTCATTTCCTGTGTATCACCGACTTCCAACCAAGAAAAAGTTTCAAATGTAACTGGACAAGTATAATATACAGCAGGAACACGTGCTTCTACTACAATCCTCGTATCATCATTTAAAACGTTGGAAGTGGCAGGGGCGACCTGTTCTGCCGCCCCATTATCAGGATTCAAATTCTTATTTTCCTGTGCCAATTTTAACGCCTCCCAATATGTATTTAGGATTTAATTAGGCCAAATCCCAATGCCCAATAAAGTCGCTGGTAACAGCAGCCAAACCAGCCTTAACCTGAATCTGGCCTTCAAGAGTCATATCCATATTCTCACGATTATCAGTTGTCTCCTTCAGACGGGAATCGCCCTCAAACACAAACTTGATAGGCTTCGCATTAGTAGCCACAATCAGAATCTTGGTCGTAGACAGGGCAAAATCAAAAGTGCCCTGCTTGAACACCTGTGGAATGGGCATCAGATCATAACCCTCCCAACTGGAAATCACGCCGTTGCGCTTACGCTCTTCCTTGGCAGACTCAGGAATCCAATTCTCATCAATATTCTTTTGTAGCTTGCGCAAAGCAGCACCAGTACCAACAAGAACAGGCTTCACACCATTAGCGGTTTCAACCTTCTCAATCAGTTCAAGCAGATTGTCACGCTCGGTATCGGTAGACAGCGCACCATGACCAACAAAGCCCTCTGGAGCCATATCACTCATATCAGCAAACGCAGCATACACGGCATTCTGGAACGCTTGCAGGAAAGACTTACGAGCCTTATCCATCAGCTTAGTCCAAGAATCAATATTCTTCATAAACCGCTCAAACTCATTGTAGAAATGAACTTCCCACCAAGAAGTTTCCACGGAGAAGGACTTGCCCATATCCATGCGCTCACGAATAGTATCCCAATGGTTGCCGCTAAACTTGGAAACAATGAAGTTGCCATTATCCTCGGCATAGAACTCATTCTTATCACCCAAATCAACACGAATAGTTTCAACAAAGCGATTGAAGAACTCATTCTCGTTCCAACCTTCAGGCAAAGTCTGATCCAGAACAGTTTCAATAATCTCAAAAATGTCATTCTTATACTTACGATAAGTACGATAATTGTATTTCTCGCCATGCAGAACATCCTTTTCAAAACGCTCACGCATTTCAGAATCCATGCTACCAGCACTTGTATCAACATCCTTGGCAACATAATTTGCCACATCACCAGTATAAGTATCAATACCAAGTGCGATCAACTGCTGCTTCTCAGTAGAGAAATTAGCCAGCTTACTCATATCACAAGCCATATTCAATACCTCTCTTTCTTCTTTTCAATTAGCCCACAATATCGTTACGCAGAATCTCGATAAAGTAGATAATGTAAGGGCGACCATACTGCTTGCCACCTTCGGTTCTCCAACCAAGGCCACGCTTGGCAGTACCGATAATCTTACCAATAAAACCCTGACCAGTCGTATCGGCCTTTTCAACCATCTTCACAGTAGTCTTACCAGCCTCGGCAATTACGTACTTGCCAACCTCCGGGGCATCAGCAGAACCCAAATTAATGCCTTCCTTGCTCACCGCATACACATCATGAGCAATCAGATCATAACCCCGGAAAGGACGATCAGCCTCATTAATGTAGTTGTAAAGAGCCTGATTAGTACGCCGTGTCTCATCATAATCCCACTCAGGATTAGCAACCAGTACAACACGATCCTTACCAATCAAATCAGCAGTAGGAGCCAAAAACTCGTGAGTTTCCAGACCCTCAACATCAGCGGCCAGATCGCCAACATAACCAATGTGCCCGTTCTCCACATCAACATCAGTAATCAGACTATACAGATGACCAGCACGAACAGCGGCAATCTTAGAAGTCTCAACGACAGTATAATTCTTATCCATAGTCTTAATCCCTCTCTTTCAATTAATCTTTCTTAGTTGGCAGCACACCATAGCGAGAATTAACCTCCGCTGCTGGAGTCTGCTGGAACACATCTGCGACCACTGGCGCAGCAGTATCCTTTGGCTTACGACCAAAGTTTGCATTCAAATTTTTCTGCGTAAAAAGAATCGCACACTGACCCTGAATATCCTCCAGCGTATACTTATCACGATTCTTCTTCAGTGTGGTATAATCAGCACAATCAGCCAAATGCTGATCGAACTTCCTGAACTCTGCATCCTTTGCCGCTTCAATAGCAGCCGCTTCACGTTGCTGTTCGGCAACCACATAAGCATCATACTTTGGCTTCATTTCATCCAACTCATCCTTAACGGCTGTATAGTTGGCCTCTGCTGTAGCCTTTTCCTCATTAGCTGCATCAACCTGACCACTCATATATGTAGCAACATCAGAAACCGCCTGTTCAAAAACAAACGGCGCAGAATCTTCCGCACCGTCCTCGAAATCAGAATATGTAGTTTTCTTTCGACTTGCGGTTGCGAAATCAACGCTGATCTTATCACCATTCATGTTCATCTTCATACCATAAATACGATAATGGTCAGCACGATCCATTACAATGACTTCGTCACCCTGAACATCAACAAAACAATACTGAGAACACTCGTAGCCCCAACTGTCACGATACTTCTTTTCGCCCAGCACAGCACGAATTTCATCAATCTGCTCCATCAAGTTCAAGGTAAAATTTGTCTCAGGAACCTTTGGCATATCACTATCCTCCTTAATACTTGATTTTTCAACAGAAACAGTGTACTCATGCAATTTATCTTTAATTTCTTGAGCAATGGACTGAACAGTAAATTTAGCAACAGCTTCACTATCAATCATTGCTGGTTGAATACGCTCATCTGTCGATGACAAAAGGCAACAACCTTCAAAATTGAATCCTGTGAAGGTAAAAGTGCCATCGTCATTTTCTTCGCCAGTGATTGAAGAAAGTTCTAATTCCATGCTTTGCGGTTTACCGCCGTCACGTTCAAAAATAGTAACTGCGTCATCAAATTTAGTCCACAAAAGGGCATCAACCTGAAAGAACTCCCGACAAATTCCATCGGAACAAACTTTTTCAATCCAACGATAGTTACATGACTCTGGAATTACACCATAAGCAGAACCAGCATACACATAATCTTTGCCATTTCCGTCTTTAACAGTTTTGTATTCATGGCCTTGGAAGTCTAATTCTCCGTCTGGATTCAGAGCGATATACCCCAATACTGGAGTATTCTTGATACTTTCGGCATTTGCATCAACAACTTCTTTGTCAAAAATACTGCCGTTAAAATTCAAACCTGTATGTAAAACGTCAATCGTTATGGCAAGAAATCTCGAATCTTCTGTTTCCGTACAGCTATTAATAGTAAAAGAAACTGGCAAATTTTTTCGTTCATGACTCACTTTCCTCATCACCGCCTTTCTGCAAAATTTTAATAACACCCGAAGGTGGTATTAACGATTCAAATTAGCATCGGTATCCTTTGTGGTTTCACCTTCTTCAGTTAAATCCAAACCTTTGCTTTCATTTGTGGGGCGACCACCACCTGAAACATCCTCGCCAGTAGACGTATAAGAAGTTGCTAAAGGAATATATTCTTCATGCAATTTCAAAACATGATTTTCTAAGAATAAGCTACCAAGCTGTCTGCTGGGCGATTTGCCTAATGCAACACCATAATCAATCTTAAATGGTTCTCCATTTTGTGCTGCTTTCAAAAACGCATCCGCTACTTCAAGACGATTAAATACTGTTGAATCTTGAATACGCAAAGCGAACTTATATGTCGGTTTGTTATATCTACGCAATTTAATAAACCGTGTAAAATAGCGTTCACACTGTCTATAAAAGGCATAAATAAAAGCGGCATCATTCTCTAAGGCCAGCTTAAAAGCTGTTCCAGATGATCCGCTATTAAACAATTCGCTGGACACGCCAGCATTGTCATATATATTTTTGATTGCATCACTCAGATTGTTTGCATTGTTTGTATTATCTTTGAAACTGACCGCCGTTGCTTTGCCCGGAGCATGAATCAAACCAATATCATCAGGCATATTAGCTTTATTCATCTCAGCAAATACAGCAAGTGTTTCATCAGTCAACAACGGTTTATCAACCGCATCCTCATCAATAGGAATTTCAATCACAATAGCCTTATAATTGTCTACTCTGGCCTTTTGCATTTTCAATTTCTTATATACATCTAAATCAAGAATATCCTTTACCAATGCCAACAATAACGGCATAGGATATAAGCATGATTCATTCAGCTTAAAACAAACCTGTTTATCTGCTGGCGGCACATACCATCCATCAAAATAATCATCGCCATTTCGATACTCAATATATGCTTGCTGAACATAAGTAGGATATGATGTAATTTCAAGAGGATTGACACCACTTAATCTGATTTTGAAATTATACACGCCATCCTGAATTTGCTTAATTCGACATATAGATGGATTCATTTTGTGAATAAAAAAGTCATATCCATCTTCAAAAATCAAACCATAATAAACATCTTCGACTGTTAAAATGCTCATAATCTTCGACATTTCGTGTTTGAATCCCATTTTCTCAAATTCAGAACAAACATTTGCAAAAGCATCACGCATTTTTGCGATCTTTTCATCAGAATCCATCTCGCCAGTTTTTACATCATATATATCAATGTTGTAATTGAAAAGTCCCATTTTTGAAAAATAATTATTAAGGCGCATATAGAATTGCGAAATATTCATCAAATATCTGCTAACCTCAATAATCATATTTGAATGGGCGGCTGGATTGTTTAATGCGTCTTGAATCCGTTCAAGAGGATAACCGCCAACCTTATATGACCGCAATATTTCTGTATTTGTACATAGATCGTGAACCATAAGCCTTCTAAATGCACCTAAGTC
>Ga0224748_10258_pt1 | contig 15358 bp, 15 predicted proteins | sample LIM_F_Water_Neg_FD_182074 | JGI IMG/M metagenome (GOLD analysis project Ga0224748, IMG submission 182074) | Enriched cells from gastrointestinal tract of the lab mouse from Pacific Northwest National Laboratory (PNNL), Richland, Washington... | ecosystem: Host-associated > Mammals > Digestive...
CTGTTAACTGCAAATGCAGATAAAGTCCTGACAAAGCAGCTGCTGCTCGAAAAAATATGGGACAGCAGTGGAAATTTTGTAGATGAGCATGCAGTTGCGGTCAATATCAGCCGTCTGCGAAAAAAGATAGAATCCGAAGGCTATTCCTGCATAAAAACCCTGTATGGTATGGGGTATCAGTGGACAGGCGGGAAAAAGGCGCGGCAGGAATAAATCAGAAAAGACAGGAGCCGGAAATCATGGAGAAAATACTGGCAGCAGCAGCCCTGCTGTGTTTCATTGCCAGCGCGGGCATGGCAGCCGCCGTCAGGAAAAGCCTGATACAGTATACAGACAGCCTGATGAACAGCCTGGATGCGATGCTTGCCCAAAAAAGCGGCATTGATTTTGCAGTCAGCCAGGAAACACTGATGGGAAAAGTCCAGATGAAAATGTGCCAGCTGCATGAGGTTATGGAGCACAAGTCCGCGGAAAGCCTGCAGCAGAAGCAGATGCTGGAAGCGGTGATTTCCGACATTTCCCATCAGGTGAAAACCCCGGCTGCCAGTCTCCAGATGTATTTAAGCCTTTTGGAGCGGGACGGGCTGGATGAAGAACAACGTGCGGAATTTCTGCGTGCGGCAAAACGCCAGGCGGACAAGCTGGAATTTTTCATGAACAGCATGGTGCGCATGTCCAGGCTGGAAACAGGCATTGTGAAAGTGCAGCCTGAAAAAAATTCCGTGTATGAGCTGCTGGCGCAGTCCGTCTGCGATGCGGCGTTAAAAGCAGAAGAAAAAGGCATTGATATCCGCGCGGACTGCCCGCAGGGGCTGGAAGCATATTTTGACCGCAAGTGGACCGTGGAAGCGGTATTTAACCTTGTGGATAACGGGGTAAAATATACGCAGGCCGGTGGAAAACTGGAGATTTCAGCCGGGAAAACAGATTTTTTTGCCAGAATCTGCATTCAGGATAACGGCAGGGGAATTGCAGAGGAACGCATACCCTTGATTTTCCAGCGCTTTTACCGGGAACCGGAGCTTTCTGACACCGAGGGCGTGGGGCTCGGGCTGTATCTGGCGCGGGAAATTGTCATGAAGCAGGGCGGTTTTCTGGAAGTGTATTCGCAAAAAGGCACAGGAACCCGGGTTTTTGTGAACCTTCCGATAGAGAAAACAGGGTGCCATGGATAGGAATATTTTTAGCCAAAACAGGTTATCTGAAAAGATTATCTCAAATCTGTTACATTTCTGAGAACAGTTTGAGATAATCTTTTTTTATGCTTATTTTATCTCGAAACTGAAAACAGGGAGTCAGAACAGGAAAGGCAGGAATCAAAGGCATGGGCATGATTTTAGAAGCAGAAAATCTGAAAAAATATTACGGGGAGCAGCCTAATATTACAAAAGCGCTGGACGGTGTCAGCATAGCCGCAAAGCAGGGGGAGTTTATTTCAATTACCGGCACAAGCGGAAGCGGGAAATCGACCCTGCTAAATATGCTCGGCGGGCTGGATGTGCCGTCTTCGGGAAGTGTCAGAATCCGGGGAAAAGAAATTGCAGGCATGAACGACGAGCAGCTGACCGTATTTCGCAGGAGAAATATCGGGTTTGTATTTCAAAATTACAACCTCGTACCGATTTTAAATGTCTATCAGAATATTGTGCTCCCGGTCGAGCTGGACGGCTGCCAGGTGGATGAAGAATATACCGGCAGGATTATCCGCATGCTGCATCTGGAGAAAAAGCTGGACAGCCTTCCGGGAAATTTATCGGGCGGGCAGCAGCAGAGGGCCGCGATTGCAAGGGCGCTGGCAGCAAAGCCGGCCATTATTCTCGCAGACGAGCCGACCGGAAATCTGGACTCTAAGACTTCCATAGAAGTCATGCAGCTGCTTAAAATGACAAGCACGCAGTTTGGCCAGACCCTGGTCATGATTACGCACAATCCGCAGCTGGCGCAGATAGCTGACAGGGTCATCCGCATTGAGGATGGCAGGACTGTATAAGCAGAAAATAGAAATAAGAAAAAAGGAGCCATAACCATGACATTACTGGGGAACAATAACAAAAACATCATCAAAACCCTTTCAAACAGCAGCCTGAAAGCAGACAAAGGCCGAAACTGCATTGCTATTCTTGCAATCATGCTGACGGCTGTGTTATTTATGGCACTGACGACCGTGCTGGAAGGTGCGCAGATTTCGGGCAAAAACCAGATGCTGCGCCAGGCAGGCACGAAGCTGATGGTATCGGTCAAAAACCTGACAAAAGAAGAAGCAGCGCGGCTTGCAGCTGCCCCGGAATTTACCATATCAGCCATGGAACACTATGTGGCCGTCATTACCAATCCGCAGTTAAGCCATATGCAGGCCGCTGCGGGCTGGACGGATGAAACGTCGTCCGAATACAGCTTCCGGAAGCTGGAAGAAGGCCATTATCCGAAGGCAGAAGACGAGGTTGCCTGCGATACCGAGGTGCTGCGCCTGCTGGGGCTTCCCTGTAAAACAGGCAGCACGTTTGTGATGCAGTATACGGCAGGAAATACGATGCTCGAAAAGCAGATGACGGTCTGCGGGTTCTGGGAAGGGATAAAATATGAACAGACGGCATCCCTGCTCGTTTCCGAAGCTTTTGCAGAGAAAACCGTGGAATGCTATGATGGTGACTATGCCCCGCTGAAGGAAACGGGTTACGATGTCCGGGGCAGCTTTGCACAAGAAAAAGATGTTTCGGGGCAGCTGGACAGTCTGCTGCGGCGGCTGGGATATGACCCGGATGCAGAAAACGGCGGGAAAGGCTTTGTCGTTCACCATGTCAATCCGGTATATGAAAGGCCGTCCGGCGATTCTTCGGAAACATATGCAATAGCCGGCATCGGCGTGCTGCTGATACTGCTGGCCGGGTATCTGATTATTTATAATATTTTCAGGATTTCCGTAGCAAAAGATATCCGCCTGTACGGGCAGCTGAAAACAATCGGGACTTCCCCGAAACAGATCCGGTATCTGATAGCCAGGCAGGGTACCGTGCTTTCAGCAGCAGGCATTCCGGCAGGGCTGGTCTGCGGATGGCTGCTTGGAAATGCGCTGCTGCCGCTTATTATGGCAAACACATCGTTTCAGGAAGCGGCATTTATCGTGCCGTCTGCCTGGGTATGGATTCTGTCCGGGGCGTTTACAGCAGGGACAGTCCGGATAAGCTGTGCCAGGCCGGGCCGGATAGCCGGGAAAACTGTTCCGGTGGAAGCGGTAAAGTACCACGGATGCTCCAGGAGCCGGAAAAAGCATAAAAAAGGCAGGCAGTCCAGGCACCGGATTTTATCGATGGCAGTTTCCAATCTGGGCAGAAGCAGGACAAAGAGCGCGCTTGTCGTGCTTTCGATAGCGCTTTGCGCCGTGCTTTTAAATTGTGTGTTAAATTACAGCGCAGGCATGGATCTGGAAACCTATGTCAGGCGCCAGACATCTGCGGATTTTGACGTGCGCAGTGCGGGATATTTCAAGTCTTCGATGGAAAGTTACCAGAAAACGGTACCCCGGGAAGCCGCCAGGCTATTAAGCCAGCTGGACGGGGCAGAAAAATTCGGGCGCATATACTGCCGCATGCTGCCGGAAGATAAGCTGGTAAACGGGGATGAGGACATGGGCAGCATCATCCGCATCAATGGAACAGAAACGCTGGAATACGGGCCGGAATTTATCCGGGAAAGAATGCTGTATGGCATGAATGAGCAGGCGCTTGCGGGACTGGAAATCATAGAGGGCACGATAGATTATGAAAAGCTTTGCAGCGGGGAGTATGTGGTTATGGCAGGGCTTTTAAACGATTTGAATGAATATGAGTACGGGGCACAGGAGTTTCATGCCGGTGATTCCGTTGTGCTGGAAATCGAAGGGAAAGAAAAAGAATATACGGTTCTGGCGGTAGCCGGCGCGGCCAGCTCCCAGTGCATGAGCTACAGCAGTGGCGGGTATGAGTCGCCCGTGTTTGCAGAGCCTGTGTTTGCACAGATGTTCCCGGACATGAAAAACCCGATTCACTGCCTGTTTGATGCAAAGGACGATGCGTTTGCGCAGCTGAATGAGCAGGCAGCTGATATCGCGGCCCGAAACGGCTTATCCGTCCTGACAAGGCTGACTGCGGAAGAAGAATTTAAACAGATGCAGCGTACTTACAGCATGGGCGGCATCATTGTGGCGCTTATTTTTGGAATTATCGGCATCCTGAACCTGGTAAATGTCATATTCACAGGCGTTCTGGCAAGGCAGCGTGAATTCGCATCCCTGCGCAGCATCGGCATGACCAGAAAGCAGCTGCGCAGGCTGCTTGTATGCGAAGGCGTCATGTATGCTTTTCTTGCAGGGGCAGCTGCACTGCTTCTGAGCGCCGTCCTGTCTGTCCTGCTTGTAAAAAATCTGGCGCAGGGCGTGTGGTATATGAAATACCATTTTACCATCCTGCCGGCAGCAGCGGTTTGTGCAGCCTGCATTCTTTTCGCGGCCTTAATCAGCGCAGGAACAGACCGGATATGGAACCGGGGGAGCATTATACAGCAGCTGCGGGATGCGGAATAAAATTGTCCTGGGCCTGTTATGCACATTTCCATAATGCTCGTCTTTTGGTCTTTGGTTTCTTTGGTTCAAAATAGTGTGGTACTGCTGGCCTATTTTCTTTACCGTGCATGAGCATTATGGCAGGGAATGTTTGCATATTTTTACTTGTGCAGATAAATTGGAACGTGTATAATAAAGAACAGGCAATACAGGAAAGAAAAGCGGTAGAGGAAAATTACGGGAGTATTTGGGGAAAAGGCATGGAGAAAGATGTATTAATTGTATTGGGGAATGGATTTTCGATTGATTTTGTCAATTTTATACAAAAGAATGAGATAATCAATCTGACAAATTTGTTTTGTAATGGCGATAAAGTGCTGTGGCCGGCGGATAATTATCCGGGCTTTTTATCAAAAATTTTGAAAGAAAAGGCAGTAGAAGCTGCATATAAATTGCAGGAGGATGATGATGTGATTTATGGGGGAATATCCTATTGCAATGTGGACAGGGCAGAAATAGATGAACAGATTATATGCCTGAATTCAGATGTGAATTTCAGGATTATAAACCCAGATGCACAGAATACCTTTTGTGCTGTAATTTCGAGTCTGTTTAAACAGTATATTCATTATACGCAGTCAGAAGTGTTAGGAGGACTATATAAATGATAGATTTTCTGGATATGGACAGCAATAAATTGGTCATTTCAGAGTTTTATGAAAATGATAAGGCTGGCAAATATGAATATTCTACAGTATACCAGAGAGAAAAGGTCTGGAGCGAGGACAAAAAAAGTTTTTTGATAGATTCAATATTAAAAAATTATCCGATACCGCCTGTTTTTTTCCGCATGAAGATTGATCCTGATACAGGAATTACAAAATATGACGTCATTGATGGCAAACAGCGGCTGACAACAATCAGAGATTTTGTAGATGGCAAGATAAACCTTCCAGAGGATTTTGGAGACGATTCGATAGGAAATCCGGAATTAAATGGCGCTTCCTTTGATGACCTGGATAAATTGGATAAATATAAAAAACAGTTTTGGAGATACCGTATTCCGATTATTTTTATTGAAACAGAAGATAATGCACTTATTAAAAATGTATTTGACAGGCTGAACAGGAATGGAGAGCCTTTAGTGGCACAAGAGCTGCGTCACGCACAGTTTAGCGAAACAGCATTTTATAGGCTGATAGAAACACTGGCATCAAGGCATATCTGGAAAAAATATTTTGATGAAGTACTGGAAACAGACAGAATGGAAGATAAGGAATTTACTTCGGAACTGCTGATTCTTATGCTTGAACATAAAATACTGTCTTACACAAAAGAAACGTTAGATGATTATTATAAAAAGTGGGCAAATCTGTCAGTGGAGGAGATAGAAAGTAAATATATTGGTGTCATGAATTATATTTTTGAAATGAAACTGGATTACAGTGGAAGAATGTCGCGTGTGAGCCATTTATATGCTGTCTGGGCAGCTGCAGTGCTGGCTTATGAGCAGCATATCGATGCCAGGCAGTTAGGAGAAATCATCAAGGAATTTTACGGCTCATATTTTTCCAAGAAAAAGTGTGCAGGCTATGAGGCGTATAAAAAAAGCATGAGTTCTTCTACAAAAGAAGCATCCAGCCGCAGAAGGAGAGTACGGGCATTATTAGCTTTTTGCAGCGAGAAAGGAATAAAGATGGACATGAATTTGTAGTGATGTATTGTGTATGCTGTTATAGTCTTGCAATCAGAGCATTGCTTGCGGTTTTATCGATGCTGCTGCATAAAGGATGAAAGACACGGGAACTGGTATTTTGACTTTTGATATATAAAAATGCTGGTGTCTGGTATCAGGATTTCTTTATGCGGCAGCTGTTTTTTGGCTTTCTGACTGCATTGTCATAAAAACGGAAATAGTCCGGGCGGTGCCTTGACTGGGTATATTCAAACATTACGCCGTCGCTGTTGTAAGTATGGCTGCTGACGACGGCCATGCAGTTATAATCCTCAGCATTCAAATCAAGGTATTTTTCATCAATCTGTGTCATTTTTTCTACGGTCATAATCCGTTTGCTGTTTACAATCGTCATATGCAGCGTCTGTTCCAGGTATTCATAAATGGACTGCCCGGCAATTTCTTCTGTCAGGCCGGGCACAGCCTCTTTCAGGAAATAATTATGGTTTAAAATCAACGGCAGGTCATCCAGAAAATGCAGCCGCTGGATATAATAAATTTCAGTTCCGGCAGCAAAGCCTGTATACAGGGACAGCTTTTCGTCCACGGCAAATTCTGTAAATAAGACAACTTTCGTAGACGCAGCACGCCCGTTTCGTACAGCGGACTCCCGGAAGCTCTCAATTTCCCCAATCGTAAAAACAGCCTGGTCGAAGGGCTGGTAAATATTGCGTACCCCTTTTCCCTGCATGGTCTGTACATATCCATCCATAACCAGCTGGCTGACGGCCCGGCGCAGGGTATTGCGGGAGCAGCCGTATGCCTGAACCAGCGTGTTTTCGGATGGCAGCAGTTCCTGATAAGCAAACACATCATGTTCTATTTTCTGTTTTAAATCTTTATAAATCGTTTCATAGATTGTTTTTGGCATATCTGTTCACCTCATCCATTGCCTGATATCCTGCGTGTTCCGTGTTCTGCCTGGTAATCAAGGCTGTACGGATTTTCCATAAATAAACCGGTTGTGTTGTTTCAATTATTATAAAAACAGCATGCCGAAAAGTCAATATCCTGTTTAAACATATTTTCGGAAAAGTGCTTGACATGTTTAAACAAGTGTGATATAAAAGAAGCATCAAACATGTTTAAACAAGTAAAAGCAAGTGGAGGGACGAAAATGGGAAAATATGCACAGGACGCAAAACAGCTGCTGCATCTGGTCGGCGGAAAAGAGAATATTGCAGCAGTTTCGCATTGCATGACCAGAATGCGCTTTGTTCTGGCAGAACCGGGCAAAGCAGATGTAAAAGCCATTGAAGCAATGAAAGCGGTAAAGGGGAGTTTTACACAGTCGGGGCAGTTTCAGGTCATTATCGGCAATACGGTTGCTGATTTTTACAATGACTTTGTAAAAGAGGCCGGGATAGAAGGGGTTTCAAAAGAAGCGGTCAGACAGGCCGCAAAGAAAAACCAGAATGTGCTCCAGCGGATTGTCACAGCACTGGCAGAGATTTTTGCGCCGCTGATTCCGGCAATTATTACAGGCGGCCTGATTCTGGGATTCCGCAACTGCATTGACAGCCTGTATCTGTTTGAAGGCGGAACGATGCTGTGGCCGATGATTGCATTGTCCAATATCGCACAGGGCTCCGCAGTGCTTGGAATGGCCTGGCTGCAGCGGAAAGACCCGCAGGCACAGGAAGTCAACCTTCCGGCATGCATTTCCTGCTACCTTGGTGTTACAGAACCGGCTATTTTTGGTGTCAACTTAAAAAAAGGATTTCCGTTTGTATCTGAAAGAGCTGGTCAGGGATGCGGGCATTCAGGAGCTGGTAACCGTAGGAGAAATGTCTTCCACATCGCTGAAACACTGCATCCGGTATTCGGCACCGGAGGAAAACGAACTTTCGATGTGCTTCCAGTTCCACCATTTGAAGGTGGATTATAAAGACGGGGACAAATGGGGGCTTCAGGCTGCGGACTATCGAAGACTGAAGGAGCTGTTTATGGAATGGCAGCTTGGAATGCAGCAGGCAGACGGCTGGAACGCACTGTTCTGGTGCAACCACGACCAGCCCCGCATTGCCAGCAGGCTGGGGGATGAAGGCATATACTGGAAAGAGTCGGCCAAAATGCTGGCAGGCATGATTCATTTTATGCGCGGACGCCGTATATTTACCAGGGAGAAGAAATCGGAATGCTGAATGCGCATTATGCTTCCATCGGGCAGTATCAGGATGTAGAGAGCCTGAATTACTATCAGATTCTGCGAAATCTTGGCAGGACCGAAAAAGAAGCGCTTGAGATTCTGGCAGCCAGGTCCCGGGACAACAGCAGGACCCCGATGCAGTGGGATGCGGGAGAGTACGGCGGGTTTTCCAATACCCGGCCGTGGATTCCAGTGCCGGACAGGCTGCGCAGCGAAATGACCGTACAGGAGCAGCAGAAAGAAACCGATTCCATTCTCGCATTTTACAAAAAGCTGACTGCCATGCGGAAAAAATATGCGGTCATTGCGCAGGGAGAAATTTCTTTTCTGGAAACAGGGACAGATATGGTGCTGGCATACAAAAGAGTGCTCGGGCCGCAGCAGCTGGCAGTGTTTAGCAATTTGGACAGAAAACAGCACAAAATAAAAGTGCCCGCAGAGTGGAGCGGCTGCCCGGTGCTGCTGTCTAATTATGAAGCAAGAGAACGAATTCCAGAAACAGAAATGCATATCCTGCAGCCGTATGAGTTTCTGGTTCTTGGAATGGGAATCAAATAGCTTTCTGGTGTCTGCCGGATGGAGAAAGGCTTTTTGGAAGCTTTCTTTGTCCGGCATCTGCCTGCTTTCTGCAGCGTGGATATGCACAGGTTCAAGCGGTGTATTTTCATTTGACCAGAAATAGATGACATAAGAGCCTATTTTAAAAATTTGCGGCATTGTCAAAACCTCCGTCCCTGGCCAGCTGTATCATGATATGTGCGATTGACTGGACATATTCATGGAACGAAGCAATTTCATTTTTGGTAAAGCCGCTGATATGTTTCCAGGTATAACCTGGAAGATAGCATTCGGCAGAATGAAAACCACCATGTACGGGTTTTTCAAAATAAACTTTTATAATCTGTCTGAATGATTATACTGGAAAAAACTGGTTATCCTGAAAGTATACATAGCAGCCCTGCTTTGTAAAGTATCATTTGGGAGGACCAGGACAATGAGAGCTTTTTACCGGAAATACCACAATATAATAGAAACCATGCTTCTGCTGTGCATTCTTGCCGGGGGATTTTACTGGAAATACCAGGAATACCGCATGCAGCAGACACAGCAGCAGATTGCGGAAAAGATACTGCGTTTTCATGTGCGTGCCAACAGCAACAGCCGCGCAGACCAGGCGCTGAAGCTGAAAGTACGCGATGCCGTCGGCGCGTATATGCAGCAGCAGTTAGACGGCGTGCAGGATATCAGGGAATGCAGCCTGATTGTACAGGAAAATCTTGCACAGGTCATAAAGACCGCGCAGCAGGCCGTTGCGCAGGAAGGCTATGACTATTCCGTCGATGCCCGGATAGAAACCGTGGCATTTCCACAGAAGACCTACGGAAACTACACATTTCCGGCCGGGGATTACCAGGCGCTGAATGTCATTATCGGAAGCGGAAAAGGACAGAACTGGTGGTGCGTCATGTACCCGAATATGTGTTTTCATGGCAGTGTTTATGAAATCGTGGACGAAGATGCAGAAAAATCATTGCAGCAGGTGCTGTCCGGGGATGAGTATGACGCAGTGCTCAAAAGCGGAAAATACCGGGTGCGGTTTAAATATCTGGATTTTCTGAACAGATTTATAAAGGACTGAATCTTTCCAAAATGGCAGAACCATGTTCAATTTGCGTAACAAAACAGCTTTCTATGGTAAAATGTGCAAAAACATTGTATACTGATAATTAAGAAAAACAAATGAGGAGGTGTCATGAAAAAATTAAAATATACGTTTAAGGCGGAAACACGGTTCAAAATGCTTTTTGTAAAGTATTCAGAACGAATGCTTATTATATGATTACTGCTTCGTCAGAGTTTCGTGAGAAAGAACGGCTTCGTGCGAAAGCAAGGTATGATGAGGCACAGGCATTGTATCATGCAAGAAAGGAAAGAGACATTGAAATTTTACAGCAAAAGCAGGCGGGCTTTCGGGAAAGCGCCGCTTCTTTTAGCGGTCAGCTTTGGAACAGCCTGCCCGGACAGCTGGGATGCGGAAATCGGCATCCTGGAACATGCGATTGCCGGCAGGTTTCCGGAATATGAACTGCGCAGGGCTTTTTCGAGCCGGAAAATCATCCATGCCATACAGGCCCGCCATGGGATTTCTGTCGAACATGTAACGCAGGCACTGGAACGGGCGGTCCGGGACGGATTCCGCCAGGCCGTTATCCAGCCGTTTTATTTTTCGGACGGCTATGAATATGCAGCGCTTCAAAAGGTGCTGCAAAATTACCAGGACAGCTTTGCACAGGCAGTATGCGGCAGCCCGCTGCTGACAAGCGATGCAGACCTGGATGCGGTGGCGCGGGCACTTGTAAAAAGTACGGCAGGTTTCGATGACGGCAAAACAGCTTTCTGTTTTATGGGACATGGAACCTGCCGCACAGCAGACCCGGCATTGCGCACAGGCGGTGAAATATCCCATGAAACAGAAGAAACACCGCATATGGAACGTGAAATCGCTCCAGGTTCCAAAATCGCTCCATACACGATATATGAAAAGCTGCAGGCCTGGCTTACGCAGGAAGGACACGGGCACTGTTATATCGGTACCATGAAAGAAGCACCTTCCCTGCAGGATATGAAACAGAAGCTGCTCAGGCACGGCGGTTATAAGAGAATCGTGCTGCGTCCGCTTCTTATCACAGCCGGATGGCACGTCCGGGAAGACATGGCCGGCGAAAAAGAGCATTCATGGAAAAATATGCTGAAAAAAGAAGGGTACGAGGTAATCTGCCATCTGGAAGGGCTTGGACGGAATCCGGACATTCAAAGGATTTTTGTATCGCATGTGAAGGCAGCCGCTGAGTCATTGCGTATTTTATGAAAACGTTCCCAGAATTTAGCGCCGGAAATTCGAATATTTTAAAGTCCTATACATATTTTTTGCCGTAAATCCGTGAAACAAAATGACTGATATTAGAAAACGTTTTCAGAAAAGGGCAGATTTGATGCATGAATCTGTGATAAAATGCAGATATTGAGTGAAAAGATAATTCCGGCTGGCATCAGGATGAAAAAGCCGGATTTTAAAACGAAAAACTCAGGCGAAAAATAAAAAAGCAATACTGCAACATATGTTATCAGAAATTCAAAATCGGAGGTACGGCATGAATCAAACAGTAAGAAAAATCGTAACCGGCATGCTGCTTGCGGGCATGGCTGCATCGCTTGCGGCGTGCGGCTCCAAAGGAAAAAACGGGGATGCAGCCGAAACGGCACAGGTGCGGATTGCATATTTTCCAAATATCACGCATACCCAGGCGCTGGTTATGAAAAACCAGAAGACGCTGGAAGAAAAATGGGACGGAACATGCGAGGTTACCTGGACGTCCTTTAATGCAGGCCCGGCAGAAATGGAAGCGATTTTTGCGGGGGAAATTGACCTGGGATATATCGGGCCGGTACCGGCGCTGAGTGCAAATGTCAAATCAGGCGGGGATGTGAAAATCATTTCCAATACAACAAATGCGGGCGCTGTTTTGCTGAAAAGAAAAGACGCCGGCATTGAAAGCCTTTCGGACCTTGCGGGAAAGAAAATTGCAGTGCCGCAGATGGGCAATACACAGCATCTGTGCCTTTTAAGCCTTTTATCGGAGGAAGGATTAAAAACCGTGGACGCCGGCGGGGATGTGACCGTCAATGCCAGTTCGAATGCGGATATTTTAAACCTGATGGATAATGGCAGTGTAGATGCCGCGCTTGTACCGGAACCATGGGGAACCACCATCGAAAATACCGGAAATGCACAAGTGCTCTTAAACGACAAAGAAGTCTTTCTGGATGGAAACTATCCGACAGCGGTTGTCGTTGCAAGCACTGATTTTATAGAGGAGCATCCGCAGCTTGTAAAAGAATTTTTGGAAGCACACGAAGAAGCTGCGCTTTATATTAATGAAAACATGGACGAAGCGCGTTCGATTGTCAATGCCGAAATAGAATCTGCGACCGGAAAGGCACTTGAGGAAGAAATCATTCAAAATGCGTTTACAAGAATGACCGTCGATACGCAGCTAAACAAAGATGCCATTATGAAATTTGCCGAAATCAGCAAAGAAGAAGGATTTATCAGTGAAGTGCCGGAGGAAAGCGATGTATTTACAACTGAATTCAATTAGCAAGGTGTTCCGCGAGACGAAAAAAGAAACACTGCAGGACATTTCGCTCGAAGTAGAAAAAGGGGAATTTATCTGTATTGTCGGGCCGTCCGGCTGTGGCAAATCTACCCTGTTAAATCTGGTTGCCGGACTGGATTCCCCGACATCCGGGGAAATCCTGCTGGATGGCAGGGCTGTGACAGGCCCTGGCGCAGACCGCGTCGTAATGTTTCAGGAAGCAGCGCTTTATCCGTGGCTGAATGTGATGGAAAATGTCATGTTCGGACTGGAAGCAGCCGGCCATACAAAGGCAGAGCAAAAATCCATTGCGCAGACCTATTTAAAAATGGTGCAGCTTTGGAATTACCGGGACTATCCGATACACCAGATATCCGGCGGCATGAAGCAGCGTACTGCCCTCGCGCGGGCGCTGGCCTTAGACAGCAAGCTGCTTTTGATGGATGAGCCGTTTTCCGCGCTGGATAAGCAGACAATCAATATCCTGCGTGCCGAGCTGGAAGCAATCTGGGAAAAGACCAAAAAGACGATTTTATATGTTACACACAGCGTGGAAGAAGCCATTTATTTTGCAGACCGTGTCATTGTCATGGCAGAAAATCCGGGATAGATTAAAGAAATCATTCCGATTGGCTTTCCGCGTCCGCGTGATATTGAAGCCCCGGAATTTACGGCACTGCGCAGGGAGATTTTAGACCAGGTCAGCCTGAGTGCCAGAAAGAGTGTGGCAGATGAATTTGACAGTCCGGAGGTTAGCGTATTATGAAGCTTCGTAAAATAGCAGGAAGCATTCTGTTTTTTATTATCTTAATTGCGTTCTGGCAGTTTCTGTATGTAGCAGCAACGGACTGGCTGGAGCTGGCCAAGCCGTATGCCGTTCCAGATCCTGCGGGCGTTGTGGAAAGCACAGGAATGCTTTTGAAAAACGGCACGTTATTTGCAGCAGTTGCAAAAAGCATGCTGCGTGTGCTGATTGGTTTTCTGATTTCGATGGTTATCGGCGTGCTGTTTGGCATCCTGATTATCCAGTCGGAATATTTTGCAAGAAATTTAAAGCCCCTGCTGCTTGGCATCCAGACGCTGCCGAGCATCTGCTGGGTGCCGTTTGCGATTCTCTGGTTCGGATTAAAAGAGAGCGCCATTATATTTGTGGTAGTCATGGGCTCGGTATTCAGCATTTCGCTGGCTGTGGAAAGCGGCATTAAGGAAGTGCCGCCGATTTACATCAAAGCCGCAAAGACGATGGGCGTGACTTCTGGCAGAATGTATACAAAAGTTATTTTTCCGGCAGCGCTGCCGTCCTTCGTTGCAGGCATGAAGCAGGCATGGTCGTTTGCATGGCGCGCGCTGATGTCCGGCGAGGTCATGTCAGCGTCGGTCGGGCTTGGCTACACGCTGATGATGGGACGCGACCTGGCAGATATCAACCAGGTCATGACAGTCATGCTTGTCATTATCCTGATTGGCATTATCATTGACAAAGGGATTTTTTCCAGCATAGAAAACCATATCCTGAAACAGAGGGGATTGAAATAAGCATGCCGTTTTTCGGCGGAAGGGGGATGCGGCCAGTTGTCACTTAAAAAAATCGCACAGATGACAGGGGCATCGGTATCAACCGTTTCCCGCGTGCTGAACAGCCCGGATTACCAGTGCCAGGACAGTGCCATGACCGAGCGCATCCGGCAGGCTGCAAGGGAACTGCATTACGTTCCGGATCAGAATGCAAGGCAGCTGAAAATGGGCGCTGGCAGAAAAGCTGCCGGCGGGCATGGATATGTGATTGATATCTTGCTGGCAAGAGTCCATTCGCTGGAAGAAGACCCTTTTTTTGCAGAAATATACCGCTGTATTGAAACCGAATGTTATAAGCAGGGATGCGTTCCGGGACAGATTCTGCATGTCCCGGATATTTCCATGCTCGGCACAAACAGTGCCAGGGTGCGTTCCGATGCAATTCTGGTGCTTGGCAAATGCCCGCAGGCGCTTGCGGATGTGATTGTGCGCAAATACCGTGCTGCCGCAGCCATTGACCGCAATCCGATGGATTACCAGATGGATGAAATTACATGCAGCGGGGCACAGGCCGCAAAAATGGCCGTGGAATATCTGATGGAGCTTGGACACTGTGCGGTGGCATATGTCGGGGACTGCACGATGGAAGCCAGGTATACGGGCTACTATGAATGCCTGTTAAACCACCGCCTGCCGGTGATTTATGAATATATCGTGCAGACGGCCCAGACAAGGGAAGAAGGGTATGCGGCATTCGGACGGCTGGCTGCCCTGGAAAAGCCGCCGACGGCAGTCTTTTGTGCCAATGACGTGACAGCACTTGGATTTTTGCAGGCAATGAAAGAAGGAAACGGAAGGCGGCACAGGCAGGCATACCGCCCGGCCGTCATTTCCATTGATGATATCGAAGAAGCCGCCAGGTTTGCCCCGATGCTGACAACCATTCAGATACCGAAAGGGGACATGGCGCATTTTGCGGTGCTGTCCTTAATAGACCGCCTGCAGGGCGGGCACCGCGCCTGTGTGCGCATGGAGCTGCCCTGCCATTTGATGGTGCGCGAATCGGCAGGGATGTATCTGCATTAAACTTGCCTGTTTCCGGTTCACAAGCCCTGGTAATTGCGGAACCGGTAATAGGCAAGCCCGGTACAGATGCACCCGGCTGCCAGTGCAATGGCAAACTGTATCAGCTCCTGGCTTCTGGTAAAAGCAAATCCCCACTGCATGGACAGCAGAAACGGCATGGAGCATGCCAGGTATGTGAC
>Ga0224748_10261_pt1 | contig 15285 bp, 8 predicted proteins | sample LIM_F_Water_Neg_FD_182074 | JGI IMG/M metagenome (GOLD analysis project Ga0224748, IMG submission 182074) | Enriched cells from gastrointestinal tract of the lab mouse from Pacific Northwest National Laboratory (PNNL), Richland, Washington... | ecosystem: Host-associated > Mammals > Digestive...
GTTGACTGGCGTCACGGCGGAAAAACATGACAGCTTTATCTCACCGTCTCCCGACGGCGGCGTCATCATGGAGTTTTCCGGGAAGGAGCTGATCAAGGGCGAGCCGGATGCTTCCTCTTTTCCATCGGGGGGATTGAGGGCAACCTTTGAGGCCAGGGGCTATACTGCCTGGGATCCCACTTCCTATGCTTTTATCAAGGGAAAAACATTGTGCATTCCCACGGCATTCTGTTCCTATGGCGGGGAGGCACTGGATAAGAAGACACCGCTGCTGCGTTCCATGGAGGCGCTGAACAGGCAGGCGCTTCGCATTCTGAGACTGTTTGGAAACGATACGGTAAAATGTGTGCGCACTTCCGTGGGGCCGGAGCAGGAATATTTTCTGATTGCGAAGGAGATGTATGATCAGCGGCCGGATCTCCGTTTTACCGGAAGGACGCTGTTCGGGGCCAGATCTCCCAAGGGGCAGGAGATGGACGATCACTACTTCGGCGTAATCAAGCCCAGGGTTGCGGCCTATATGGAGGAGCTGAACGAGGAGCTCTGGAAGCTGGGGATCCTTGCAAAGACAGAGCATAATGAGGTTGCGCCCGCACAGCATGAGCTGGCACCCATCTACACCACTACCAATATCGCCACGGATCACAATCAGCTGACCATGGAGGTCATGCAGAGGGTAGCCGCGAAGCATGGCCTGGTATGTCTGCTGCATGAAAAGCCCTTTGCGGGGGTCAACGGCAGCGGAAAGCACAATAACTGGTCCATTGCCACCGACTCCGGGGTCAATCTTCTTTCGCCCGGGGAGACGCCCTATGAGAACGCTCAGTTTCTTCTGTTCCTGTGTGCGGTCATTAAGGCTGTGGATGATTATCAGGATTTGCTGCGTCTCTCCGTGGCTACTGCGGGAAATGATCACCGATTGGGGGCAAACGAAGCGCCTCCGGCAGTGGTATCCATCTTTCTGGGCGACGAACTGAACGGGGTGCTGGAGGCCATTGAGTCAGGAAAGCCCTACAACGGGACGGAGAAGACACAGATGAAGCTGGGGGTGGATGTGCTGCCTTTGTTTAACCGGGATACCACGGATCGGAACCGCACGTCACCTTTTGCATTTACCGGAAATAAATTTGAATTCCGTATGTTGGGCTCATCCAACAGCATTGCCTGTGCCAATATCATGCTGAACAGTGCGGTTGCGGAAAGCCTGAAAATATATGCGGATCGACTGGAGGGGGCGGAGGACTTTGAGACGGCGCTGCATGAGATGATCCGCAAGACCATCAGGGATCATAAGCACATCATCTTCAATGGGAATGGCTACGATGATGCCTGGATAAGGGAGGCGACGGAGAGGAGAGGCCTGCTGAATTACCGCACTACGCCGGACTGTATGCCACATCTTCTCGACAAAAAGAATGTGGAAATGCTCACCTCCCTGGGAGTATTCTCCGAGGCGGAGTTAAAGTCCAGATGCGATATCATGCTGGAGAACTATTGCAAGACGGTGCTGATCGAGGCAAACACCATGGTAGATATGGCGAGGACGCTGATTGCGCCGGCGGTGGAGGGATATACTCTGAAGCTTGCCAAAACTGCGGCGGCAAAGAAGGCGTTGGACCCAGGAATCGTCTGCAGCTATGAGAACGGCCTGGTGAGGAGGCTTTCGGCTCTGACGGACAGGATTGCCGCAGGGGCGGAGGAGCTGGAAAGCGCTGTGACGGCGCTTTGTATGACGGAAGGAATCATTGAGGAGGCAAATACGATTCGTGACAGAATCCTGCCGAAGATGGGAGAATTGAGGCTCGCCTGCGATGAGGCTGAAACATTGACGGCAAAGAGTGACTGGCCGTTCCCGGTTTATGGGGATTTGCTGTTTGGGGTGCGCTGACGAAACGATAGTATGACTTGTCTATGGTGTGGAGAATGTGGTGAAGGTGCGTACGGGAGGACGGTATGGCAAAATACATATTTATCACAGGGGGTGTGGTTTCCGGACTGGGAAAGGGGATAACCGCTGCGTCTCTGGGGAGGCTGTTGAAGGCAAGAGGCCTTAAGGTGGCGGCGCAGAAGCTGGATCCCTATATCAATGTGGATCCGGGTACCATGAGTCCCTATCAGCACGGAGAAGTGTTTGTGACCGAGGACGGCACGGAGACGGATCTTGATCTGGGACACTATGAGCGATTTATCGACGAGGACTTGAACAAATATTCCAACCTGACTACGGGAAAGGTATACTGGAATGTATTGAATAAGGAAAGAAGAGGAGAGTACCTGGGCTCCACCGTGCAGGTTATTCCTCATATCACAGACGAAATCCGGGAGTTTGTCTACCGTGTGGGCCGCAAGACACAGGCGGACATCGTCATCACCGAGATCGGGGGAACTATCGGGGATATTGAATCCCAGCCCTTTATTGAGGCGGCAAGGCAGATTTCTCTGGAGGCAGGCAGGGAAAACAGTCTGTTTATTCATGTGACGCTGGTGCCTTTTCTCCGGGGCTCCGATGAGCACAAGTCCAAGCCCACCCAGCATTCCGTGAAGGAGCTGCAGGGGATGGGGGTGAATCCCGATGTCATTGTCCTGCGCTGCGACGAGCCTCTGGAGGAGGCTGTCTTCCGGAAAATTTCTCTGTTCTGCAATGTGAAGCCGGACTGCGTCATCGAAAACCGCACGCTGCCCAATCTTTACGAAGCGCCGCTGATGCTTGAGCGGGCAAATTTTTCTGCGGTGGTTTGTCGGGAACTGGGCATAACCGCCCCTGAACCCGACCTGGCGGAATGGATACGGATGGTGGAGGAGAGCAGGAGGATAACGGGGACGGTTCACATCGGGCTTGTGGGGAAATATGTGGGGCTGCATGACGCCTATCTTTCCGTGGCGGAGGCTCTTCGTCACGCAGGCTTCCGTCATCAGGTCAGAGTGGAGATTCACTGGATTGACTCGGAAAGCCTGACGGCAGAAAACTGTGAGGAGCGGCTCTTTGGGCTGAACGGCATATTGGTTCCCGGAGGTTTCGGCAGTCGCGGCATTGAGGGTATGATCCTGGCGGTGAAGTATGCCAGGGAAAAGGAGCTGCCCTATTTCGGAATCTGCTTGGGGATGCAGGTGGCGGTGATTGAATATGCCAGAAATGTCTGTGGTATCCGGGATGCCAACTCGGGGGAGTTTGACGAGCAGTGCGCTCACAAGGTCATTGATTTCATGCCGGGACAGAGCGATGAGATCGACAAGGGAGGGACGCTGCGGCTGGGCGCATATCCCTGCGTCATCGGGCGGGATACCGTTATGGAGAGCTGTTACGGTGCTCGTCGGATCAGTGAGCGTCACAGACATCGCTATGAATTCAACAACGATTACCGGGAGCTGCTGCAGGGGAAGGGGCTTGTCCTGAGCGGTCTCTCGCCGGACGGCAGGCTGGTGGAGACCGTAGAACTGACGGAACGTCCTTTTTATGTGGGGGTTCAATATCATCCTGAGTTTAAAAGCCGTCCCAATCATCCGCATCCTCTGTTTCTTGGATTTGTGGGAGCCAGCGTCAAAGCGGGAAAAGGAGGAGAGCGATGAGCCTGCATGAGGAGTGTGGTGTTTTCGGTATATTCAGTCCCCGGACGGCGGATGTGGCAAGCATAGTATATTATGGGTTGTATGCCCTGCAGCACAGGGGACAGGAGAGCTGCGGTATCGTGGTGAATGATGACGGAGTCTTTTCCTCCCGTAAGGATCTGGGGCTGGTCAGTGAGGTGTTTTCCGGTGATGCGCTGTCCCGGCTGCCCGGGGGAGTTATGGCGGTGGGACATGTGCGCTATGGAACCACAGGAGGAACGAACCGCAGCAACTGTCAGCCTATAGAGGTAAACCATCAGAAGGGGAAGATGGCTCTTGCCCACAACGGGAACCTCAGTAATGCGGTCAGCCTGCGCAATGCGTTGGAGCTGTCCGGGGCGATCTTCCACACCACCAGCGACACGGAGACCATCGCCTATATTGTGACCAGGGAGCGATTGAGAACCCCGTCCATTGAAGAAGCCGTAAGCGCCGCCATGTACACGCTGGACGGCGCTTATTCCCTTGTGCTGATGTCCGCGCAGAAGCTGATCTGTGTAAGAGATCCTTACGGCTTCCGGCCGCTTTGCTATGGAAGGACTCCCGACGGAATGTATGCGGCGGCTTCGGAGAGCTGTGCCCTGAAGGCTGTGGGGGCGGAGTTTGTGCGCGACCTGGAGCCGGGGGAAATTCTGGTGTTCGGCCCGGAAGGGATGGTATCCCGCAGGGAGCACTGTGGCCGAAGGAAGAAAAAGATCTGTGCTTTTGAGTATATCTATTTTGCCAGGCCGGATTCGGTCATCGACGGCGTGTCCGTCCATGGGGCAAGAGTCCGGGCCGGACGAATCCTTGCCGGAAGACATTCGGCAAAGGCCGATATCGTGGTGGGCGTGCCCGATTCCGGGCTGGACGCAGCACTGGGTTTCAGCATGGAGTCCGGGATACCCTATGGGATCGGCCTGATAAAGAATAAATACATCGGAAGAACCTTTATCTCTCCGGGACAGGACACCAGACTGGATCAGGTGCGGATCAAACTCAGCGCCGTTGAGGAATGTGTCAGGGGGAAACGGGTGGTGCTTATCGACGATTCCATTGTGCGGGGAACCACCAGCCGACGCATTGTTAGACTTCTCAGGGAGGCAGGGGCCAGCGAGGTGCATATGCGCATTTCTGCCCCGCCTTTTCTGCATCCCTGCTATTACGGAACAGATATTGACTCCTGTGAAAACCTGATCGCCTGTAAACACAGCGTGGAGGAGACGGCAGGGATCATTGGAGTCGACAGCCTGGGCTATCTGCCGGTGTCTGCGCTGGAGGAATTGACCGGAGGCAGCGGCTGCTGCAGCGCCTGTTTTGACGGCGGTTATCCCACCAGCATTCCCTCAGATACAAGAAGGGACAGGTTTGAGCAGAAGCTTACTTTTTGAAGCCGGAAAGCTTGTCGGTTACTTGACGCCGGAACTGAAATGCAATATGATAGGCGGCATATGGCATAAAAAGGCAAACTGTTTTTGACGAACACTATTATGCGGATAAGTACCCGGATCTGAAGGGAGCATACGGTTATGACAGAGAGGCTCTGCTGGAGCATTTTATGACATTTGGGCTTTCAGAGGGCAGTCATACGCTGACAATCGTATTATATGACGGAAAAACGCTGACGGCTGACTTTACGGTGTAAGGGAGCCTGGGGCTGCACCGGCGGGCGTATTTATGCCTTTTTTTGTTGGCTGGAAGATCAGTCACCGGTTCCTTCTGTGAGGCTGGAACAGCATCCCCAGGAGCAGAGGCGTTGCCATGGTCAGGGGAAAGAGATACCGCAGCAGTGCCACCGGTCCCAGAAGAGCGGTTCCAAAATAAAGTCCCAGGGGCAGAACGCTTAAAAATAATGTCTTTCTTTTCCGGGCAAGAGCCAGCCCGGGAAGCGCCGCCAGGATCCACAGGCAGGCCTCCGGCCGCCAGAAGAGATTGCATCTGGGAGACTGCACGATTCTGTATAAAAGAGAAAAAAACAGTTCAAAGAGCCGATTCGGCTGCTGCCGCTGGATTCCCCAACGGTTTCTCTCCGGAAACGAATAATAAAAAGCCAGCCCTTTGTACTCGTTGCGGGTCATATCCCAGTAGGGCCGGATCAGCTCTACCCAGGCCAGCAGATACTCCCGGGGATTCTGCAGGCCCATGGCCACATAATTGGAGAAATATCTTCCGAAGTCTTCCGTCAGCACATCTGTCCGGAAGGCAGATTTTACATTATCCGCCGAATCGGGCACATAGGACTGGATTCCCTCGGGTGTGAGCAGCCGGTTTGTCGTCTCATACTGTTCCCGGGTGAGAGTTATGTGCGATCCATCTTCCGTCTTCCAGAGAGAACAGACCCGGGCCATCTGCTGCATGGGGACACAGAGCATTTCTTTTTTGTCTCCTTCTGGGATATCCAATACCGTTGCGGACACGGAAAAAAAGCATTGTGTTATAAGGCAGATCAGAAGCAGGCAGGGGCACAGCCACTTCTTTCCTGTGCGAAGCAGCAGGCAGAAAAGAAGCAGGGCCAGCAGGATATAAATTCCCTGATTGCGGAACAGGCACACGAGTATGCCAAAGACCACCAGCCGGATGTAATGTCCCCGGCCCGGCGCGCTGCATTCCAGCAGCTCCCACAGCGCCACGGTAAAGCAGAGCAGGAAGGCTCCGAACAGAATATCCTTGGTGGAGGTAAAAGTCAAAACCCAGAGGAAGGGATTAAGCGCCGCCCACATTCCTCCCAGGGCAGTCCAGATCAGAGAAACCCCATGCCGCCTGCAGGCTGACAGGCTGTAGGCCATACTGCCCGTAACAGCCAACCCCTGCAGGGCGATATAGAGCGCAAAGCCTGCGGTATAGCTGTGCAGAATGCCGTTGCCAAGGGACAGCAGAGCGCCCATTAAAAAGGTATGGGCCAGAGGATGATGGGAGGTCAGATGTGTGTCTGCATCTCCGAAAAATTCGGCAACCTGAATGGGTGCATCATAACCGAAGGTTCCGGGAAACATGGCCAGCCACGCGGGAAGATAGAACAGGGAAAGCAAAAGCCAGCACAGAAGGAAATACTCCCGGTCTGTCAGACGAAGGTAAAAAAATTCCTTCGCCCGATGATACAATGCGCGTATTTTTTCCGCCCTGGGGTTGTTTCCCCGCCTTTTTTGTGCCGGGATAAAGTGACCCGCAGGATGGCGGCGGGCCGCGGAAAACAGGCACAATAAAAATACAAACACCAGCAGCGGTATCCAGGCTGGTGTCTCAAAATAATCCAGAATCAGATAATACATGGTAAACAGCAGGGCAGTCAGCGCAACTGCGAGGCTGAGTCTTATTTTCTTTTTATTCAACGTTTCTCTTTGATAACCTCCGCTCCGGATCCTATTATGCAGAATTGGAAATAGCACTTTTTTATTCCAAATTATAACATATATTATTTTTCTGTCAACTTTTCCGCATTGGCAGAAGGGGGGAAACCCCTTTTTTAGAACAAAACAAACAGATTTTTAAACAAAACGGTCAAGTGGGGGAAGTTCTATTGAAAACAGGAATGAAGTTGATATAATTAACGGGAAAAATTGCCAAGGGGGAATTTTGATGAAGGGAAAGGTTCGCGTGGGAGCAGCGGTTGTGCTGACGGCAGTTTTGTTTACGCTCTATGATCTGATTCTGGACTATTTTGAGACACCAGCCTGGATACCGCTGCTGGTGTTTGTTTTTGTGCTGGGGCTTTTGGCTGCAGTCTGTATCTGGCTGCCTCGGGTGCTTCCCCCGGGAGGAAAGAAAGTGCTGGGGAAGGTGCGGAACCGGTATCGCCGCCTGGAGGAGTCCTTTTATGAGATTTTCCCCCAGCGGAGTTTTTTTATTCAGCTCTGGCTGCTGCTTTTTCTGGCCTTTCTGCCCGCCTGGATTGCGCTTTTTCCGGGAACCTACGGATACGATGCGCCCATCCAGATCGCGGAGTACTTCCGGGAGCCGGGCACACAGATGTCCCTCCATCACCCCCTTGTGCATACTTGTCTGATGGGCAGTCTGTTTTCTCTGGGGAACGGGCTTTTTCACAGTTATACGGCAGGATTTGTGATTTACATGGCGATACAGGGGCTTGCAGTCACAGGAAGCATTGCATACAGCCTGTCAGCCTGCAGGCGGCATGGGGTTCCTCTGTTCTGGATAGCGCTGGGAGGAGTGTGGGCGGCGTGTAATCCCTTTCTGTGGGTTCTGACCTTTACCTCCACCAAGGATATTCTGTTCGGAGCTTTCCTGCTCTGCTTTACCGTGGCGCTGTGGGAGCTGCTGGAATGCGGCGCGCCGGGCCGGGGACAGTACATCCGGTTAGCGGTCTTTGGCATACTCATGTGTCTGTTCCGCAATCAGGGGATTTATATGATAGTGGCGCTGCTTCTTTTCTGCCTGCTGCTGCGGGCGGGAAAACGATGGCTGTATCTCTGCCTGCTTCTTGTCCTGCTTGTGCCCCAGGTGTTTTCTGCTGTTTCCACAAAGGTGTTTGACGTCCGGCCGGGAGACAAAAGGGAAATGCTCTGTGTGCCCATACAGCAGATGGCGCGGCTGTGTTCCCTGTGGATGGCCGGGGGCGGGGACAACCTTGTACTCACCCGGGAGCAGTATGATACGGTGACGGAACTGATTGCGCCGGAGGGAATCCAGGCATTTGTTCCGGACACGGTGGATAATGTGAAATATGTTTTTCGCACGGATGTGCTGGAGAAAGACTTTAAAAGATATTTTTCCAATTATGTGGCTATGGGACTGCAGAATCCCCGTGAATATCTGCTGGCCTGGGTAGAGCTGATCCGGCCCTACTGGGATATGACCCGCAACGAGTACAAGGGGCTGGCTTTTTATTATTCGTTTCCGGAAAGGAACCGCTGGGGAATCCAGCGGGAGGAACAGGGGGGCTTTTTCGGAAAGGTTTTTTCTTTCTTGTACAATGTGATCCAATCTTCTGAGTGCAATTTCTTCTGGCGGCCGGAGACCTGTCTGTGGATTCTGGCTGCGCTTCCCGGGCTGGCTGTTGCCCGAAAAAGAAAGTCGTTGTTTTTGAGCGTTATGCCTTTGGGGCTTTATTTTGGAACCGCTCTTCTGGGGCCGGTGGCGCTGCTCCGGTATCTCTTTCCCCTGACCATGGCAACACCCTTGCTTCTGGGGATGCTGTTCGGGAGAGAAGCCGCAATCCATTGACAAAGATAGAATTAAGGCCTGATAAAGCGGGAGGGAGAAAACCGAAGATGAAAAAGAAGACCTTTCGGGAATGGCTGTTTGGGAACAGATGGATCATGGTGCTGATCGGAGTGATAACTCTTCTGGCCCATGGTTCCATCCTGTTCACGCAGCGTTTCGGAATTGACACGGATGCCATTATGCTTGGCATGTACAGCTTTGAGGATACCGGCAGACAGGGGCTGGTGTGGCTGGCAGAGCTGATGGGACTGGAGCTTGGTCGGTTTAATCTGTATTTGGCACAGGTGCTGACGGTTGTCTTTTTGTTTCTGGCCCCGGTTGCCTTCGGCGGCCTTTTTTGGCTGGCTGGTGGAGAGGGAAGAGGGGACAAGGCGGCTTTGGCTGTGCTCGGGCTTTCCTTTATCGTTTCCCCGTTCTGGGCGGCGCAGATTTATTTCCTGAATCAGAGTGCGCAGGTCTTGCTGGCCTGCGTCCTTACTGCGGCGGCCGTTGCCCTGGCGGAGACAGCCAGAAGGGACATCCGGCGGAGATGGTTTATGCTGCCCGGGGCCATTGCGCTGATGCAGCTGACTTTTTCCAGCTATCAGGTGCTGCTTTTGATTTATGCCGTGGGGGTTGCCGCGGTGTTTCTGATCTCTTCCCTGAAGGAATACAGGACGCTGCGCCAATCATTTTTGTGGATTCTCTTTCACGGGGGAAGCTTTGCGGCGGGCTTCCTGATATACATGATAATCAGCGGTGCCTTTTATATGAAGGAGGGAGATTACCTGGCGGGACAGATTCTCTGGGGACAGGTTGGTCTGTGGGGGGGACTGCGCAATTGCTGCGGTATCATCCGGCAGACTATGCGGGAAACGCCGCCCTTTTATACGGGGTGGTATGCGATGTTTTGTGTGGTGTTTCTGGCATTGCTGCTTTACAGACTGTTCCGGGAGAAGGAAAGGAAGCCGGGCAGCCGTATTCTGATGCTGCTGGCGGCGTTGTTTCTGACGGCTTCTCCTTATGCCTTCCACTTTTTGTACGGAGGCGAGATCGTTGACAGGATGCGGCTGCTCATGCCCTTCGGACAGGGCTGTATTCTGTATCTGACGGTACTGCTGCTGGGGGAGTGGAAGCCGGAGGGAAGGAGCCTTCGGGCCATGGGGCTTCGGGTGCTGCTTTTGTTTTTTGCGGCTGCGGTGGTTCGGGATGGGGTCAAAAACCTGAGCTTCTGTACGAGGCTGTACTATACGGATGAGTATGTCTTTGCGCATGCCTCCCGGGTGGCCGCCGATCTGTACCGGGATATCAGGGCCCTACAGCAGTCCCCGGAGCTGGAAGCCTTTCGGGACACTTCCCGGGATAATATCGTGCTTCTGGGATATCCCCACATTCCGGATAATCCGGTATGCATCGACGGGCATACCATCGGCAGGTCGATTTTTGAGGTGGAGGTTTTGACAGGCAACACGCTCACCCGGGACAGGAGCCGGTATTTTATGCGGAACCTGGGTTATCCCATTGAAATATCCTTTTCGGAGGGGGAAGCGGCGGCGTTCTATGCTTATTTTGACGAGTATTTCGGGGCGGAGGTGGATGCCATGCCCTGCTATCCGGATCCCGGGTATATAAAATGTGTGTGGGATGAGGAGACGGGAATGGAGTATGTGGCGGTTAAGCTGGGAGCGGACTGGCGTCTGCCGCAGTGGAAGAAATAGGTTTTCTGCATAAGCCATGCCATAACAGGCTTATTTGAGGGGGCAAAGGGCCCAATGGCCATCTATCATAAATGATGTAATTGTGGTATCATGAAAGAAAAATAACCTCAAAAGGAGAGCAGATTATGGCAAATCCGATTCTACCCCTCTGGGAATACATTCCCGACGGCGAACCCCGCGTGTTTGGAGACCGTGTGTATCTGTACGGTTCCCATGACAGGGTGGGGTGTCCGTTTTTCTGTGATTACAAGCTGAAGGTGTGGTCAGCACCCCTGAGCGATCTCAACCACTGGCAGTGCCATGGGACGAGCTTCCAGACCAGAGACACCGCAAACCACCGGGCGCAGGCGCCCTGGACCGATCATGAGCTGTATGCGCCGGACTGTGTGGAGAAGGACGGGAAATATTACCTCTATATGTATATCGTGGGGGCGAAGGGCTGTGTTGCGGTCAGCGATCATCCGGAGGGCCCCTTTGAGCTGCTGTCCACCTATGAATACACTCCGGGAAACGAGGGGGACGACGGCATTTACAATGATGTGGGCGTTCTTGTGGACGACGACGGAAGAGTGTATTGCTACTATGGCTTTGAGGGCTCTTTCATGAATGAGATTGATCCGGAGAGCATGTACAGGATTCTGGACGGGAGCCTGAAGCGCAGAGTGATCGACGACCGGCCGGAGGTCCCGGCGGAAGAGAGATTTTTTGAGGCCAGCTCGCCCCGGAAAGTCGGAGACACCTATTATCTGATCTATTCCCCGAGAAAGGGAAGCAGGCTGGCCTATGCCACCTCAGACAGTCCCAGGGGGCCTTTTGTCTACAGAGGGTATATCATCGACAACGGCGTGGATTATCCTGCGGGGAACAACCATGGCTCCATCTGCAATATCAACGGACAGTGGTATGTGTTTTATCACCGAATGACGAACAATACGATTATGTCAAGGCGTGCCTGTGTGGAAAAAATCCGCATTCTGCCGGACGGAACCATCCCTCCGGTGGAGATGACTTCGCTGGGATTTGAGGAGTCCCTTTCTCCCTATGAGATTGTTCCGGCGGAGATCGCCTGTGTGCTGAAGGGTGGCTGCTATGTGGCGGAGAAGGACGTGTTCACCCGCGTCATCACGCAGATCAAAGCGGATCATGTGATCGGTTACCGGTATTTTGACTTTGGTCAGGATTACGGAAGCAAGATCATGCATCTGTGCCTGAAGGTGAGAGGAATGGGATGTGCCAGCACGCTGCATGTGAGAATCGACAGCGAGGACGGCCCGGAGATCGGAAAGGGTGAGATCGGACTGGCGGACGGTGTTTACCGCATGGACGTAAAGGCAGTGACAGGCCGCCACGCGCTCTATTTTGTGACAGAGCTGGAGTTGGAGGGCTGGACCAGGCAGTTTATGGAAGGCAAGGTTCTCTTTGAACTGGAATCCTTTGTGTTTCTGAAATAGAGTACCATTCAAATAAAAAACAGCTCCGGGCCGGGAAAGGCACTGCGGAGCTGTTTTTTCTATGGGAAATTTTTATTTCTTTGCCAGTTGAAAACGTCCTACAAGCTGATCCAGTATGTTGGCCTGTGCGGAGAGCTGTTCGCTGGTGGCATAGGCTTCCTCTGCAGTGGCCGCGGTATTCTGCACAACCTCGGAAATCTGGTTGACGCCTGTCTCTGCCTGATGGATGGCATCGGACTGTCCCTCCACCATAATCTTCAGATTTTTGGAAAATTCCGCGATTGTCTTGATTCCTTCCACCACGGATTTAATGGAGTCCGCAGCATGTTCCGCAGCACGGTTTCCGTCCGAAACCTCTCTGATGGAACTTTCGATTAGCTCCCGGCTGTTCACTGCAGCCTGGGCGCTCTGGTTTGCAAGCTCTCTGATCTGATCTGCCACAACCGCAAAGCCCCGGCCGGATTCGCCTGCTCTGGCCGCCTCTATGGATGCGTTCAGGGACAGCAGGTTTGTCTGTGCCGCAATGGATTCAATCTCGGAGATAATGTTTCCGATTTTGGTGGATGCCTCATTGATTCGCTCCATGGCCTGCATCATGGTGTTCATTTCTTCCAGGCTGCCGTCTGCGGCGTCGGCATACTGCTGTGCCTTCAGGTAGGATTCATCCGCACTGTCGGCGCTCCTTTCCATGGTGCCGGTAATATCGGAGATGGTGGCGTGAAGCTCCTCCACTGCACCGGCCTGATCCGTAGCGCCCTCTGCCAGGGTCTGGGAAGCCTTCGCCAGGTCGCCGGAGCCGAAGGATACCTGGTGAGATGCCTCACCGATTGCCCGAAGGGTCTCTGCCATCTGGTTTCTCAGTCCGCGCATGGAAGCGTACAGCTTCTGGAAGTCTCCCGAATATTTCTCGGAGGCTTTGGATCTCACCGCATAATTGCCGTTTGCCATCTCTCCCAGTACCTCGCCGATATCGGTGATGATGGAGTTCAGGTGCTCTGCCATCTCAACGGAGTCGTCTCTTATGGATTCAACCTCATCCCCGGTGTGAACCGTCGGGAAGGGAGAGGAGAGGTCGCCCTGTGCAAAGGACTTGAGCCTTACGCCGAGATCCCGCAGAGGGCCGGCAATTCCGGAGGCAATTTTTTTCCCGAATCGGGAGGACAGGATCATTGCCGTTACGATCACAGCCGCAACAATGACGGCCATGACCACCTGCGCCGTGATCAGCACAACAGACAGAATGTTGCCCTGATCTACTTTTACATCCAGAAGTTCCTGCAGCTGGGCATAAATATTGTTATAAACCGGCGCCAGATCGTTGAGTGCAATCTCCTGAGCCTGTCTGCAGAGCTCTCTGTCCGTTGTGGCGCCCAGCTCCATGATCTGCGTATCAAGGGCCCAATATGTATTCAGCTCTGATTTGATGGCGTTGTAGGTTTTTCTTCCGTCCTCCGACACAATGGTGTCTTCTATCTTTGCAAAGTATTCCTGAAACAGGACCTTGCCCTGGTTGTGCTGTGCCACCACTTCAGCGATGGCATCCGCGTCATCGTATCCGATGGCGGCCCGAAGGGAGGATCTGAGATCGGCAAACTCAAACATGGCTTTTCCGATGTCACCCTGTGCAAAGCCGAAATTTTTCAGCGCATAGGCATATCTGTTGGAAATGACAATCAGGGATATCAGCCCCAGGATTGCGGCGATTGCCGTGATTGCGGACACTTTGTAAAAGGAATAAATGATTTTTTTTTCGATGCCCTTCTTTTGATTCATGAACGATGGTCTCCTCTCTGCGGCTACCCGATGCAGGAGCCTTTCAGACAGGAAAACGATTGTTCCAATGTTCTGTGTAACGGATCCAGTATATCAGGATAGTGGTGAACAGTTATATTTCTATGATAGTACTTTTGGGCAAAAAAGCAATATTTAATTCCCGGGAATCAAAAAAAGCGAACTATGTTCGCTTTTTTGACGGAGGTATTCCGCTTTATGTAGTTTGGCTGTGCCCGTTATTTTACGGTGATGGATGTGATGTGGGGATTTGCACCGTTGTACCAGTACAGGAAGCCCTCCATGTCTACCACATCGCCAACCTTCAGATTCTTGACTGCCGCGTAAACTTCGGTGGTGTTATCGCAGAGATAGGATTCTACAACGAAGGAGTAGGTCTGGCCGTTGAGGGAAACGTTGAAGTACAGATCGCTTCCGTCCTCACCGGAGCCGTCCCAGTTGTAGAGGAATGCTGCGCCGCTGTCGTCTGCGGCTTCCACGGTCATACCCTTGAAGGATACGAACTCGTTCTGGTGCTTGATCAGGTCGTCTGTGCCGAGCAGAGAGGTGGCGTCAAACGCCTCAGCGATGTAGCTGCCGCTCTGGATTTCAAAGGATTCCACGTCGATGATCTCCACCTCGCCGGACCACTCTGCCTTGTAGCCGGTCACCTTGATCTTTGTGCCGGGAACCAGCTTTGCGTATTCTTCCTCGGTGCAGGGCATGTTATAGATAAAGTATGCGCCCTCCTTGTCCTGGGTGTACAGGGTAGCCTGATTTTCCCACCAGGACTGCTTTGCCTGTACATAGGTCTCGACAGTCACCTGGCTGTTGAGCTCTGCAGCCACATACTCCGCATGGGTCATGACGCCCTCGGACTTCTTGTCGCTGTCGCCGCAGGCCGCAAGGGAAAGGGTAAGCATAAGAGCCAGGGATAAAGCAAATAATTTTTTCATAATGTTCTCCTCTTTTTTTGTAAGATTGGTTAACAGGAAACAAGGTCTATTATACATAAAAATGGCAGGAAATCAATGGGTATTATGACGGGTTTTTCGTGTTTTTAGGGTCTCAAGACCTACATATAGAATAATAACCGCCCAGGTGACGCCAAGAGCCGCCAGAAGAAGCACGGCAGTCCGGGGAAGTTTTCCAAGGTCTGCGCGCTCCATGGCCCCTCCCCGGTTCTGATCCAGACGGTACAGGGCGGACACGTCGTGAAACAGGTTTTCCAGGTAGGCGTCGTCGATGGTCTCCTTTCTGCGAACGGATTTGGTCACGTTTTCAATGAGCTGTCCGGCTGCGTCCCGCAGGGAGGCGGAGCCGTTGAATACGGGAGTCACAAAGGTATGATCCGTGTGTTCCAGAAGCAGCCGGGAGGCCTTGAGCTTCACGTCGTAGTGAAGCTGATTGTCCTCGCCGCCCCTGGACAAGTAGTCCTGATATTCCGCGCTGTCCTGTGCCTTGGAGGTCACGGGGACGTACCCTTCTGTCTCCGCATAGGCGATCTGTACGTCATTTGTCAGCAGGTACTGGGTAAAGAGCCAGGAAGCCAGAACCTCCTGGGGATCCGCTTTGTTGAAAATGCATACGGAGGGTCCCTG
>Ga0224748_10262_pt1 | contig 15264 bp, 14 predicted proteins | sample LIM_F_Water_Neg_FD_182074 | JGI IMG/M metagenome (GOLD analysis project Ga0224748, IMG submission 182074) | Enriched cells from gastrointestinal tract of the lab mouse from Pacific Northwest National Laboratory (PNNL), Richland, Washington... | ecosystem: Host-associated > Mammals > Digestive...
CCTCAATGTGTGATACCTATGCTAAAGAAGACAAACGAATTAAGGTGATTCACAAAAAAAATCAAGGACTTGGGTACGCTAGAAATAGTGGTATGGCAATTGCAACAGGCGAATATATTGCATTTCTTGATTCTGACGATTATATTCGCAGTGATATGTATGAAAAAATATACGATGAGCTAAAAAGGACAAATGCAAATTGTTGCGTGACTGGATATATTGTGAAAAAGGATTCAGGAGAGGAAGTATATAAAAAAAATCCTCTAGGGACTACAATATATGAGGGTACGGATATTATAAAAAGGGTGCTTGCTGGAATGCTTGGGTCAAAACCAGAGCAAGTTAGGGACACGGACGTTGGTATGTCAGTATGGAAATGCGTATATAAAAGAGAAATTCTACAAAAAAATAAAATTTTTTTTCCATCGGAAAGAGAATTAATATCAGAAGATATAATTTTTCAGATTAGGGCCATACCATATGTGAAACGTGTCTGTACATTAACGGATGGTATGTATTATTATTGTGAAAATTTAACTTCTCAATCACTTACTAAGACATATTCAAAGGATAAATTTGAACGATATAAAAAGCTCTATAATACAGAAATAGAAATGCTTTCAAAAATTGACTTCAGCGAGGAAACAAGACTTCGTGTCACAAGAATGTTCTTGGGAAACACGCGAGTGTGCATTAAGCAAATTTGTCAGTCAGCAGAACTTACCAAGTCGGAAAAGAAAGCTTTGCTTCGAATCATTTGTGACGATGATGAGATTCAAGACATCTTAAATTGGTACCCTTGGAAGGTAAATCCAGCAAAGCAAAAAGTGCTTACACTATTAATTAAAGGCAAATGTGTGCAACTAATTATGTGGTTAGCTTAAGGCACAGGTTGGGAGGAAGAAAATTGCTAAAAGTACTTTATGTGATATCAATGGCAGTGGCATTTTCTATGGAAGTCAATAAAGTGGCTTTGCCATTTTTTTTGAAATATGAAATTGCTATTGCTTGGATAGTAATTGCAATGATAGAAAGACATGGATTGATAAAATCTTATGAATTGAATCAATTTAGGCTGTTTTTAACTCCCATAGTATTTGCCTTTTTTTATACGATAGTTATTTGGATCGTAAATACACCAGAATATCTTACAGCTCATTATTATTCTCGCCTGATAAGCAATTTAGGGTGTATGCTTGTAATTGCAATATGTGCAATAATGGTGTGCCTTTTATTTGGCAAGGATGTAATAAAATTATCTTTTTGGGCATTGATTCTGACGATTGGATTTAATTTTATTGTTGTTTTTAGAGAATATGGATCGGCATTGATGATGACATACTTAAAAAATGTGTTTTCATTGAGCCAATTTGCGTATGGGACAACAATATCAAATATATCTTATGGACTTGAAATTCATGATGCGACCTTTGCAATGGGCATATTTCTTGTATATTTTATTTTTTATGAAGATGCTTCTGTGGAAAAGAAAATTTTACACATCATTGCAACACTTATTGGGTCATATCTAGGATTTAAGCGAAATGAATTAATTGCAATTGTAGTTGTGACAGTTGTTGCGATTGTTTTTATAAGAAAGAAGTCCAAGGATTTTTTGAAAACAAGCCAAATTCTTGGATTTGGAATGTTCATTGTAGGTATGCTATATGCGATGTTGATAAAGAATATAGATATTGTACCTGCGTTTGTCAAGATTCTCGATATTGCAAGAATTAATTTGTATCATTTCTTGAGTGGGGAATACACCATCTCTCCATTTTATTTAGGAAAGGGCTATTCGTATATTAATCAGCGACTTGGCATAGAAACCAATTTACTAAATACATCGCACACTGATTTGGTGCGTGTATATATTGAAATGGGTATATATGGATTTGGTTTATGGATATGGTATTATTTTGTTAATATTCCAAGAAAATTGTACATGGAATATTCAGAAAAAGCAGGAAAGTTTTTCTTGATGGGGACGTTCTATGTGTTCTCGACATACTTCTTAGATAATACGTTGATGTTGTTTTATAACCAATTTATATATTATTTAATTCCGTTAGCGTTGTGCTATAAGGAACGAGAACCAAAAGTTGTAGAAACACATAAAGTGCAGCGGAGGATAAAACAATGAAAAAAATATGCTTTATAACGCAGTGCGCACTACCGATACCAACTGTAAAAGGTGGAGCGGTTGAAACGCTTGTGGAATACCTTTTGGATGAAAATGAAATTGATAAAAATTTTAAATTTACAGTTTATAGTATTGCGGATAAAGAAGCTAAAAAAATATCGAAAAAATATAAACATACAGTAATTAAGTATATAGAAAAGTCCAATGGCGGACTTAATAAGGTGCTTTTTCGTTTAGATAGAGCATTACAGCATATTGGTATATATATCCCGTGCTCAGTTGAGTTTTATAAGATGCTAAATCAGCTAAGAAAAGAAAAGGATATTGACTATTTTATTTATGAGGCGGGTCAAACAACACAGTTACCTCTTCTAGCCCGGATTATTCTTAAAGAAAAGCTATTGGTTCATATTCATTGGGATGGAATGGCAAATAAGAAAAAGGATAGCTGTTTTAGCTATTTAATTGCAGTAAGTGACTATATTGGTCGATGTTGGAAAAATGGAAGCGGTTGCGATGATAAAAAAATTATAGTTTTACCCAATTGTGCAAAGGTAGAAAGATTTGACATTGATATGTTGGAAACAGAGAAAAGAAAATTACGAGAGAAATTGGGTATTCCTTTCAATCATAAAGTTGTAATATTTACTGGAAGGATTGTGAAAGAAAAAGGGGTCAAAGAACTGCTGACTGCTTTTGAACAGCTAAAAACTGAATTAGTAACATTAGTTATTGTAGGAAGTGCTAATTTTGGAGCGTCAACAAATACAGAGTACGAGAGAAAAGTGGAAAATCTCATAGGTGAGTCTAAAAAGAATATAGTTTTTACAGGCTTTATTCATCAAACAGATTTGTATAAATACTATGGGATTGCTGATGTTGCAGTCATGCCGAGTCTATTTCAAGATCCCGCTCCATTGGTTAGTATAGAAACTCAAGCAACGGGTACTCCGTTGATAGCAACCCGTGTTGGCGGAATACCAGAATATGTCGGAACAAGTGATTGCGGTATTCTTATAGAAAAAGACGAACATTTAATTGATAATTTAAAAACGAAAATTGACTATTTGTTGGCGAACGAGAATGTATGTGACAATATGAAGACTCAAGAAAAGAAGCATGCCAAGAATTATACAACAAAAGCATATTATGAGAATTTTACAAAAATAATTGATCAGATAGCGGGACTAAGCGATGGAAAGTAATAAACACAAGAGCAAAAGTATAAAAGTAAATGCAGCTTTAAATATAACAAAACAGCTTTGCAAGGTTATATTTCCGTTAATTACGATGCCATATGTGACTCGTGTTTTGCAAACTAGTGGATACGGAAAATATAATTTTGGAAGCTCGATTGTTAGTTATTTTATTCTTCTGGCGGGCTTGGGAATAAGTGATTATGCTATTCGAGAAGGTGCAAGAGTAAGAGATAACAGAGAGAAATTTCAAAGATTTTCAGAAGAAGTATTTACAATCAATGTTTTATCTACGATAGTTTCTTATACGGTGCTGTTTGGACTTCTTTTGTTCTCAAAAAAATTATTGGATTATCGACTTCTGATTATTGTTCAGAGTATCCCAATAATTTTGAATACACTTGGATGCGATTGGGTTAACTCAGTATATGAAGATTTCTTTTATATTACTGTTCGCTATATTGCAATGCAGATACTGTCAGTGTTGCTACTATTTGTATTTGTAAGAACTGCAGATGACTATGTGATATATGCTTTAGTAACAACAATTGCGTCAGCCGGTGGAAACATATTGAATTTTTTTTATGTTCGTTGGTATTTCCGCTTGAGAATAGCAGGCAACATGAATTTGAAACAGCATATCAAACCAATTATGATGCTGTTTTTTAATACGATTGCATCGACTATTTATGTAAATTCAGACACAACGATGCTCGGATACTTGCGAGATGAAACAGTTGTTGGTATATATGGTCTTGCAACTAAAATCTATTTGGTAATAAAGCAACTACTTAATGCGATTGTCATGGTAGCCCTTCCGAGACTGTCGGCTTATCTTGGACGTGGAGAAAAAAAAAAGTACAATGAATTGACTAATAAAATTTTTGACACCATTTGTACTCTTGTTGTTCCAGCCGTTTTTGGTATGTTTGTGCTTAGTAAGGAAATTGTGGTGATAATTGGAGGCAATGAATATAGTTCAGGTGTTACTGCTTTGAAGATACTTAGTGTAGCCCTCTTCTTCTCGGTGCTTTCGGTATTCTATTGCTGTGCAATTTTGTTACCTTTCAAACAAGAAAAAATATGCTTGATGGCATCTTCCATAAGTGCAGTACTAAATGTATTACTTAATTTTTTGCTCATCCCAATAATTAGTTATAATGGAGCTGCTATTACAACTTTAATTTCGGAAGCGTTAATTCTTGTGATATACATTATATCGAGTAGAAAGCTAGTAACACTTAGAATCAACTTTAGGTTGGTTGTATCGATTGCTGTTGGGTGCTTGGTCATAGTCTTGATTTGCTTTGGAATAAAAAGTTTGGTTTCTAATGATGCTATTATCATTTTTGCATCGATTATTGTAGCTGTTCCAATATATTTTCTATTTCAAATCTACATGAAAAATGAAATCATAGTAGAGATGTTACATGGATTTAGAATCAAGGTGAAAAATGAGTGAGAAAACAAAAAATAGAATAGAATGGATTGATTGTGCTAAAGGGCTTGCAATAATTTTAGTCGTTTAAGGACATGCGTTGACGTATTTTTCCTCGAATTTTGACAACGTTGTTCATGTGATATATTCTTTCCATATGTCGCTTTTCTTTGTAATGGCTGGATACGTGTCTGCATATAGCTACGATGGTGCAAATTTTTACGCCTTTTGTAAAAAGAAAATCAATGTACTAATGAAGCCATATCTTTGTTATGGTGTGGTATTGTTTGTATTTAAATTTTTAAGGGGCTTTCTTTCCGATGCAAATGTAACCGGGGGATACAATGTCGCTTTGCCATGTAACTTAGATAATGCGTTGTTGGCTATTATAAGGCATCGGAGATCAACAAAAATGTGGAAAGGGTAAAGGAAAGGTGAAACCATTGATAGAAATTACAAAAAAAATAATCAGCGATGTCCTTACTGCCTTTTACCAGCCGTTTAATTTTGCATTAACGCTTGCAGTACTATTCATGTTTCTCTACCTATTCGCCAGAGAAAAGGGATGGAAAAATGTATGCCAGCAATGGTGGCATGCATTCCGGTCTGAAAGCAGATTCCGGAGGATATTCCTTCTGGTATTTTATACGGCAATGATTTTATTCCGTACCTTGCTGAACCGGAACATGTGGGCGAACCCCTTATCCAATGTAATTGGCATATGGGGACTATACAATGAAAAGGGCGAGCTGACCACAGAAGCAATCGAAAATATGATATTATTCATGCCATTTATTATACTTCTGTTCTGGAGCTTCCACGATAAACTTCTTGACGGAGACAATCACTGGAGGAAGATTATTTGGCGATCGATTGAGATTACATTTTTATGCTCACTGGCAATAGAATTCTTGCAGCTGCTTCTTCGGCTGGGAACCTTTCAGCTGGCAGATTTGGCCTATAATACATTGGGCGGTTTGGTTGGCGGCCTGCTTTATGGAATTTGCTATAAAGCCAGGCACCGCAAATAGGAATGCGCGTATTTTGATGAAAAACAGAAGGGACATACAGTTACGATGTTTCAGATAAAAATAGCGGAGCTTGTAATCCGGATTGACAATAAATATGAATATGTCAGCCATTTCTGCGAACAGTATAAGGTACAGGAAGGCCAGGAGGATTTTGCCGTATCTGCGACTGAAGAGGAGATACGCAGGGAGCAGGCTGATGGGGAAGGACAATTTTCACTTCCCTATTGCGAGAGCCTTTGCCTGTACCGTGCGATCTGTCTGAAGCTGATCTCCTATGATGCATTTCTGATGCATTCGGCAGCTTTGGAAATGGACGGGGAGGCCTATGTGTTTGCAGCAAAAAGCGGCACAGGAAAGACTACCCACCTGAAGCTGTGGATGCAGGAATTTGGCGACCGGGTGCGGGTGGTGAATGGGGATAAGCCAGTGTACCGCTTCCTGGACGGAACGTTGTATGTATACGGGACGCCATGGTGCGGTAAGGAGGGACTTGAGAATAATATCCGTTCTCCGGTGAAGGCCATCTGTTTTCTGGAGCAAAGTACAGAGAATCATATTCGGCGAATGGCAGAGGCGGAAGTGATTGGACGTATTTTTCACCAGCTATTGATGCCACGGGAAGAGGAAGCGGTAACACATTTTTTGGATATGATAGATGAATTAATTGCTAAAGTAAATTGTTACCTTCTTCAGTGTAATACAACACCGGAAGCTGCCGGGGCGGCATATCAGGGGATGCAATAATATGAATTTGGAGGAAAAAAGAATGAGCGAAAAGAGAATGATGAAAGCGAAAAAAGGTTTTATACTGCGGAGACTGGGCCAGGAGTATATGGTGGTGCCCATCGGGGAGGCCAGCAAAAATCTTAACGGCATGATCCGCATGAATGAGACAGGGGCCTTTTTATGGAAGGAACTGGAAAACGGTATTACAGAGGAAGAATTGGTAGGTAAGATGCTGGAACGGTTCGAGGACCTGGACGAAGAGACGGCGCACAAAGATCTGCGGGAATATTTGGAGACGATGGAGATTGCGCTGGAGAGGGAAGAGGGTGAATAAATCGGTAGAAGATGGGAGATTCATGGAGCATGCGAAAGATTTTTTGTCCATACTTGACAGTGTAATTCATAATAAACCGATATGTATGCCTTTTTCTGATGACTCTTGCAGCCAGGTGTTATCCATGGCGCGGTCACATAATGTGTATGCATTGGTTTGTGAAAAGCTATGCGAAATGCCTGATTTTATGCAATCATTGGAATATGAGAAAGCAATGGTTGCTGCAATGAAGCAGGCTGCGCTGCAGACGAAGCAGACAGAGGCTTTTTTGGACTTATATCAGGAATTTGCAAAGGAAAATCTGCATCCGCTTGTGATGAAAGGGATTGTCTGCCGGGAGCTTTACGGTGAACTCTGCAATTACCGCCCGTCTGGCGATGAAGATATTTTGATTAGAAGGGAAGAATTTGACCGGGTAAAGGATGTGCTTTTCGCACAGGGATATGATCCGGAAGAAAAGAATGTAACCCGCAAAATGCTGGAGGAATTGCAGGAGATTACCTTTTATAATCCCCAGTATGGGCTATCCATTGAGCTGCACGTAAATGCCATTGGAAATGAGAATATTTTACGATCAAAAATGAATGGTTATTTCTGTTCTGTGTTTGAACGTGCAATCTGCCAGGAAATTATGGGAAGAAAAATATGGACAATGAACCATACAGAGCATTTTTTGTTCTTGGTGCTTCATGCATTCAAGCATATGATGGTCAGTGGGTTTGGGATTCGACAAGTATTGGATATCTTATTATATGTAGAGAGGTATGGAGGCGAAATTATATGGGAGGATGCGATGGCCACGTTGGAGGATTGTAGTGCAAAGATGTTTTTTTCGGATCTGATCCATATTGGAAACCAATATCTGGGATTTCATTTACCGGTTCTATGCTCCGCTAATTGCCCGAATGTGCTATTGGAGGATTTGTTGGATTGCGGAGTATTTGGAAATGAAACACAGGCACAGAGAACAGCGGTCCGCATAACAGAAGCAGCAGTGGAGAGCCGGGGGAGGAGTAAGATGACACTGTTATTAAAAACAGTATTTCCAGGGAAAGAAAGCCTTGCGGCAGAATATCTGGAATTGGTAGATAAACCGTGGCTTTTGCCGGTATGTTGGATCAAGCACGGATTGCGTTTCCTGAAGCACTACAAGGAGAGCCGAGGGAAGCTTCTTACAGAAAGTATGGAGATTAGCAAAAAACGTGTTGAATTGTTAAAAAGATATGAAGTTATATAGAATTAAATTGGATAAGTGGAGTTTATGACGATGGCCAACAGCACGATTGAGCAGGAGTTGGAACGACAGGATTATATTCTGCTACAGACAACTGGGATTAGTATGGAGCCACTATTACATAATAGGAAAAGCACAGTTGTAATTATATCTCCTCCCAAAATGCTGAAAAGATATGATGTAGTTCTTTTCCGACGCATATCAGGAGAATATGTATTGCATCGGGTTCTGAAAGCTGGGCAAAAAATTTATCTCATTTGCGGAGATAATGAGGTTAATATGGAACCTGTTGCAAGAGAGCAGATTTTGGGGGTTATGGAGGGCTATTATCCAGATGAAGGAGAGCGTTACATATCTTGCAATGATTTGGAATACCAGCGGTATTTACGAACAGTAAGAGTACGATATTGGGTTCGATGGTGGAAAGCTTTGCTGGTACGGGTATGGAGAAATTTAACAAGATAGTAGGTATGTAGTTCGAAAGAATGCGCATATTTATTGTAATTTTGAAATGAAAGGAGGTGAGACCAATGAGATATGAGAAAGCAAGGGTAGAGGTTGTTATGTTTGATAATAGCGATGTAGTAACAAGCTCCCATTGTAATGATGGCTTGTCAGAAAGGTATAAAGAAGACTGCACGAATTGGATGGGATCAGCATATCCATGTCATGATGTACAGGGAGGTCATAGTTAAAGAGACTTGTATTTTAAGCCGGCAGTAATTAAGTGATAGAGCTTGATTACTGCCGTATCCCTTAACTTTGAAAAGATGATATGGGGAATGGGATGATTTTTAGATCTTTATAGGGAGCGAGGTTATAAAATAATGTATTACAAATTAAAACCTGTCTATATATTACGTGGTTGGAATAAGATGGCCTGGACACTAGTGCAGCGTCCAAGGAATCAAGTGAGAAAGTTAAATCAAAAGGAGTTTCAGACACTACTGCTATGTGATGGTTCAACAGATTTTGAATCGGAATATATTTCAGACGAGATAAAAACAGTGTTGCACCAATTTGAAGCAGAGAAAATTGTTGAGACCTGTGAAAAAGTAGATATATTAATGGATGATCAGTATTATCATTATTATGACAACCGTTTTGTTAGAAGTATTTTCTGGTCTGTAACCGGTAGATGTAATTTTCGTTGTCGTCATTGCTATATGGATGCTCCAAGTGGAAGTTTGGGAGAGCTTTCAAATGGACAGGCAATTGCTTTGATTGACCAAATGGCGGAATGTGGAGTTTTGCGAGTAGATATTACAGGAGGAGAACCATTTGTGCGCAAGGACTTCTGGGAGTTAGTGGATAGAATTCTATCCTACAAGATAACTATTGGGCAGGTATATACCAATGGTTGGCTTATAAATGATATTGTTTTGGATGAGTTTGAAAAGAGGATGCTGAGACCGGAATTCAGTATTAGTTTTGATGGAATTGGTTGCCATGACTGGATGCGTGGTGTGAAGGGGGCAGAAGAGGCAGTTGTTCGAGCATTAGAACTATGTAAGAAGCGGAAGTTTTTCACAGATATTGAGATGTGCATACATAAAGGGAACCTGTGTATGTTACGAGAGTCAGTGTTACAGATGGCAAAGCTTGGAGTTACATCTATGAAATGCGGTTTGGTTGCAGAAACAGAGCTATGGAAGAAAAACGGTGAAGGGAATACTTTGAACTATAGAGCATATGTAGAAGCCATGATAGATTATATTCCCCATTTTTATGAAGATGGAATGCCAATGAATTTGATGTTGGGTGGAGTAATATCTTTGTACAAAAATTCTAGTCAGTATGAAATTGTGGCAGAAAGCTATAATGGTACCGAGAAATATTTAAGACATCATCTGTGTGGAGCAGTGCGATATAGCTGTTATATTACCCCAGAAGGCCGGCTCCTCCCCTGCATGCCTATGACTGCATGCAAGGAGCAGGAATTATTTCCATTGGTGCAGGATATTGGTCTGAAACAGGGCCTGAATGACGGCTTTTATATGAATATTGTAGATAGCAGGGTGGAAGATTTATTAGCGGTAAACACAGAGTGTGCAGCTTGCGAGCATAAATATGTGTGCGGAGGAGGCTGTCGGGCCAGTGCGCTAGAACAGGATGGAGACCTTATGGGGTGTGATAGGAATTACTGTATGCTCTGGAAAGAAGGCTACATAGACCGCATCCGTGAAGTCACCGAAGCCGCTATCGCAAAATATTGCCCAAACCACACCGAAAATCATCCCAATACATAGAGAAGGCGCACAGCATGGACAAACCCAACAGCTCCACCCTGAAATGGCTCATACAGACCACGGGGAAGAAAAAAATATATATCCTTTTCCTGATCCTCCTGCAGGCAGTGCTGGCCATTGCGGGCGTATTTTCTGCCCTCCTGTTCCGCAGATTAATCGACAGCGCTGTGGCCCGAAACAGCCCCCTGTTCTTCCAGGCGGCACTGTGGATCGGAGCCCTGATCCTGGGCCGGATTGCACTGAATGCCCTGGGCTATTTCCTCTATGAGTGGACATCCTCCACCCTGGAGAATCAATTTAAGGAGCGGTTGTTTTCCTGTCTCCTGCGCAAGTCCTATGCCTCTGTCACTGCCATTCATTCGGAGGAGTGGATGAACCGTCTGACCTCGGACACGTCGGTGGTGACTGGCGGACTCATTGAGATTATTCCCGGACTGACAGGCATGCTCACCAGACTGGTAGGGGCATTGACTGCTATATTTTTTCTGGAGCCGGTGTTTGCTGCCATCCTTATTCCAGGCGGCATTGTGATCCTGCTGTTTACCTATGGATTTCGGAGGATCTTGAAGCGGCTCCACAAGCAGATTCGGGAAGCTGACGGAATCGTCCGGGTATTTCTGCAGGAACGGCTGAGCAGCCTGATGATTGTGCGGGCCTTTGCCATGGAGAAGGAGACCCAGGAAATGGCAGCGGAGAAAATGCGCAGGCACAAGGCGGCCCGTATGCGGCGGAACCATTTATCCAATCTGTGCAATACCGGATTTGGGGCAGCGGCCAACGGTTTGTATCTGTTTGGCGCTGTTTACTGCGGTTACGGCATTCTGCAGGGAAGCATTTCTTATGGAACCATGACAGCAGTGCTGCAGCTGATCGGGCAGGTGCAGTCGCCCTTTGCCGGCCTTACCGGGATCATCCCCCAGTATTACGCCATGGCTGCCAGCGCGGAGCGATTGATGGAGGCGGAAGGCTATGCAGAGGATTGCGGCGGGGAAGCAGTGCCGGAGCAGGAGATTTTAAGATACTATCAGGAGGACTTCCAAAGCATTGGGCTTGCCCATGCAGGCTTCCGGTATCCGGAGGCACAGGGCCAGGAATCGAGACAGGATCAGGATCAGGGGCAGGACAGTGGAACGGCGTCGGGGATGCGGCCGGCAGTTCTGAATGACGTGGATCTGGAAATCGGCAAAGGGGAATATGTAGCCTTCATGGGGCATTCCGGCTGCGGCAAGAGTACAATTTTAAAACTTCTGATGTGCCTGTATCCCCTGGACAGCGGGAGGGCGTATCTTGCAGGAAAGGGCGGCAGCCAGCCCCTTACAGCCAGATGGCGGGGACTGTTTGCCTATGTCCCCCAGGGGAACCAGCTGATGAGCGGAACCATCCGGGAGATCGTGGCATTTGGCGACCAGAAAGGGATGCAGGAGGAGCAGAAGCTGATGCAGGCGCTGAAGATCGCCTGTGCAGACGAATTTGTGGCCTCTCTGGAGGAAGGTCTGGATACCCGTCTGGGAGAGCGTGGAAGCGGCCTTTCGGAGGGCCAGATGCAGCGGATTGCCATCGCGCGGGCAGTTTTCTCCGAGCATCCGATTTTGATGCTGGACGAGTCCACCAGCGCATTGGATGAGGGGACAGAGCGGGAGCTGTTGGGGAATCTGCGGGCAATGACAGATATGACCGTATTGATTGTCACCCATCGTCCTGCGGTACTGAAAATCTGTGATAAGCAGGTTGTGATGGGAGCGGACGGGCAGGTAAATGTATGTAAAGAAATTTGCTATACAGGCAGATAAGGAAAATCTTTAAAAGAAAGGTCGGTGGAGAGAAATGCGATCCGGAGAGTATCAATTTATATTTGACCTGCTGGGGGCAGGGCTGTATGGCAGAGCGGTTTCCATGCCAAAAGCTGTGAATTGGGGCAAGGTTGGCCGTGAGCTGGAGCTCCAGACCGTAGCAGCGCTGCCCGCGGATGTAATCTGTTCATTTTCGGGAGTGTCACAGGCGGTTAAGGATCGATGGAAACAAATCAGCTGCAAGCATTTTGCGAGGTGGAAACAGCTTTTGTATGTACAGAATCAGCTGATACAGCTGATGGAGCGCAGTCATATCCCACTGGTTATTTTGAAGGGAACAGCTGCAGCGATGTATTATCCGGCGCCGCAGTGCCGTACGATGGGCGATATTGATTTGCTTGTGCCAAGGCAGAATTATGAGGCAGCCCTGGCGTTAATGGTGAAGAATGGATACGTCCTGACAGAGCAGGAGGAGCATCATCATACCCTGGTGCGGGACGGCATCATGTTTAAACTGCACAGAGGCCTGGCAATGGTATCGGAGGATGCAGAGGGAAAAGCCCTGACTCATTATGTGAGAAAGGGGCTGATGCAGAGGGAGTGGCATCTGTTGGATGAGTACCGAATGCCAGTCATGCCATGGCTGCCCAATGGCCTGGTGCTGCTTCACCATATCCGGCAGCATTTGAGGGGCGGCCTGGGACTGCGGCAGATTCTTGACTGGATGATGTTTGTGGAGAAGGAGCTGCATGATGAGCGGTATCCCTGGTTTTATGCAGCAGTGAAAAGTACGGGACTGGAGCAGCTGGCCACCGGCGTTACCAGAATGTGCCAGCTGTTTCTGGGTCTGGAAGAGGAAGGGATCAGGTGGTGTGCCAAGGCGGAGGAGAGGGTATGCCGGGAGCTGATGGCATATGTGATGGAGAAGCCCATACACGCACTGCTGCGGGAGATCAGGGCAAGTAAGCGGCGGAGACGTTTATTTCAGGAGCTGTCTTCCTGACAGCTGCCGGAGGGAGATTATTTAAATGGAGAGAATTGGCAAAGCAGCAGCTATCATACTGTCCCTGATTCTGGCCGTGGGACTGGGTTTTTCCATTTGGAAGGAAAGGCAGGAAAACAGGGAGATTCTGCGGAAGGCTGCGGAGCTTGAGAAGGAGCTTGGCCCCCTGGAGGTGGAGAGGAACCGCCTCCAGCAGGAGCTGATTTCTCTAAAAAAAGACCATAAGGACGCATTGGAGGGGGACGGGAGCATTGTCCTGCTGTTTACGGATTTATCGGAGGCAGTCTATACGGATATTTTTCCAAAAATGAAGGGCTATGGATTTACCGGTATGCTGGCTGTCTCCGCTTTGCAGTATCCGGGGCAGGAGGGATGCATGAGCACGGAGCAGTTTCAGAGCCTTTTAAATGCAGGCTGGTCCTGCTGTCTGAAATGGGATGCAGATGCGGAGCCCAGGGAGTGGTTTAAGTCCTGCGAGGAGATCATCCGGATTACGGGGATTGCGGAGCCGAATGCCGTGTATTTTCCGGCGGATGCTTATGACAGCGGCAAGGATTCCTTTTTGGCGGGAAAAGGCTTTGGAATTGCGGTTCATCACGGGGAGGAGGGCCTGTCTCTGATTGCCTCTGAGGCAGAGGAGGGGCTCTGGCACTCAGGCGCAATGGGCTGGAACCAGTCAGGGGCAGAACCGATGCTGGAGGAGGCAGCGGTTCAAGGGGGGAATCTTGTATTTACTGTAGGCTCGGATTCCCAAAATGAGCAATATGCGGAGGAGGCATTTGCCAATATGCTGTGGCAGGTCAATGAGTTTCACAAGAATGAGGGCCTGCGGGTGTGCAGCCTTTCAGAGGCACGGGAATACCGGAAGGAAGTAGGGGAAGCAGGGAATCAGGAAGAGGAAGGCTACCGGGAGCAGCGCAGGGAGCTGGAAGCAGAGATTCAGGAACTGGAGGAGGAGATGGAACGGATAACGGGGGCGTATATGCGGTAGCGTGAAATATAGCCCTTTATTTTTCAGCCCCTAAAAAGGTAGCTGAAATCGTTATTATTCACGGCCCGGAGGCCGCTCATAGAAACGATTCGGGGCGAAATATATTGTTCCTGTAATTAATGGAAATTTTAGCAATCAGGTATTGACAAATGGGAAAAAGTGCAATATATTAATATAATAAAATGATTTAAAGGTTTTGTGTATGTGACGAAATAATGGATGGAATGCACAAGACAGACACCGGAAACGCACAAATCTTTGGACAAAATGAGAAGGAAGAGGAGCTTGGAAAAGAATGGTATTGGGAGGATTTGACAGGAGTGTAACCTTTGATCCCAGCGAGGCGGCAAGAGCAATTTTCGGAAGAGGGATGGATGAAAACATAAGCCAGTTCCTCGGAGAAAAGGATCTGCGAAGAGGGACAATGATAGATGAAGGATTGGCGGAGATTCGTGCGGGAAAGGACTATAATTCATTCGGAAAAACAAGGAAAATTGATTTTTAATGGAGAAGGCCCATACGTGAATTCGTATCAGGGTCTTCTTTTATGAACAAATATTTTTTATAAATATGTATTTTTTTGAACAAAGGAGAATGTGCAAATGTACAATACATGTAGGCCATTTATTCTATATAATGATTTCCTGCCGCCAGTGAACGGGGAGACGACAGAATGGCAATACCTGTCCTTTGGAAGCTATGATGGGATTTCTGTTGGAGCCAATGTGCTTGAAGATGGAAGATTTGATATGGCTGCTTTGTGGGACTACTATGTCCAGCAAGGAAAGCAAATGAAGGGAAATTTCACATTTCAAATTTTATGGGGGATTCGGCATGAATCAGAGGAACGGTGGGATGCGGAGTTTTGGCAGGAGGATACGGTTGGGGAATACCCTTTTCTGTTCATTTCACTGATTCAGTTTCAGGAAGAAAAAGACAGGGAAGGATTGCAGAAGAAGGATAGGATCGCTTTGGAAAAAAGCCTGACAATAGAATCAAAAAGAAAGGCAATTACATATTTGACAATTGACAGCAGTGATTTGATCCTTGTGCTGCGATGCAATAGTTATCAAGATGGCGCTGAAGTCATTAGCAGCTTAGAATTTAAAAAAAATAATATAGAAAAAAT
>Ga0224748_10263_pt1 | contig 15262 bp, 16 predicted proteins | sample LIM_F_Water_Neg_FD_182074 | JGI IMG/M metagenome (GOLD analysis project Ga0224748, IMG submission 182074) | Enriched cells from gastrointestinal tract of the lab mouse from Pacific Northwest National Laboratory (PNNL), Richland, Washington... | ecosystem: Host-associated > Mammals > Digestive...
CCCGCTCGTCAGATACTCGAGGATGCCCAGTTTGGCAAGCTGGATCTGATCGTCTTTCGTAAGCTTCGCCTCCATCGGAAAGACTTTCTCATAAAGCCATTCCTGAAGTGGCAGGTCATCGGCATACGAACGTAAAAACGTCATGGCCGAATGCGTGTGGGCATTTTTAAATCCAGGCAGGAGCAGATTGCCGCCGCCGTCGATCTCCCGATCCCACGCACTGGTAGGTTCCTCTGCTTTTTCTTCTGTCCCGACATAAGAAATCTTCCCATCTTTGACATGCAATTCTCCCGCAACTATATCGTTTCCCTCTTCCATCGTTAGTATTCTGCAATTATAAAATCGAATATTCATGATTACCCCCAAACAATTGATATTTAGAAGAACACCTCTTCTGCGTTCTCCCTGTACTATTTTTTCTCACTGTGAATCCGTATTGTCATTCACACTTCCGAACATGCCAGCGCAGCTGGCACAAACAATACTTAAAAGAGGCGCAGAATCCGCTCTGCGGATTCTACCCGTGTGAATAGAGCAAGTTGCCGCACACCATCACATATCGTCTACAATAAAACTAGTCATTGCCGATTCCTGTCTAGTCGGCCGCGGCGCAGCATCCACAATATCCGCTGTCATTTTGCTGATCGCCCGATAAACAAGAAGCCGGAACAATGGCGCCATCTTTTCGCCGACTTCCGTCACTTCCATATGATTTAACGGGGTCTTGCTAATTCCACATGCCATATTGGAAATACACGACAGGCCGCACACACGCATTCCCATATGCCTCCCGGCAACAGCTTCGATCGCCGTGCTCATCCCGACGGCGTCCCCTCCCAGCGTCTGGCACATCCGTACTTCGGCACTCGTCTCGTACTGCGGTCCCTTCATCTGTACATATATGCCCTCGCGCAAAAGGACATTACTCTCCCTGGCCGCCTGCCGGATAAACTCACAGAGAGACGCATCGTAAATATTTTCCATCGAAGGAAAACGCACTCCCCACTCCTCTACATTTTCCCCGATGAGAGGAGAAGGCATAAAACTGCTGATATGGTCGGTGATCATCATAAAGTCCCCTGGCCGGTACATCGTGTTCAATCCGCCTGCTGAATTCGTGAGGAACAGGATATCTGCCCCGAGTTTCCGCATAACCCGGATCGGCAGCACGACATCACTGATATCATACCCCTCATAAAAATGAACCCGCCCCTGCATGATGACGACGGGCGTCTCCTCGATATAGCCGAACACAAACCGGCCTTTGTGCCCATCCACCGTGGATACCGGGAATCCATCAATATCGGCATAATCCACCGTATCCACCACCTGGATCACCTCTGCCAGCGCCCCCAAACCGCTTCCTAGCACGATCGCCACTTTCGGAAGAAACGTAACCTTTGTCCGAATCTGTCGATAACACAATTCCACTTTTTCGTACACCGCATTTCCCTTCTCACTCACTTGATCCACTTTCCTTTCTTAAAAGAATTTACTTCTATTGTAGCGTCTTTTTCTTCCTCTGTCCAGCATTATCCACTTGAAAAAAGATCACGTGCACACGTCATCCCCGGACATCATTCCACATGGTATCCCGTTATATAAACCGGCAGAGCACATAATTACTCACATCCAGTCCCCTGTCCGTAAATGCGATCCGCTCTCCTGAAACCGAAAGAAGCCCCTCCGTCTCACACTGGCAGAGGATTTCCCCATAGCGCTCCATCACGTCAATGGAAAAGCGGCGGGTAAATTCCCTTTTGGAAACGCCCTCCGTCTTCCGAAGCCCCAGGATAAAAAATTCTGCCATCTCATCCTCCGCCTGCAGCACTTCTTCGATCTGTGGAATGCGCTCTCGCTTCTTCGTCATTCTGAGATATGTTTGGAGATCTGTCTCATTTTTATAGCGGATCTTACCTATTTTAGAAGAAGCACCGAGTCCGAATCCGATATAATCCCCGCCTGACCAGTATTTCAAGTTATGGCGGCAGGCAAAACCTGGTTTCGCGTAGTTTGATATTTCGTAACGCTCGTATCCTCCCTGCGCAAGCAGGTCTTTTGTCATGGCGTACATGTCCCGGTCGGTATCCTCATCCACAGGCGGGTTTTCCCCATACTCCGCGTAAAACGGAGTTCCCCCCTCGATGATCAGGCTATACGCCGAAATATGCTGCGGGTTCAGCGCAAGCGCCGCGCGGAGCGTCATCCGGTAACTGTCTAACGTCTGTCCCGGTATCGCGCTCATCAGATCGACGTTGATATTATCAAATCCCGCCTGTCTGGCCAACCGAAACGCCTCTTCGGCTTCGGCCGCCGTATGGATCCTGCCCAGCTTTTTCAGCTCCTCGTCAACTGCCGACTGGATCCCGAAACTAATGCGGTTGATACCTATGCTTCGATATGCCTGAAATACTTCTATTCCTGCCGTACCTGGGTTGCACTCGACGGTGATCTCAGCATCTTCCGACAGACGGAAGCGTTCTGACAGCGCCTCGAAGATCCGCTCCATATGCTCCACAGGCAATATGCTCGGTGTGCCGCCTCCGAAAAATACTGTATCCGCCTCGATCTTATAGCTGCCATCCATACAACCAGCCGGCTCCTTCGGCAGATGAAATGACTGAATTTCTCGAATCAAGCTGTCAACATAGCGGCTGACGCCCTCCCTCTCAGATGGAAATGACAGAAAATCACAGTAACGGCACTTCTGAACACAAAATGGAATATGCACATAAATTCCTGTTTTGTCCCTCATCTGCTACTTGTCCTCGTCGAGTTTCAGCACACTCATGAACGCCTTCTGCGGAATTTCTACATTGCCGATCTGGCGCATGCGCTTTTTCCCTTCCTTCTGCTTTTCCAACAGCTTCTTTTTCCGGGAAATATCGCCGCCGTAACACTTCGCCAGCACGTCTTTGCGCACGGCCTTTACCGTCTCCCTGGCAATGATCTTATTGCCGATCGCCGCCTGGATCGGAATCTCGAACAGATGCCTCGGGATCTCCCCTTTGAGTTTCTCACACATTCGGCGGCCGCGCTCATATGCCGTACTTTCGTGAACAATGAACGAAAGCGCGTCGACTTCTTCTTTATTGATCAGTATGTTCAGCTTGACAAGCTGCGAAGGCTCATACCCTTTCATCTCGTAATCAAAAGAGGCGTACCCCCTTGACCGCGATTTCAGCGAATCGAAGAAATCATAGATGATCTCATTCAGCGGCAGCACGTATTTGAGCAGCGCCCTCGTCTCTTCCATATATTCCATGCCGAGATAAATGCCGCGCCGTTCCTGGCAAAGCGTCATGATCGCCCCGACAAATTCTGTCGTCACCATGATCTCCGCATTGACGACCGGTTCCTCCATATGCTCGATCTCGGACGGGTCCGGAAGGTTGGACGGATTCGTCACCTCCACCATTTCCCCATTTGTCTTATACACATGATATACTACGCCCGGCGCTGTTGTCACGAGGTCTAAGTTGTACTCGCGTTCGAGACGTTCCTGGATGACCTCGAGATGGAGCAGGCCGAGGAAGCCGCAGCGGAAGCCAAATCCGAGCGCCACTGATGTTTCCGCCTCAAACTGCAGGGCGGCGTCGTTGAGCTGCAGTTTTTCCAGCGCGTCCCGCAGATCCTGATATTTTGCGCCGTCGGCCGGATACAGGCCGCAGTAGACCATCGGCAGCACTTTCTTATAGCCGGGCAGCGCCTCCCCGCACGGTCTTTCCGCGTCTGTCACCGTATCACCCACACGGGTTCCCTCCACGTTTTTCAGGCTCGCGGTAATGTAACCGACCATACCCGCCGAAAGCTCACTGCACGGGATAAACTGCCCGGCGCCAAACGTGCCGACTTCGACGACTTCCTCTTCCATGCCGGTTGCCATCATGTGGATCCTCGTTCCCTTTTTCACAGTGCCGTCAAACACGCGGCAGAAAATGATAACGCCCTTATAAGAATCATAGATGGAATCAAAGATCAGCGCTTTGAGCGGCGCCGCTTCATCCCCTTCGGGCGCCGGAATCTTCTCTATGATCTGCTCGAGCACCGCTTCAATGTTTGTTCCCATCTTCGCCGAAATGAGCGGAGCGTCCTGTGCCTCGATCCCGATGATGTCCTCGATTTCATTTTTTACACGTTCCGGCTCCGCGCTCGGCAAATCGATCTTATTGATGACCGGCATGATCTCGAGATCGTGGTCGATCGCGAGGTAACAGTTGGCAAGTGTCTGCGCCTCGATCCCCTGCGCCGCGTCCACGATGAGAATAGCGCCCTCGCAGGCAGCCAGGCTTCTGGAAACCTCATAATTAAAATCGACATGGCCCGGCGTGTCGATCAGATTAAATATATACTCTTCCCCGTCTTTCGCCTTATATACGATACGGACTGTCTGCGCTTTTATCGTGATCCCCCGCTCGCGCTCCAGTTCCATATTGTCAAGCACCTGCGCCTGCATCTCCCGCTCGGTCAGCAGTCCGGTCTTTTCTATGATCCGGTCCGCAAGCGTAGATTTCCCGTGGTCAATGTGGGCAATAATGCAAAAATTTCTTATATTTTTCTTACTAATTTCTGACATAATTTTGTTAAATCCTTCCGATATAGTATATTACAAGTCATTATAGCATAGGAACTTATTTTTTGCCACCGTATTTTCTGTTTTTTCGTATTCAGTTAATCCTTGCACTTTTATTCGGATTGATGTACAATAAGGCTATCGCATAAGATATGGAGGCTATCAACTTAAGAAAGGAATTGTGAACATGGGAAGAATGAAAAAAGTTATTTCTCTAACACTGACAGCATGTCTCATTATTTCCGGAATACTGACCGATTCAGCAAATTCCCAGGCAGCGAATGTCAGACTGAACAAGAAAACGGCGTCTCTCCGGGTCGGAAAGACGACACAGCTCAGGGTGTACGGCACAAAGAAAAAAATCACCTGGCGTTCGTCAAAAAAATCAATTGCCGAAGTCAGCCCAACCGGAAAAGTGACGGCAAAAAAGCTGGGAACAGCCCGCATTTACGCTAAATACTCCGGCAGGAAACTGACATGTAAAGTTACTGTGACCGGCTCCGCTGCGGATTCCAAATCAGGCGGCCGGCTCAACCCGCTTTCTGCTTATAAAGAGAACACGATCAATTATTACGACGACGGAAAAAAAATCGGCACGTTTAAGATCCAGCTGAAGAAATTTTTATCCGGGGACTCCGCCGCGGAGCGAGTTCTCCAAAATCCGGAAAACCCGGATCCAAGTAACTCACAGGAATATTTGTATTTCCAGTTCCAGATCAAATATGTGTCGGGACACGAAGTCGTAAACGCGAAAGATCTGTTCAGTTATTATTATAATATTTTTGACTCCACGGGAACGACTCCTTTGGAAAACATTGACTGGGGATTTTATTTCGAGTTAATGGAAGATCTTAGTGATGTAACACTGTCACCAGGGGCGGTTTCGAACTGTTCGAAGGCGGTGCTCGTAAGCAAGGGGAACACCCCTGTCATTTACCGCATCCGCACAGGCCGGAATTCTTATACCTGGTTTACGACGGACAAGGCATCGTGAAAATCCGATGCCTTTCCCTCAATCAAACGGAAAGAACAAGAAACGGTAAATCGCAGGAAATCACATTTCCTCCGGTCTACCGTTTCTTTTTATATCCTTAAATCCCTTCTAGTCTTAGTATTTCCTTTTTCAGGCGTTTCATGATCTTCTTTTCCAGCCTCGAAATATAACTTTGCGAGATACCGAGAAGATCGGCGACTTCTTTCTGCGTTTTTTCACCTCCTTCGTAAGCGTCAAGTCCAAATCTCATATGGATGATCATCCGCTCTCTCTCGCTCAAAGTCTCCAGCGCCTTTTTCAAAAGCTTGATGTCTACTTCACGTTCGATATCCTTGTAGATCATGTCCTCGCTCGTTCCCAGTATATCAGACAGCAGCAGCTCATTACCATCCCAGTCCACGTTGAGCGGTTCGTCGATGGACACTTCCAGTTTGATCTTGCTGTTCCGCCGCAGATACATGAGGATCTCATTTTCGATGCACCGGGAAGCATAGGTGGCAAGCTTTATGTTTTTATCGGGTTTGAATGTATTGATCGCCTTGATCAATCCGATCGTCCCGATGGAAATCAAATCTTCTACTCCGACACCCGTATTGTCGAACTTTTTTGCTATGTACACGACAAGCCTTAAATTGTGCTCGACCAGCTTATTTTTTGCCGCCTCTGGGTTTTCATCGCTGAGGCATTCGATACATGCTGCTTCCTCACCCGGCTCGAGCGGCGCCGGCAGGATCTCTGCTCCGCCGATGTAGTGTATATCACCTCCCTGATGAAAAAACACGTTTTTCCAGTCTGGAAGCATGCGAAACTGAAAACGATTTGGCATTGACAAACGTAAAAACATATACATCCCCCTTACAAGTTATTTCCTGAATATCCCACCGTTCAACAGTATTTCATACCCACCATCCGCTGACAGATAACGGTCATAGATTCCGAGCCAGACTTTTCCGGTATGCACCGTCTCTTTCCCGCGGACCTGTATTTCCATATCATCCACCCGGACTCCCGGAAGAAAATCGTGTTCCTTTCCGATGGAATGAAATGGAATATATCGCAAAAGCAATCTGCCAAACATTTCTGGTTCCATTTCATGCATTGCCCTGCTAAACTCAGCCTGCTCCTTCTCTGACAGCATTTTTGCAAACAGTTTGTATTCTACGATCGTAACTCCTTCCCGGCTCACCGGCTCATACAACTGGTTTCCGGTGTCCAGGAATCCGGTTCCCGTTACACATTTTCCGTTGTAACTTATCTTGACAGGAAATACGTTCTGCCTGTTATTCATCTCTCTGCCTCTCAACAAAAGCATCTTTTTCATCAAAAATAAAATAAGTATGGCTGACAGCAAAAGAAATATTATGGAAATATTTTTTATGCCCGTGATCCCCTTCAAAAACAGAAGAACCCCCGCCGTGAATATGCCGGACACATAATATCCTGCTATGTAACCTGCCATTCCCCCCACGGTCGTTTTTCCGTATGCGAGCCGCATCATAAGGCCGCTCACGAACACATACATGATGATAAATATCACGAACCGGTCCCTGCTTCCGCTCACGACGACAATCCCTGCAAAAAATGCGCCTAAAGCTGCTGCTGCGATACTTCTCATGTTGATCACCAGGCGTTTTTTCAAAAATATATTCATGATTTCCAATATAAGTAAATTCATGAGAAAATTTACCGCAAAAAAAATATCCAGATATATTTTCATAACGCCTGCTCCCATAATAGTGATACACGGTTTGCTTTTGCATAGACCAATCATACTCTCTTTATGAATAAATTTTTGTCAAAACAGGAAGACGGGGGCGGATAATTTATCTCCATCAAAAGACAGATTTCGAGATAAAGCGACAAAATAAAAGACCCTTCTCCATTTTTCGCAAAGAGTCTTTTGAAAATCATGTCGTTTTTTGTCATTTTTCTTTTGCGGCATCTCACCTTCAGGTGAAACTCATGGCCGGGGTTCATGTTGGAGAATTATGTGATGTCGTTCATGTTGTAATGTTCATTTGAAGGGACGACGTTCCATTTTCATACTCCCACACCCCGTATGCCCCGTTGATCACGGTAAACTGCGGTGCTTTATGCCCGATGTCCGCATCGAACACGATCGGTACATGAAGTTCATCCAAAATGACTTCCACGGCCTCCCGGTAATTGTGGTCGGTAAAGCTCTCGAACATGCACGGCCTTCCAAAGACAAAACCGCTTGCTCCTGTAAACCAGCCAGCATGTTTGAGCTGCCACAACCCGCGTGTCAGGGAATCACTGTCCAGCGAAAAACTTTCCAGGTACCATAAAATCCCATCTTTTTTATAGCGTTCGGCGAATTCCGCCGTCTGATCGAACGAAGTTCCGACCATGTTCAGAAGAACGTCGAGACAGCCGCCGAGCAGGCGTCCCTCCATATGTGCTTTTTGTACGATCTTTCCGCCCTGCACGGCGTACTGTCTGCACGGCTTGTCCGCCCGGTATACGTCGCCGGGCGTCTCCCGGTCATAAAACCCATCCTCATAGCAGTCAAATGTTCGTTGTGTCACGCCTTTTCCGCATAGGATGTCATAATTTCCCTGCACGGCCGGATGCCAGGGCTGCATCGCGAAATCATTAAAATGGTTTCCATATACGGTGGCGATCCCGCAATTTACGGCAATCGTGTATGTAAGACCCGTACTGTCTGAAAATCCCTGAAACCATTTGGGATGACGGCGGATGGTATCCCAGTCCAGCAACGGGAGTATTTCCATCAGAAAGTCACCGCCTTTGGCGGCAAAGATGGCTTTGACATCCGTGCGGACGATCAGTTCCATAAACTGGCTGGCACGTTCCTGTTTGGTACTGCTCCGCCCCCGCCCGTCGCTCTGTCTGACGTTTTCGGTTTCAATCACTTTATATCCAAGTTGTTCCATCGTGTGTTCCGCCAGGTCGAGCCGTCTAAGATCCATCGGTTTCCGGTTTCCGTCGGATGTCGCGGTGACGCCGATCGTTTGGCCTTTTTGTAAAAATGGGGGGTAGATCATGTTCGTTCCTCCTGCTTCTTGATTTTCCTGTCTGCATTCGTTTATTTTTAAGTGGCGTTTTTTGAATTTTTTTCATTTGCTACATACTTCGTGCTTTTATACGAACCCTGTCTTTCCAGCAAACCCAGCCGCATCATTTCTCCGAGGATTGTTCTTGCACGTCTCTGCTGTACCTGAAGTAACTTTTCTGCCTGATGTGATGTAATCGTTTGATTACGCTTTACATATTGAAGCACTTGCTTTTGTTGTTTTGACAGTTCATGCTTCATATTTTTATCGATATTTATCGGCACTTTATCGGCACTTTCCGGTCCTTTATCGGCGTTTATCGGCACTTTATCGGCACTTTCCGGTCCTTTATCGGCATTTATCGGCACTTTATCGGCACTTTTATCGGCTTTTATCCGGCACTTTATCGGCACTTTGGGATTCTTTTTTATTTTCAGGACCGAAATCAAATGAGTAGGAATCATCTAATGGTACGATGATCTTAAATACATCGCCTTCTGCAAATTCTGGTTCCTGTCCAGAATAGTATTTGCTGTATTTAAAGAGATTGTGAACACCGGAACCAAGCTGGTCGGCATATCCAATGTTTCTAAAAAATGCAGCAATGATTGGATTCTTTGGGTTTGGTTCCAGGTTGTCTACCGTAATAAAACCCTCCGCGGTTGCCCGGCTCGCATTTTCCACATACATGCGGTCTTTTTCTATCACGAATTTTGCTGTGTAACTGCTGGAAAACTCGCGATGCATCAGGATGTTGCTGACCATTTCCCTTAAAATGGTATTTCTCAGGCTTTTATTCACGGTGTCTTCTAAAAAGAACTTGTCCATCAGGTGCTTTTTCCCGAAATCCATAAGCTTGTCATAACTCTCGATCAGATTCGTCTTAATGACTTCACGGTCATCATAACGGTCAATATTTATTTTACGTACAAGGGCATCCGTGACATAGGCGGGCGCCACATTTAATATGACATCGTCTTTTCCGAGCAGCATGATTGCCGCAAGATTGTAGCCTTCCTCGCCTGTCGCAATATCCCGGCCGTATAATCCGGCGCTCTTTAATAATTCCGCGTCATCCATCGTTGTCCAGGGATGCGTTCCACCTGCGTGGTTCTGCGCCATGATTCGGATTTTCGGCAGCAGATCCAATCGCAGATCTTCCTGTTTAGCATAGGGGTATATTTTCTTTTCTGTGAAAATCCCCTGTTTACGGATGTACATTTGCGCAATCGCACCAGTGGCAGTTACTTTTACGTCTGCATCGTCTACGCGGTCATATATGACTTTTTTGTAGCTGTGTACCTCCGAGCTCGGTGGAATATGGACATGGATGATCGTATGCTTCTCGTCATATTGGATCATTTCCGGCACCAGATAGACAGCAGGGGAAAATAGGGTGGGATTACTCACTACTTTGATGAAATTCTTGATCATTTCAGACGCCGCTTTTTCTGGTACGCCTGAAACGGTACCGTCATCCAGCACGCCCAGGAACAGATCCCCGCCAAAGCGGTTCAAAAAAGAGCATACGGTTTCATAAGTATCTGGTCTAATTCCATTACCGCAGCGTTTAAACTCAACTGCAGCGGTTTCTCCTATAGTAAAAATGGATTGTAAAGTGGTTAAATCCATGTTGTTCCCTCCTGCTTTAATCCCCCTGTACAAAGCGGTGGCGCGCCAGAAGCAGGGGGAATGCTCTTGATTGATATTATATACTGAACATCGGGGAAAAATCAATATGAAAACATTATTTTACCTTACACTTTTTGCCTCCTACACAGATTCTTCTTCTATTTCTTCTAGGGAATCTGGAAGAAATACTTCCTGCATATACTCCATTTTCGTTCCCGCTAATGAGAGTTTTATGATCCCTTCGTTACAATAAGCGTTCGGTTCTGATATTCGTTTTTTTCACCGTCCCCATACCAGTATTGGTCATCAATTTCCCTCACTTCACCAAAACCGGATATTTCAAGTGTCTGATCGTCCACTCGTTTAAAGTGGATTTCTTCCCGTTGATCAGAAGCTTTTTCAGGCGCATGTCCCCCTCACAGGAGTAAGCGGCGCAGGCGAGACCTCCTTTTTGCAGGAAGCCGCTCTCCCGACGACAATAACAAGCAAAACCAAAAGTATCATACACTTATTCCGCATCAGCATGCACACCCTCCCCCTCACTTTATTGTCATATCCTTCCAAAGATAATTACAAATTTCAACAGAATCATAGGTTTTGCTTGAAAAAATTTCCTCTTTTCGTTATACTTTTACTATTACAGCAGCCTGATCAAAGCAGGCTGGGAAAGGAATCCATACTTATATGAATGAAAACAATCCAATCGTAACATTTGAAATCGCGGGAGGCGGTTCCATCCAGGCAGAACTCTATCCCGACATCGCACCAAATACCGTAAACAACTTTATCTCTCTTGTAAAAAAAGGGTACTATGACGGACTTACGTTTCACCGCGTGATAAACGGCTTTATGATCCAGGGCGGCTGCCCAGACGGAACCGGCATGGGCGGCCCGGGATACCAGATCCCTGGCGAATTTGCCATGAACGGTTTTGAAAACAATCTGAAACATACGACGGGCGTCCTCTCAATGGCGCGTTCGCAGATGCCGGATTCGGCCGGATCCCAGTTTTTCATCATGCACATAGACTCCCCTCATCTGGACGGCGCGTATGCGGCGTTTGGAAAAGTGACCGAAGGGATGGACGTCGTGAACCGTATCGCAGAGACAGCAACCGATTATGCTGACAAACCGATCGACGATCAGGTCATGGAACGCGTGACGGTAGAATGTTTCGGGGTGGATTATCCGGAACCGGAGAAAATTTGATATCGAGCAGCCTCTTGACATATCTTATCTATCGTGATATGATTTGAATTGATATTAGGCCAAACGCCTGATCCACGCTTGTTAGGGAAAATTTCCTAACAGGCGTTTTTTATTTTGAATGAAAAGGAGAAGAGAGAAAAATGGTTACCATAAGCAAATTCCATGTTCAAAATCCCAGATACGTGAATCTTCTGAAACGTAAAAGCAGTATACCAGAAGAAGTGGAGCAAACCGTGAAAGAAGTCATACAGCAGGTGAGAGAAAAAGGGGATGAAGCATTATATTCCTATATGGAGGCATTCGATCATGTTGACATAAATAAAATCGGACTGACTGTGACGGAAGAAGAATTCGCGTACGCAAAGGAACACGTATCGGATGATTTTAAGGAAGCCGTAAAAAAAGCATGTGACAACCTTTTCCGGTTCCACAAAAAGCAATTGCCGGCAGATTTTTCTGTTGATTATGAAGACGGTTCTGTACTTGCGCGCAAATATACGCCGATCCAAAGCGTCGCCGTCACGATCCCTGGAAATATGGCGCCGCTCGTTTCCACACTGTGCATGAATTTAGTTCCTGCCATCGTCGCGGGAGTTCCGAACATTTACATCCTGACAAAGCCAAAACCGGATGGAACGATTGATGAACATTTACTCTATACAGCAGACTATCTAAATATTAGAAATTATTATAAGATCTCCGGTTCACAGGGTTTAGCAGCTGTTGCCTACGGAACGGAAACGGTCAGCAAAGTCGATGCCATCACCGGCCCCGGAAACAACTATACCCAAATGGCAAAGAAGCTATTGTTCGGTGAAGTAAAGATTGATTTCCTCGCAGGGCCTTCCGAAATCGCGATCGTGTCTGACGAGAACGCCAATCCTACTTTTATCGCGGCGGATATGATGTCGCAGGCAGAACACGGAACGGGCTTTGAAGCCAGTACGGCATTTTGCTTGTCCGAAACACAGGCAAATGAGATCAAAAATGAAATCATACGATTATGTGAAGAACACGATCTCACTCTGGCAACCCGGTCGGCATTTGAGAATTACGGCGATATTTTTATCGTGGATTCCATCGATGACGCCATTCAGGCAGTAAATGAAATCGCGCCCGAACACGTAGAACTGTTTTTAGAAGATTGCGAAGCGGTACTCCCGAAGATCACGAATGCCGGTGCCATATTTGTCGGTGAGTACAGTACCGAACCAGTCGGCGACTATTTCTGCGGGACAAACCACATTCTTCCGACTTGCGGTACCGCTAAATTTTCCTCCGGCATGTCGGTTCAGGAATTTATGCGGGGATACAGCGTAATCCGCTACCCGGAGTCCGCGTTAAAAAACAACGCTGGTGAGATCATTCAGCTGGCCGAATCGGAGGGAATGAGGGCACATGCGCTGGCTGTAAAAGTCCGGACGTGATATCCGCCTCCCTCGCCGTTTTGGAGGGTTTCATGAGCAGGCCGCTTCGTCCATTTTATGGAACATGACGGTCTGCTCTTTCATTGATATTTTTCCGACCTGATAGCCGTATTTTGTCAGTTCTTTTTTGTATGTTAAAAATGAGTGGTCGATTGGTATTCCCGCCACTTTTTCTATTTCTTCAAATGTAAGCCGAAGCGACTGCTGCCCCTCGTTCTGCACATATTGCCACAATGTATCGTATTTACTCATGATCTTTTTCTCCTTTTTATTGTATTTGTATTGAAAATCCTTCATATATTCCAACGGATACATTCTCTCTTAACGAATATTGTCCCATCACTGCTCTCTCAAAGTTATATACCATTTTCTGTTTTTTTGGCAGGATCAATGATCCAACATTTCCTTCAAAAATATGGCAAATGGGGCAATCCATATTTCACAGTTCCGTCCTTACTGTCAATATAATCTGCTATTGTTTAATATAGTTTTCCACTGATTCTTTGATGAGTTTACTTGGTGGTGCTATATAGTGGATTTTCCAACCGATTAACTCTGTCTGTTCTCCGTCAGGGAGGGCATAAATATCATCAATAGTTTGTTGTTCTAGATTTATTGGCGCTTCCAGGTGTTGCACCTCCGCTTTTTATCCTTATTATAGATAATAATTTCCCAGATTGCAATGTATTCAAAGAGATTTGTATTGAATTTAATCTGCACTTTCATTCAGTGTGCGCTACTTGAGCGCGCTTATAGGTAGCACTATCAAATTATATGATGATTGGTACAACTCTTTGACAGACACTTCAATCCACACTCCCACGCAGGGAGTGACGAATCGGAGTTCTTCCAGGGAATGGTGGATCAAAATATTTCAATCCACACTCCCACGCAGGGAGTGACGTTTTTTGCTGTTGCAATCGAGCTGTTGCAATTATTTCAATCCACACTCCCACGCAGGGAGTGACGGAAACACAGATGGACGAAAATGCCATCATGGAGATTTCAATCCACACTCCCACGCAGGGAGTGACTTCAACGCATCTGTAGTATCGCTCGAAATATCATATTTCAATCCACACTCCCACGCAGGGAGTGACAAGAGCCTCGTCAACTGTCATGCTATGATTTGCAAATTTCAATCCACACTCCCACGCAGGGAGTGACTTGTCCTGTTTCCTGTCAGCCGGGGGAGGTTCTATTTCAATCCACACTCCCACGCAGGGAGTGACAATACAATCATCAATAGATAAATCCATATGGCATATTTCAATCCACACTCCCACGCAGGGAGTGACGTTAAATCCATCCAATAATTTACCCAAAATTCCCATTTCAATCCACACTCCCACGCAGGGAGTGACTAGACATCCATATTTCGCCCTGCTTGTCCACAAAATTTCAATCCACACTCCCACGCAGGGAGTGACGGGGGTACCGGTGGATTTCTTTGAAAAAATGCAAGATTTCAATCCACACTCCCACGCAGGGAGTGACTGAGACAGCTACGATGGCAAACAGCAAAGCTGACATTTCAATCCACACTCCCACGCAGGGAGTGACCGTTTAATATTATTGCGTAAACACACACTGGTCTATTTCAATCCACACTCCCACGCAGGGAGTGACCAGGGTTTAAAAGTATACCTTGCGGCGTATCACTATTTCAATCCACACTCCCACGCAGGGAGTGACATACCGCAAGGTAACATTATATCATTTAGATTTGATTTCAATCCACACTCCCACGCAGGGAGTGACTGAGCATACTGACGGGTTTAATTTTTATGACAAAATTTCAATCCACACTCCCACGCAGGGAGTGACGGGACTACATGAGAGGTTGCGCTCTTGACAGTCGTATTTCAATCCACACTCCCACGCAGGGAGTGACCTCATTCCATCATACACCATTTCTAATTTTTTAATTTCAATCCACACTCCCACGCAGGGAGTGACATCTACTCTTTTTCGATTAAAAACGGGTCTGTTACGATTTCAATCCACACTCCCACGCAGGGAGTGACATTCGGTGACTGATTTATTTTTCTTTTCTTTTTTATTTCAATCCACACTCCCACGCAGGGAGTGACAAAATCCGTGGGCGTTTTTAAAACGAGGAGTACTAATTTCAATCCACACTCCCACGCAGGGAGTGACCCTTAAGCCAGCGAAGCACTACCTGATAAAGATAATTTCAATCCACACTCCCACGCAGGGAGTGACAGCAGGGATCAAACATCATCCTCCTTCTGCTTTTGATTTCAATCCACACTCCCACGCAGGGAGTGACACTGCCATCATACAACGCATAACTGTCATATAAAATTTCAATCCACACTCCCACGCAGGGAGTGACTTCTGCGCATTATCCGCTGATTATGTTTAT
>Ga0224748_10266_pt1 | contig 15212 bp, 14 predicted proteins | sample LIM_F_Water_Neg_FD_182074 | JGI IMG/M metagenome (GOLD analysis project Ga0224748, IMG submission 182074) | Enriched cells from gastrointestinal tract of the lab mouse from Pacific Northwest National Laboratory (PNNL), Richland, Washington... | ecosystem: Host-associated > Mammals > Digestive...
TATAAGGGCGGAAAAGGAGTATTTGAAATATCCTTCCATGTGAAGCAAGGGGAGGCCTTTGGCTTTTTGGGGCCAAATGGGGCGGGAAAAACAACAACAATACGCCATTTGATGGGATTTTTGAAACCGGAATCGGGAAAGTGTACCATTGATGGATTTTGCATTATTTAAGCGAGAAATGAAGGGAAGCGTCAAACTGCTTGTCATTTTCGGCGCGATTATCACCATGTATGTCTCTATCATCATCAATATGTATGACCCTGAGATGATGAAAATGCTGGACGGCTTTGTGGAAATTATGCCGGAATTGATGGCTGCTGTGGGCATGACAGCCAATGCTGCCAGTCTTTTGGGCTTTATGGTTTCTTATCTCTACGGATTTATCCTGCTGATTTTTCCCATGTTATTCTGCATCCTGCGGGGAAATGCCCTGATAGCAAAATATGTGGATAAGGGCTCCATGGCCTTGTTGATTGCCGCGCCTGTAAAACGGCGTACCATTGCAATGACACAGATGACGGTACTTGTAAGCGGAATTCTGCTGCTGCTTTTTTACAGCACAATAGTAGAGTTCATTTGTGCCGGAAGTGGTTTCCCGGGGGAATTGGATGTGACGGCATTGCTTCTGCTGAACGGCGGACTGTTGTGTCTGCATTTGTTTATTGGAGGGATTTGTTTTCTTGCTTCCTGCATCTTCTCCGATACGAAATACAGTGTGGCATTCGGAGCTGGGATTCCGGCGTTTATGTATGTATTACAGATGCTTGCCAATGTTGGAGGAGACGCGGAAAAAATAAAGTATTTTACATTTTTTACCCTGTTTCATCCGGATGGACTCATTGCCGGTGAAAGCAGCGCAGCAGTCGGGGCATTTATTCTTCTTGCGGGGGCCGCAGTGTTGTATGGATTGGGCGTACTGATATTTGAGAGAAAAGATTTACAGGTCTAGATCAGGTGTCAAAAGTCCTGATTGAAGTTGGTGAGCGATAAACAGAGCACTTGGAAAGTGGCGGAGAGGAACGGAAATATGTTTGAGTTTGGCATGCCTACATTAATAGAACTGCCGGAGGCAGAGGACTGCGCAAGGCTTTGTGGGGAGTTGGGACTTCAGTTTGTGGAACTGAATATGAATATGCCTCATTATCAGGTCAATGTGATGAATGTGGAAAAGCTTCGGCGGACAGCGGAAAAATATCATATTTATTATACCATTCATCTGGACGAAAATCTGAATGTCAGCGATTTTAACCCTTATGTGTCGGAGGCATACAGCCGCACGGTGCAGGAAACCATTCAGATTGCAAAGCAGCTGCACACGCCAATACTGAATATGCATCTGTCACAGGGCGCGTACTTTACCCTTCCTGACAGAAAAGTGTATCTGTTTGAGGAATACCGGCAGCAGTATTTGCAGACGATAAAGACTTTTCGGGATGCATGTGAAAAAAGCATCGGTGAGTCCGGGCTTAAGATCTGTGTGGAGAACAGCAGCGGTTATTCTTCTTTTCAGGAGCAGGCGCTTCAGGTTCTGTTGGAGAGTCCGGTTTTTGCCCTGACTTTTGACATCGGGCACAATCATTGTATTGGTGGCAGAGATGAGGCGGTAATTGCCAGACATGGGGAAAGGCTCTGCCATTTCCATTTTCATGATGCAGCCTTCGGAAAAGATCATCTTCCTCTGGGTACAGGTGAGATCGACCTGGGGAAATATCTGGATATGGCACGGGAGCGCGAGGCTCGTATTGTGTTGGAGACGAAGACCATAGCGGGATTGAAGGCTTCCGCGGAATGGATTAAGAAACAAGATTTTTGAGCAGACTTTTTGCTGAAAAGGAGATTGTGATGAACGAAAAATTTGAATACATACCTGTTTTGGAGAGTCAGTTGGCCATAGATTATGACTGTACAGCGGAAGAAGTACATTGTCAGGATACTATTTTTCGGGTGATGAAGCGAAACGAAGACGCCAGGCCAATCGGAAGCGAAAACACCATGTTAAAGATTGCCGTCTACAGGGAAAAACTGCTGGTAATGGCAGAGGAATGCCTGCTGGAATGGTGTAAGAAAAGGAGAAATCATGAATCATTGTGGAACTCAAAGACTGGAAACAGGAAGATTGATTTTAAGGCGATATGTAAATGCAGATGCTGCCGCCATGTACAAAAATTGGGCGTCTGACCAGGAAGTTACCAGGTTTCTGACATGGCCCACCCATCCGAATCAGGAAGTCAGCGGAAGAGTAATAGAAGACTGGGTAAATCAATACTCTGACGACAGTTATTATCATTGGGCTATTATCTTAAAAGACAATGGGGAGGAACCGATTGGCGACATCGCCGTCGTAAGTCTGAAAGAGAATGTGTCTATGGCACATGTAGGTTATTGTATCGGAAGAAACTGGTGGCATCAGGGAATTACATCGGAGGCATTGAAAGCCGTTATGGAATTCCTTTTTGATGTAGTGGCCGTAAATCGTATTGAAGCGAGACATGATCCCAGAAATCCGAATTCGGGCGGGGTAATGGAAAAGTGCGGAATGAAGTATGAGGGGACTCTGCATAGCTCGGATTGGAATAATCAGGGAATATGTGACGCCTGCTATTATGCACTGTTAAAATCAGAACGCTGAAAGGAAAAGAAAACAAATGAAAAATTACACACAGGTTTATGTAAAGAACAGTTTAGAAGCAGCAAAAACGTATTGTAAAGCATTTGGCGCAGAAATTACAGCCGAGTATATAAACAGTAGCGGGACGGCTTATGAACATTGTGAATTGTCAGTAAATGGAGAAAATTTTCTGGCATTAAGCGAAGCAAACAATCCTTGTGATATAGAATTTGTTCACAAAATGAAATGGGAAACAATGACTTTTAATGTATTTGAGATGGGATCCGAAGAGGCTGTTCAGCGTGCGTTTGATGTTTTGCGTGAGGGCGGCGTTGTAATTCATGAAATTCAGGAGCTGCCATGGAGCAAGTGCAACGCTACGGTTATAGACAAATATGGCGTATGTTGGTGGATCTCCATTTAGAGGCATAGTTTTCCTGAATGCGAACGCTTTTCCATAAAGAAAGAATAGAATAGACAAATTGCGAAAAGACACTCATAATTAGTGAAAAACTAAGGAGGGTGTCTTTTTATGAATACCTTGACGAACTATATCGCGGAATACATGGATTATTGTGAGTACAGAAAGCGTCTGGACTCGAAAACACGAAAGGCATATAAAATTGATCTGGGTCAATATGAATGTTTTTGTTCCGGATTATCGGATGTCTTTTCCAAAAACACGGTTGACAGGTTTATCACTGATCTGCACAAGCGATACAAGCCGAAAACAGTAAAACGCAAGATTGCCAGTTTAAAGGCATTCTTTCATTATCTGAACTACAGGGAATATTTAGAAGAGACTCCCTTTGCCAAGCTGGATATCCGATTTCGGGAACCGAAGCTCCTTCCTAAAACAATTCCATTTCATCTTATTCAGACATTCCTTTGTACCCTTTACACCCAAAAAGAACAGGCAAAATCAGAATATGAAACCAGATGCTGTGTCAGGGATATCGCAGTAATTGAGCTGTTGTTTGCCACAGGGATGCGCATATCCGAGCTGTGTTCTCTTAAACCTGCGAACATTGACCTGGAAAGTAAAACCATTTTAATCTACGGAAAGGGTTCCAAAGAGCGTATTTTACAGATCGGAAACGGAGAGGTCATAGCCGCCCTGTCTCTCTATCAGGATATATTTCGGGAAGATATCAGCATCTGTGGATATTATTTTGTAAACAGACGGCATAACAGGTTGTCTGATCAGTCTGTACGTTTCATGATTAACAGGTATGCAGAGCTTGCCGGAATCGATCAGCACCTGACGCCTCATATGTTCCGTCATTCCTATGCGACAATTTTCGACAAGTTTTCTTCTTTTCAGCTAAATTCGTAAGTGTTACCACCGAAATTTTATATTCAATCTGATACATAAAATATAAGACTAAGTGTAAAGAATTTCTTTAGTTTCAAATCGTTTAGGGGCAATAAGTCAAAAATACTATAAATATTGTTTTGCCGCCAGTTTTACAAAAACATTACATTCAAGACGTAGATTATGAATACGAATTTATAAAGAACAACGTATAAAACTTATAAAATGAAAACAACCATAACTGCTGATTATCAAACAAAAATTTGAATTAAGTATAACAAGAAATGCCCAACATCTTATGAGTTAAAGGATGTTGAGCGTTTCTCATTAGACTTGTTCTTTTTTCCAATTCGGATAATCAATGATTAACACAATTTCCTGTAATGCTTGTCTTAAATCTATTTTCATATTGTCGATATCACTCTTTTTTGCCAAATACCGTCGATTATGAGCACTTAAATCACCGAAGTGTTTTACAGATAAGAGACTTTTATTTATATTACGACTGGCATTCCATCTTGGGCAGTTAAGAAAGTGCGGTATTAAATCACTCAAGTAGAAAAATACCCCTTTGGAATCTTTTATATCACTTTCAAAACCATATCGCTCAAAGCATTCGATAATTAAGGTTTCAGTTAATTTCCTCATTAATACAAGCGTAGCATTATAAAAGCCGGCATCATAACAGTGAATCATTTCTTTCGCTGCTGCTTTTATGTAATATGGAGTTTGATCGAAAATACTTAAATCAATAAGATTATTCGACACAGGAGGGATAACTACATCATTAACACTTGTTGCAAGTTGTTTCCTTGTTAATCTGCTCAATGTATATCCAGATTTCTGTTTAATATACTTACCCTGTTTTGCAGAATTTTTACTCAAATACGCGGAAATATTCGAGTATGGTTGTATAGACAGTTCAATAAAACATTGCTTTATTTGTATAGCAGATATGGTTTGGATTTTCTTCTCTTGCAATAAGAAATATGCAAAATAATCAATTAACTCTGCCGCTGTTTTTTCTTTGAACTTTGGAATGCGCAAAATGAATAGTTCCAATTCTTCCATTATGCAGCACCACGACCTTTCTCGAGCTCTTTTGCATGGTCTTCACCAAGATGGTAGAGTTTATACATCCCCGCCTCTTTTCCTGAAACGAAATAATTCTTCAAATTTTTTGCATTATTTAAGGCGGCCTTTAAATCAAAGGAAGTAGGCAAATCAGCAATCCTGAGTGCGGTAAAAATGATATCTCCATTAAATTCCGCAACCCCATATTGTGTAAGTTTATATGCTATTAAGACTACTTGTTCCATATTATTTATACCTTTAAATGATAACAAATATTGTTTGAATTCTTGCCGCTGTTCCTCCTCCAATCCTAAATCGACTATTGTATATGCTGTTTTTGAAGAGGATATTAATTTCCTGGCTTTCTTCCCTCCATCACTGCTAGCAGTACGTTGAATAATTTCATAAGCTATTCCCTTTCCTGTTTCTGATAGTGAGTAAGTATCATTATTTACTATTTCAAACCAATCTGCTGCAATTGCTTTTTTTATGTTTGTTGAAAAATTCTTATTTCTATTTTCATCCAACCGTCCGCTATCCTGATATAGCTGACGCAAATCTTCTTTGTTGAAAATCTTTGTCCCTTGTTCTGATACATATAAAGCATAGACAACAATCCATTCAGTTTCTGTTTTGGGTAGATTCTTAATAACAATTGTGTTAATCTGTGGCAACTTGGAAGTCTCTTTAATTTGCGGTTCCTTTATCTCAATGTTATTTTTTTCTTCACAAAGAATATTGTTACCTATCTCCCTATCGGACACATCATTCTTTATCTCCACAGGAACCGAATCAGATAGTTTCCCCAAACCATCCTCTCTCAATTCAGAAAAGATTGTATGTACAAGGTTCCCTTCTCCTTCTAATTCAATATTGGCATTGCCAATACATACTTTCAGTTTGAAAATATCACTCATTTGAAGTACTCCTTTCTATTTTATCTTTTATTTCATCTACCAGCCTATGTACCGTTGTGCACGGACACATTCCTGATGGTTTATCTATCCCGTCTCTTAAATACTGTGCGTAACGAGATCCTGCTATCTTAATGGCTTCTGGCTCATTACCATAACGATTCAGCATAGTATAAATCTGGTTGCTGGACTTTTTATATTCCTGTCCGGTTTTCTTTTCAAAAGTATTAGCAAACTCGCGACAGCATGTAACAGAATCCTGATAGCCATGCATTCTCCCAAAGTAAGCATCAAACCAAATCTCAATGCAGGGATTTGACCAGCCTACATTAACCCCTTCCTGTTTTGCGTTTTCTATAATTTGATCAAAATGAATAACCCTGTCACGGTCAAATACAATCCAAGGTTCTCCATATTGGGGCTCCATGGCAGCTTGTTCTTTACACGCAGTAACAAGTTCATCTGTTTTAGCTTTAGAAACTTTAATTACAATTCGCCCTTGTAAATCCTTAGGGAGAGAGTCCCGGAGCCCATACATATAGTTTTCTTCGGTTTCCCTTGTATCAGTTACTATAAAATAATACCCTAAATCCGGAACCCTTGTGCGAAAATTGTCTCTCCCTTTACGTTTTCCTTTTCTATCTGCTTTTGCCATGCTTATCCCTCCCTGAACATGTCAAAATATTTCAATGTAGGAATCGCACCGTATTTTCCAAGCAAATAGTTTTTCTCATAGCTTTCGTCTTTACGAATTTTTATGCCATCCTCATCCACAAAATCTGCTAGTGAGTAAAGTGCAGAAACGCCACTATCATCTTTTTCAGTAAACCAAATTTCATCTCTTCGAAGAAGATTATTAGAAAGCTGCCAGGAATCATGGGTTGTAAATACTAATTGGGCATGTTTCGAGTTGATTTCCGGATTCAAAAAAGTAATCAAAAAGCTTCTGACCAACAAAGGGTGCAATCTGGCATTCAATTCATCAACAAAAAGCACTCCGCCATTTTCCAAAGTGTCTTGCAACGCAGGGTAAAGTGCAAACATTTTCAAGGTTCCATCGGATTCCTCCTCCAATGGTATAGAGGCTGTTCCACCGTTAACCATACAATGAATTGCATCTATTTTAACATGCCTGTGATCTTCATCTTCGCCTTTCAAAACCTCAGTATGAAATCCAATAATGGAAGAATCAAAGGATGAAAAATAAGCAACAACTTTATCTTGAACAGATTTATTTTCTGCAAAACCATCTGGGATGAGAGAAGAAAGAAAAACGTTCTCGTAAGGATTTCCAAAATTAGTAAAATTTGTATTATAAAACCAATCTCGAATGGATTTCAATTTCGTAACTTTCAGTTTTGCGCCCAGAGAAACAATAAGGGCTTCCTTATTCAAAGAAATTCGAATAAGTTCCTGGCTCTTAGTGGGAAGTCCTGATAAATCCAGTTCATTTCCGTTACGATAAAAAACATGTTTATACTCCCTGGCAGTCTTGGCTTTTGAATTTAACCATTCTTCAATAACACCATCTTGATTCAGTGTAAATCCGTAGTTGTATGATTTATACCCACGTTCTTCCGTACCCATAAAGTAAACTTCGAAAGAGGATTCAGCATCCCTGCTGGCACTATCAAACAAAAAAGGAGTATATTTCAATTTTTTGTTTTTCGTTTTTCTGTCATTCGGATCGCCACCATATGAAAAAGACTCTATCACATAAGTCATCATATAACGAAAAGCTTCAATCACATTTGATTTGCCACTTGCATTTGCCCCAAAAATAGCTGCTGTAGGCAATAGTTTATCATATCCAGCAGAAATAACCCTGTCAGAATGTTCCGTGATTTTAGTGGCAGAAAGATCTAAAATGGTATCATCTCTAAAAGATTTAAAATTCTTGAAACGAAATTGTATCAACATTACGCATTACCTCCTGATTTTATTATACACAGAATCGCAAAAAAATCAACATCAATTTGAGCCTTTTTCTCAAATAGGCGTTGATATATGCGCCGCTATATTAGTCATACGGTTTAAATGAATCAGCCAAGGCAACCAGCGGTCAGGCAATACACCGGACCGCTGGCACTATTAAATTTTGTCGTTAATGAAACAGCCTCCTTTTTTCGATATTTTTCTCGCCATGTTTCAACTTGGAAAAGGAATTGAATGAATGACGGCAAACGCGTGGACCCCTTGAAAATAAAGGCTTTTTCCGTTTGTCGTTATTATACCGTAACGGCATTCCTTTGCCACCCTTCTGTTGGAACAGGATGTTGATATCAGATATATTCAGAGAATGCTGGGCCACAGTTCCATCAGTACCACGGAGATTTACACGCATGTGTCTAATGTGAAGCAAAAGGATATTCTGTATAATAAGCATCCGAGGAATTTGATGGAGGTGAATGGTGGATAATCAGGAATTATCCACCATTCACCTAATTATACCTCGCTTATGTCAATTTTGCAATAAAATAGTACTTTCTTGCCACTTGAAAATAAAAATACAACCACATAATCTGATTTCATGGGAATTTATCAGATCCTATATGCATTTACTCAGACAAAACACCAAAGTTATGATAAAATATTAGGGATTTGAAATTGACAGATAAGCCTTTTAAATAATAAAATAGTTTGGAAGCTTATAGAGAAAAAAGAACTTACCCGAAGGTAAAAGATTATGCAGACAGCAAATGAACTTATTTTGTCCTTAAGTAAGCTGCATACGACAGAGTTGGGGGCTGTCCGTATCAGAAAAAATTTGAGCCTGGAAACGGAGGATGTGGTGGAATGGTGCAAAACAAAAATCAGCCTGCCTGACTCGGTTATCACAAGAAAAGGCAAAAACTGGTATATTGAAACAGGGAATTGTGTCATAACAGTTAATGCATACAGCTACACCATCATTACGGCTCACAAGTTGAAGCCGTCAGGCCAAGCCATTCCGCAATAATTTTCACATTCTCGTCCACCGGCTTTGTACCGTCTACCCGTAACATGGGAACAGGCTGGTCAAGAGAACGAATCCATTCTTCAACTGTATTTTCCGGCCTGGATTCCACGAGGGCAAAAAAGTTCTCTTCCTGTTCCTGCAAGTCCCCGCCCGGCAGCATTCTGCTGCCGAATTTCCGGAGGGAACGCTCTCTGACCCGCCTGAGCCGGATTTCTCTTGGAACTTCAACCAATACAATAGAATGAAAAAAAGGAATGACATCATTTCCGTAATTTCCCTTTACGGAAGCAAATATGAAGTTCTCACATTTATGGATTTCATCAAGCAGAAGCTTCTCCACTTCCTGACGTGAGCGGGGGGCAGCATAAAGATAGCGTGAATCCGTTTTGGGGAAATACAAGTCCTCGTTGTCAATAAATCTGAAGTTCAGTTTTTCCGCAAGAACCTTTCCCAACGTGCTCTTTCCGGAGCCATTCAAACCGCACAAGACAATTCCCATACCCATACTTTTCTCACCGTTTTTTCTATTATACCATAAATTGCTCCGCAATTTACGGTAGATGGCCATTCGGCCGCTTTCTGCCTTGAATAAGCACATTATACCATAAATTGCTCCGCACTTTACGGTAAATGGTCATTCGACCGATTTGTTCTGAATCAATATATATTTAAAAGGGAATTTTGTCAAGCATGCCGCCCCGTCTGGAACCTTCGGCTCGGTTGTAAATGTCTGTACGGTATGCTACAATGAAGGAACAAAATGGAAATAAACAGGGAGGACGGAGCAATTATGAAAAATACAGGAAAAATAGCGCAGAGCCTGTTTTTGACAGGGGCGGTGACACTTGCATTGACGGGCTGTGGAGATAAGAGTCCTCTTGACCCCGGGGATCCGGTATCCTTAACAGTATGGCATTACTATAACGGTTCCCAGCAGGCAGCCTTTGACGCGCTGGTGGAGGAATTCAACGACACAGTGGGAAGGGAAAAGGGGATATATGTACAGGGCTTCAGTCAGGGTTCCGTCTCTGATCTGGAGACGGCAGTGAGGGATTCCATTCAGGGTAAGGTGGGAGCAGACACCATGCCGGATATTTTTTCCTCTTATGCCGATACGGCCTATGAGGTGGAACAGGCGGGAGCGCTGGCCAATCTGTCCGATTATCTCAATGAAAAGGATCTGGAGAGATATGTGGAGTCCTATATTCAGGAGGGCTGTATTGCCGCGGATGGGACATTGAGGATCTTTCCCACGGCAAAGTCCACAGAGATCATGATGATTAATAAGACGGATTGGGAAACTTTTGCGGAGGCTACGGGAGCTTCCCTGGAGAATTTGCAGACCCTGGAAGGCGTGGTTGCCGTTGCACAGACCTATTATGAATGGACGGACAGCCTGACTCCCGATGTGGCGGGTGACGGAATGGCATTCTACGGCAGGGATGCCGTTGCCAACTATTTTATAATTGGGATGCGGCAGCTGGGGACGGAGATTTTTCAGGTGAAAAACGGTCAGCTGACGCTGAATGTGCCCAAAGAGGAAATGCATCGGTTGTGGGAGAATTATTATGTGCCCATGGTGAAGGGGTATTTCGGGGCTTATGGCTCCTTCCGCTCGGATGATGTGAAAACAGGAGATATTCTGGCCTATACGGGATCCACCTCCTCTGCAATGTATTTTCCGAATCAGGTAGAACTGGATGCCAGCAGTTATCCCATCGAATATATTGTGATGGCGGCTCCTGTGTTTGAGGGCGGGAAGCCTTGTGCCGTACAGCAGGGCGCAGGTATGGTGGTCAGCAAGTCTGACAAAAAGCATGAATATGCGGCGGTGGAGTTTCTGAAGTGGTTTACAGAGGCGGAGAATAATCTGCGCTTTGGTTCTGTTGCCGGATATCTGCCGGTGCTGAAGGAAGCAAATACCAGGGAAAAACTGGATCAGGTGATCGCGGAGCAGGAGCTTTCGGTTGCGCCCAAGACATACGATTGTCTGACTGCGGTTTTTGCACAGATGGATGAGCTGGAGCTCTATACCAATAAGAGCTTTGAAAACGGTTCCGCTGCCAGAAAGGTACTGGAATACAACCTTGCAGATAAAGCGGCTGCAGACCGGGCGGAGGTAGTACTTCTGTTGGAACAGGGAAAGAGTCTGGAGGAAGCATCCGCAGCGTATGTGACGGAGGAATCCTTTGAGGAATGGTATAATGCTTTTTGTGAGGTGCTGCGGGAGGCGGCAGGAGTGTAAGCTTTCATGCATGGCGTTTGCGGATTAGCCGAAATGCCGTAAACAACGGGTGAAGAATGTTATAATCAGGGGTATGAATTTGAAATGAAGGGAACGAATCAGAAAAGGAAAAAGGCGACAATATTCAGATTCTTTTTGATTCCGCTGATTGGTATCATGTTGGTTCAAAGCCTTATTACCATAGGCACTCTGGTAGTCAGAAGAACTACCGGGATGCTGGAGGCATATGCCGGCGGAATGATGAACCGGATGGTGGAAAACAGAAAGGTAATTCTGCAAAACGACATGAACCAGCGATGGGCATCTGTCTATGAGAAGGAAGCGCTTTTGAACGGAATTCTGGAGCAGTTTCTCCAGGAAAAGGGAGTGGAACTGGGGGAACTGCTCCGGTCTGATGAGATGAAAAATGAACTGCTGGAGCTGATCTTTCCCGAATGTCTGAGTATCCTGCAGAACAATTCCACATCCGGTATTTTTGCAATTCTGGCGGGATCGGATATGCAGGCGGCAGCAGCCATGGACGGATTTTATATCAGAGATTCCGATCCGGATACAAATCCTGTCAATTACAGGGATCTGCTGATGGAGAGGGGAAACAAGCGCCTGTCCCGGGAGTGGAATATTCCGTTGGATACCTGTTGGACCACTCATTTCCAGATGGAGGGTCAGGGGCGGAATGCCGCTGACGATTATTTTTATGAGCCCTGGAGAGGAGGTGTGGAATACCCGGATGCGGATACGTTGGATCTGGGATACTGGTCCATGCCTTTCTCTCTGGAAAAAAGCATGGAGGATTCTTACCAAATGATTACCTACTCTCTGCCGCTGCGGTATGAGGGACAGGTATACGGTGTGCTGGGAGTGGAGATTTCCGCAAAAAAACTCAGCGAGTATTTTCCGGTGACGGAGCTGAACGATTCTCAGCAATCCGGGTATATGCTGGGTATCATGCAAGAGGATGACAGCTATTTGCCCCTGTTGGGGAAAGGAGTTCTCTATAATCTGATTCGTTCCGGGGAAGGCAGTTTCAATTTGCAGGAAACAAGGTATGACAGTCTGTCGCTTGTGTCGGATGTCCGGCTGAAGAAGCAGAAGATTTATGCGGTGGTCTGCCCCCTGAAGCTGTACAGCAATAATGTGCCCTATGAAAATACGGAATGGGTGCTGATTGGGCTGAATACGGAGGAGGATTTGTTCGGAATGAGCCACAGGCTCTATGTATGGATGGTGGCTGCAGTTCTGATCGGTTTGGCCTTCGGTGTTGTAGGGATTTATTTTCTGGTAAAACATCTTACCAGGCCGGTTCAGCAGCTGATGGAGTGTATCAGCAAGGGAAAGGTTGGCCTTCAGGAGTTCAGGCTATCCAACATCCGCGAGATAGATTCCCTGTATGATGTGGTGAATGATCTGACGGACCGGCAGAAGGAGACGGAAAACATTATTCTGGAGGAAAAGGAGCGGTACAGGGTAGCGTTGGAGTTTTCCAAGGATATCTATTTTTCTTTTGATTTCAGAACCCATATCCTCGATATTGTAAACCATGAGGTTATGAACGGGCACTGGCAGTGCAAGGAATATGATACCGGCTTTATCAATCCGGAATTCATTTATGAGGCGGATCGGGAAAGTGCAATTGCCACGCTGAACAGTAAAGCCGATAAGCTTTACGCTGAGTTTCGGGTGAAATGGCCCGTCAGCGTGGATTATGTCTGGGTGGCGCTTTCAGGTAAGGTGGTCTATGACACCGACGGCAGGCGGTGGAAGCTGGTTGGAAGTATCCGGGACATCCAGGAACAGAAGGAGAAGGAAGAGGAGCAGCTTCGGAAAAATACGATGGACGGCGTCACGGGTCTTTATGGCTTCAGCGCCGGAATGGATCGTTTGCAGGCATGCCGCAGCCGACGTCCGGACGGCGTCATGATCAATCTGTTCCTGAATCATCTGAAGGAGAGCAACGAGAAAAACGGTATTGTGTTCGGGGACATGATCCTGGAAGAAATGGGAAATCTGGCCCGCAGGTGCTGCGGTGAGCTCATGGAAAGAACCGGATGCGAGACGGTTGCCCTGCGGCTTGACGGCGATGAGTTTGTGCTGTGGCTGGAGGGCAGAACCAGAGAGCAGGCTTCCGGTTTTGCGGAGAATCTGCTGAATAAAATAGCGGCTGCTTTCCACGGAGATGTGTTCAGTGTGGATGTTCACATGGGACTGGTTCATACGATAGAGAAGGAGACCTCGGAGAGGCTGATTCGCATGGCTAAGCAGGCTAGAAGCCAGGTGGTTCCGGGGATTACGGGACAATATATCTTTTACGGCGATTTTTCCGGGAAAGAATCGGAAAATCTTCCTGCTTTGCAGGGACGTGAGATCAACAGCCTGCACTACAATGAGGATGTGAGTCTGGTGTCCCTGGCGCTGAATTTGTTTGGCTGGGGTGCTGATTTCCATGCGAAAATGCTGCTGATGATCCGCAAGATCGGCCGGTTTTACGGGGCGGATGGAGTGCTGGTGTCAGTGCTGCAGCCGGACTTCAGTTCTAATTATCTGGAATATCAATGGCATGACAACGGAGAAAACGTTGTCCGTATTGTGAGACAGTATAAGGAGGATGAAAGGGAAAGCTTTTACAAATGGCTTGACAGAAGAGAAATATTGTATTTTACGTCTCAGGACAGCTGCCGGGAGGAGGTTCAGCATTTTCTGAGCGTTTCTCCGGGGCAGAGGGGTGTTGTGCTGCCTATGTATGACAGCGGGAATTACATGGGGAATATGTGTGTCCTCGGGTTGGAGCCGGAGCTTTTGGAGGACATTGGGGAATATCAAAATCTGGAGGAGATTGGCAGGGTAATACAGGGGCAGCTGAACCAGCAGCAGCACGATATGGCCAGCCAGGCGAAGTCGGACTTCCTGTCACGGATGAGCCATGAGATCCGGACGCCTATGAACGGTATTATAGGAATGGCGGCTATCGCCCTGCAGCAGGGTCAGAACCAGGAAAGGATGACAGAATGCCTGCAGAAGATACAGTCTTCTTCAAATTACCTGCTGGGACTGATCAATGATATTCTGGATATGTCGAAAATTGAGAGCGGTAAAATGAAGTTGCAGCCGGACAATTTCAGCATGCGGGAAATGATGGATACCATCCGGGAGCTGATAACCCCCCAGGCTGCGGCCAAGGGAATCGACTTTGTGCAGGATGTCCGGCTGACGCAGGATTGCTTTATGGCGGACAGAATGAGAATCAGCCAGGTTTTGATCAATCTTCTGGGCAATGCCGTAAAGTTTACGCCCGCAAAGGGCAGAGTGACCTTGACGGTGCGGGAGGAGGAAGGGGACAAACAGGAAACCCTCGTATTTTTTTCGGTGCGGGATACGGGAGTTGGGATTGCCCGGGAGGATCAGGAAAGGGTATTCCGTTCCTTCGAGCAGGTTGGTGCAAATCCGTCCAAACAGCAGGGCACAGGCCTGGGACTTTCCATCAGCAACCGCCTTGTTCAGATGATGGGGAGCAGCATTCATCTGGAAAGCGAGCCGGGGGAGGGCAGTACCTTCAGCTTTACCATTCCTCTTGAACCCGGCGTAGAGGCAGAGGCCAAAGAGGAGGAAGAAGAGATTTCCTTTGAGGGCTTCCGGGTTCTGGTGGTGGAGGATAATGAGCTGAACGCGGAAATTGCGGAAAGCCTTCTGGAGGAGCGGGGTTTTCAGGTGGAGTGTGTCTATGACGGAGCCCAGGCAGTGGAGCGTATCCGCCTGACGGAGCCGAACACATATGACGTGATTTTGATGGATATCATGATGCCGGTCATGGATGGTCTGGAAGCTACCCGTACCATCCGGGCCATGGAGCGTGAGGACTGCCATACCATACCCATCGTGGCAATGTCGGCAAATGCCTTTGACGACGATCTGAAAAAATCCGTGGAATGCGGAATGAACGGACATTTATCCAAACCCGTAGAGGTGGAAAAGCTGTACAGGATGCTGCGGAAAGTACTGCGCGGATTGTAACGGCCAAGGAAAATACGGGGTCAGGGATTTTCGCTTCGCCGGAACTGGGAAGGCGTCATGTGCATATATTTCCGGAAGGTGCGGTTGTA
>Ga0224748_10194_pt2 | contig 15208 bp, 13 predicted proteins | sample LIM_F_Water_Neg_FD_182074 | JGI IMG/M metagenome (GOLD analysis project Ga0224748, IMG submission 182074) | Enriched cells from gastrointestinal tract of the lab mouse from Pacific Northwest National Laboratory (PNNL), Richland, Washington... | ecosystem: Host-associated > Mammals > Digestive...
TAATATCCATTGTTTTTAAATTACCCTCCAATTAAATAAATTCAAATAAAATTTTTTAAAAAAAAAAAACCCCCCCCCCCCCGGCATTTTTTTGTATTACATATGCAAGAGCTACATTTATTATGAGCATTGTAAGCAGCAGCACGAAATATTCGGGTGATCCACATGCATAATAGAAAAGGCTCAGGAATAATAATACATACTTCTGACAATGAGGTTTGAACGTCAGCGTCAAAAGAGCAATCGGAAGGAAAATCAATATAAATGTGATATCCGTCATAGCCATATCTAGACCCTCACTTGTTTTTTCTTATACATAATCTATTAATTTATCCAGATAAATATAGTATCCCAATCTAGATGAACTATCAATTACATGATTCAGATTTGTATAATCAATTGAACTAACTCTGTATATACCATGCTTTTTTTTAAATTCATTATAATTGTCTATATCTTCCTGTGTAAGGAAAAACTTAACATATGCTTTTTCACATCTCTTATTTCTGGTAAAATCCAATTCATTACCAATCGCAACGTCTATTACCATTTTTATAAAATCTATTCCTGTAGATAAATATACCAAATCCGATCCTATATAATCACCTCCCATTCTGGCACCTATCTCTATTATATATACTTGACCATTTTTTAATTTAAATTCTGAATGACTAGCACCATTTCTTATCCCTAAGGCATCTAACGCCGTAAATATATTCTTTTCAATCTCATTCATTTCTGAATCTGATATATCTGCCGGCTGCATATGTCCTGTTTCAATATAATATGGTGATCCAGTTGTATATTTTTTGGTAATTGCTAATATCTTATGTTCTCCTCGATACGAGATACTTTCACAACTATATTCTTCTCCCTCGAAATATTCTTCAATAATCGCTTTCTTTTCAAAAGAAACATCAGCGGCTTTCTCAATTGCCTCTTTTAATCCATTTATATTAACTAATTTTGTAATACATCTACTTCCTGATCGATCTGTTGGCTTAACAATAATCGGGAAATGAAATTCTTCAATATTCAAATCTTCTATCTTTGATACCCGTGCAAATTGAGGGACTTTTATCTTTGCTTTTTTCAATTTTTTTCTCATTAAGTATTTGTTTATACAACATTTTGCTGATTCAATACTATTGCCCGGTAATCCCATTTTCTCTGCAATATAGTTAACAGTATCGACTGCTAAATCAGAAGCAATAGATACAATACCATCAATATGTACATTACGGCAGATTGACAAAATTTTTTCTTTTTCTCGTATACTAATGGGATAAAAACAATCCGCATCCAAAGCCCCGACAGCTCCTTCCTTCCATGCAAAAACATGTGTTTCATATCCTAATTGTTTGGCCTTTACAATCAACGGCTGTTGAAATTCGTTTGCTCCTATAATCGCAATTTTTTTCATGTCAGTAATTATACTCCTAATTTTTCTAATTTTTTTGAATTAACAATTATTCTTTATTCCATTATCTTTTTTCTATTTAAAAAAACGGGATTTTGAGTATTCATAATTTCACCTCAAAATCCCATTCTTTTCTTTATAATATTTTCTTTAAATCTATAAGTTTATCCCACAGCAAATGTTTACATAAATAAATTTTCTGATATATAAAAAAACTTAATGTCTAAAAACAGTCTCTCCTGATTTGATTGTCTCCATTACCCGGATGTCTTTAATTTTCAGCTTATCCACTTCTAATGGATTATTGTCCAATATGATTAAATCCGCTTTTTTCCCTTCCTTTATACTGCCCTTTTGATCTTCTTCATGATATTCATATGCAGCGTTAATTGTTACGCCTTTTAACGCGTCATAGACACCAATACATTGATCTTCCCCTATAGATCGACCACCTTTGCTCAATCGGTTAACCGCGCACCACACAGAATGTAACATATTTGGTTTTGTTACAGGCGCGTCTTGATGAAAATTATAAATCAGTCCCCGGTCAAGAGCCGATTTTACAGGACTAATATGATTCCCTCTGACGCTACCAAGATTTTTCAAATGAACATCTCCCCAATAATAAACATGACCTATAAAAATAGACGGTATTATCCGCAGTTTTTTCATCTCATCCAATTGATCGTCCCGTACCGTCTGACAGTGTATCATGACTGGACGCAAATCCGTGCCGGCGTCAGAAGTCATACTTAATGATTTTTTATATTCATTAATAAATTGCTGTGCGGCGGCATCGCCGTTACAATGAGCCAAAATCTGATAATTACCCTTTATTGAATCAAGCAATATCCGTTCCACTTCCATATCAGTGTGTATTGGGTATCCGCAATATTCCTTCTCATTTTCATAAGGCGTAGTCAACCAAGCCGATTTACCTTGAGGCGATCCGTCTAATATAAGTTTTGCTCCTCCTATTTTTATTCTGTCTTTATACTTATTAATATGTTCTGGAAATTCAGCTACTGCATTTGCATAATCCTCGGCCATTATATAGACCACTATATCTAACTTTAATTTTTCCGTTTGGGAGAAAAATATCAATTGCTGCATACCCTGCGAAACTGCAGCTCCTTCCTGTACAGTAGTAATCCCGTTTTGTAAATATAATTCCTGTGCCGCCTGGAATTGTTTTACCGGATCAATTTTTAATCTGGCTAAAACAGACCCGAGAACAGGCATAAGCGCCGGGATTTCTTCTACATATCCATTCAAATTTCCCGAATCGTCTCGTCCAAACTTCCCTCCCTCGGGATTCGGTATATTATTTGGTATTTTTGCCAATTCTAATAAAGTAGAATTAGCAACGCCCATATGACCTGAAATATGCATAATAAAAATAGGAATTATATCAGATACTTCATCTAATAATTCCCTGTTTGGATGCATTTGCTCTTCTAAAAAATTATGATCGTATCCGAATGCAATTACTATCCCTTCCGTATTAATTTGATTTTCTGACACATATTTTTTTAAATTATTTTTTATATCCGAGAAACTTCCGGCCATCGACAAATCACAGGCAAATATGCTTTGAGCAACTTGTGAGAAATGACTATGCGCATCTACAAACCCCGGCATCATCGTTTTCCCATTCAAATTTACTTTTAAACACTTTTCATCACAGAGCTTTTCCCCTTGTTTTAAATCTCCTACATAAGCTATCTCGTCTTCCCTAACCAAAACAGCCTCCGGATTGTTACAATTTTCCATTGTAATAATATTTCCGCCAAAATATAATGTTTCCATAAATTCCTCTTTTCATATTCAAATTTATATTCTACTTCTTTAAAGTAAAGTTTGGCTTTCCCCACAAATGAAATATTTTTAGAAGCGCCATATAAAAGAAGGCCGTAAGAATCATACCGCCGCAGGCAATTGGAAGAGTAATTACTTTTAACCCCGCCATTGTTATGATAATCATTGTCGGTGTGGAGATTATCATTCCTGCATTCATTATCCCTAATTCAATTCCAGTTGCGGTCTGCATCTTAGGATCTACAATACGGATTAAGGAAATCCCGCTGGGAATCGTACCTGTGCAGGTGCCATAAACTCCTAACAATCGCTCAAAATCGTGATCACTTCCAAGCCTGGCGCAGAAATAGACGCATACAATAAACGTAATAATCGATCCAAAAATACTCACCAAAGCAATTGGTATCACCCACATTCCGATGACTTTTATTTGTATAGCCATAAATGAACAAACGACAAGATAATCTGAAAATAGACCTGTAATACTATTCTGTATTGAACGATCAAATAAACAGTCTATCTTTAGTTTCTGCATAACATATCTTATAATATACGCCGCAAATGATCCCCACATAAAAAGCATGGCGCCAAGCGTAGGACCGATTACAGGAATCAACGAGACTATCTTCGCAAATACTAACGCAAATAAATAAGTTACACCCATAACTGCTATATGAGCCGCTAATGTCTCAACATTGGCGCTGTGAAAGGTCTGATTCCCAATTGATTCATTTTGTTCATGAGTTTCAAAATAACCTTTCTGGATCGTATCGTCAATACTACAATTATTCCTAACCAACCTTCTTTTTATTCCATATCGAGCCAAAGGAACACCAATGAAAAATGCAGACAAAAAACCGATTATAGCAAAAGTTAAAGCCGTCATTTCTGCATTCGGAAATCCATAAGTATACTCGAACAGCCTTCCATATGTAGACGCTTGTCCCGGACCTTGACAAAACGCAAATGGAATTAAAATTCCATACATTGGATCCATATCAAATATTTTACCTATCCCTGTTATAATCAGAATTCCCATTACCGGCGTCAAAGCATACAATATACACCATATCAAGGCCATTCCAATGGCTCCATTAACAGAATTACTTCCTTTTTTCAATCTCTCTGGCTTTTGATCTTTTGATCTGCTGCCGGTCAAACCAATTGAAATAAATGACATAACAAAAAAGACATCTACTATATCGCTAAAATTTTTCGTATCTATTGCATCTAGATTTGCTAAAAACAGATTCATGATAAAAAAACCTATAATCCCGCCTATTACACTTGCCGGCATTAGCATACTTTGGAATAATCTCATTTTTCCGCGAATTAATATTCCTACACATAACATTATGCCGGCAAAGCCAAACGCAACTACTATATCATACATATTTTGCTCCTTTTCAATTTGTATTTCCATATCATTATTAATTATAGGTATCACTGAATTTATGGTTCTTTTTTGCTAGGTATGCATATATAAATTTAAAAACTCTTTATAGACACTTTTTGAATCCATTATTTGATGTATGGTTTGTCCAGCGTTTCCGTTTCCCTCAACTATAATCCAGCCTTTTGGCGTTAAAGCAAAATCCCACCCCACATATTTGATTTCCGGCATAATAGTTGACAACTTATGCACTAATTCCATCAATTCATCCCAACGTTCAACTTGATAATCTGTCAATTTAACTCCACTGTCCGGATGAACGTCGTATACGCCTCCATCCTGTGTAAATCCCCTCCCGCATGTCTTCCCAGTATTAATATTGATCGGAACAGCGATTGATCCGGCTCCTGTATTAGCGTAATCTTTATTACCAATACCTATTCCCATGTAAGCCCTTTGAATCTTTATCTCCCCGGTTCTTAACCTAAAGACTACTATTCTCACAATATTCAAAGATCTTTCATGAAACATTGAAAAAGATTTATCATTATAAATTAACTCTTCTATAATTACCGGCTTTTTACTTAAGATTTCATTGTATAAGCCCCCTATCGAAGAGAAATCGGATATATTATATTTCTGAATTCCTCTAGCTAACGATAAATTTGAAGGTTTACATATAAAAGCGTTGTGCTTTTTAACAAAATCCGAAAATCTTTCCTTTGAAACCGAAACATTATCAGAAAAAGAAAGTATCTCTCTCCCATAAAAAGGCTTAAACAGTGTATAACATTTTTCTTTTGCATTAAGTGTTTTAATAACTTTTCGATTATTTATTAGAGTAATCAGGACTATCTTTTCAATATTCATTAGATATGATTTTATTTCCTCAGGTGTTTTATCTTCAAATCCACACACAAAATATTCTCTTGCAGAACATCTATATTTAAAATACGCTCGTTGTACTTTTCGAAAGTATTTTTTATCTTTGCTTTTTTCAGGCGCCCTTAATCTTATCTCTTCTAAAATATCTGCTTTACTATAATGCTTGATATGAAAAGCATAGGATAAGATGAATACTACTGCTTTTCCATAATAATGCGCCAATTTGTTGCTGCTCTTAAAACATCTTCCCACCGATAACAAAAATGATTCATAAATTTTTTCCACCATAATGTTCTGCCTTTCATCTTTCGAATAAAATGATCTCCTACAAATCCACGCATGCCCTCCTCGGTTCAAAACAACAGCATGGACGCATACATATTATCCTCACTCCGCTGGCACGCTGCGGACCAACTTTTAGAAAAGTTGCCAGAACCGTTCTTCCGCCTAATCCCAGAGGCCCTATATTCGTACTATTTACACCGTCTGTAATCCGTTTTTCCATATCTGTCTGTAATCTGTAATCGCCTTTGACCATAGCTTCCAACATAAGCGAAGCAGCTTCAAAATGAGAACGTCCGATTCCAACAGCCAATGTTACCGGCGTACACCCCAAAAGCTTCGCAGACTCTGACGCCCATTTTACAATTTCCTGTTCAATTACGGATACGTCATGCTTATGAAATACTCTGTATGTCTTCGCCCTTATCTCCGGCCCTCCTCCCTGCATCAGAACATGGAGCCTATTGACCTCTTCATTATCAGACGATATAATTAATACAGGAGCCGTTACAAGCGCTCCGGAATCTGGATCCAATCCGCCCGATTGATCTAACCGTTGTCCGTCATCGCCTCTAACCGCCATAGGACGTCCCGGAAGCTCGCGCAGACCCTCCGCTACTCCACACTTTACGGCTTCAATAAAACCACCCGAAATGACAGCTTTTTTTCCAACTTCTAATACAACATGCGGAATTCCCGTATCATCACACAAAGGACTTTTATTTTCAGCGGCGATCAAGATATTTTCCAGTATACTTTCTAATACCCACTTCGCTTTATCATTCGTTTCGTTTTCGATTGCTTTCTTATACATTTCTATTTTGTCGGCAGTGACCGTCGACGCCGCTTGAATCAATGTATTCTTTGCCTGTTCGGCAATATATTCATAATCCATAATCCTTACCTCATTAATAAATAGTCTGATTATGAGCTGCAGCAATAATCGCCGGGTATCCCTCTATGACCAGCTCATGTAACGCCTCCATCCCCAATTCCGGAAAGGCAATCACTTTTTTCTCCAGCGTTCTACTGGTCAATAATGCCGTCACAGGCGCAATTACAGCAAATACAGACTGATAGTCGTCCAATATTTTGACTGCTTCCGAACCTATTGCCCCTTTCCCAAGGTGAAGCCTGACGCCTTCTCTTGATAATATTTCAAAGCATGATTCTATCTCGTACTTATTACTGGACGTGGGACCTACCCCAGCCGGACTAACCGCCGTATGGAATATTACGCTTCCTTGCAGTTGAATTCCCCTCTCTATTAGTTTTCCGGACTTCGCCAGTTTTACCAATTGAGGCAGTACCGCGTCGCGACCCGTATATATACGTCCGGATATCGTAACTCTGTCCCCAACTTTAAGTTTTTTAATTTCTTCGTCACTGATCGGTGTCTTCAGCTCTATCATCTTTCCTCCTATAGTCTATCGATTAATTAAGCTTAGATATTCGCTTTCACTTTCGATAACTCCATAAGCTTCCCCACGCTTTACGACTCTTTGCGCCCAATTTGTATGCGGTTTTATTTCATTCATCTTATTTGAATTCTTACTCTTAACAACACCCCCTCCGACCTTCAGGATCTGGCATGCGTCTTCATATTCTTCTCGTGTAACAGCCTGAAGCGCATTCACATATCTGATGTGCGAAGGATGAATCGCGGTTTTTCCGATAAAACCATTTACCCTGTCTAACAATATTTCCCTTAGAAGTCCGTCAATAGCAGTATCTACAATCGTCTGATTCTGGAGAAGCGTTGTATGGATCGTTTTATCTGTCTGAATTTTCTTAAACTTATTCTCATAACGCAGCTCCCAATTGGATGAAAAATATTCCCATACCGGGCCTGAAACTACATATTCATTATCACGTACAAATGTATTCAAAATATCTAACAGACAATCCCTGACCGTAATGATGTCGTAGATTGTATAATCGATTCCTCTTCGTACGCCAAAAGTAGAAGAAAAATCCGTTGCGCCAACACGTACGTTAAGCGTATGTGCTTTGTTACTGTCCACAATTCTTTTTACTTTGTGAAGCTCGTCAATGCGCCCCTCTTTTAAAGCTAATTCACGACCTTCTAAAATCGGCATTCCATAGACTGTATAGTCGGACATTCTGTTTTGTTGATTCAATACGTCATAGAATTCTCCGCCTGTATATGAATTGAATTTAGGAAAGACAAATCCTGTCACAAATTCATAATATTTAGGATTCAGCCTGGATACAAAACCTTTAAACTGATTGATGTTTCTAACCCTGAAAAACATTAGAGGGATATCTTCCCTGGAAAGTCTGCCATCCTGGCAGGCGCTACTGAGCTCTTCAAGATTTCGGAACGCGCTTTCTTCAGTACTTGGAATATCTTCCTCCTTTACCGCATCCTCAAAACACATAACCATAGTTGTCATACACAGGTACTTTTTTGTTAATATTATCTCTGCAAAATTCTGATATGCCGGCATATATAACGCGGCGCCCAGGCAATACTGTAATAATTCCCTGTCCGTAGAACGAGAAAAATGAACCGGAGCCTGAAAAAAACTGTAATCTGGATTGTAACGATGATGCTGCATATAAAAACCTCCTGCTAAATTAATTTAATCGATTTACATCTAATGTATCTGCTAACTGATTCACTTCTTGAACGATAGAATCTGTCACATATACAGAATCTTTATTTTTTTTCGCATTTAAATAGGCATGTTCTCCTGGCATAAATATATTTCCAGGATCTCCACATGCCTTAATACTTTCTATAAAATGTTCTATTCGCAATATATATTCTTCATAGTCTATAAAAAATTCTGGATTTATTGCACAAAGGAAATGCCCATAACAAGAAAATCCGGACGGCGTATTAAGCGCCTTAACCTCGTCTGCATATGCAGATCCGGTAAGAAGTCCCGCTAAAATATCGACAGCCATCGCTATGCCAAATCCTTTATATCCCCCAAAGGAACACATAGATCCTTTGAGCGCCTCTAACGGGTCCTCCGTGGGCTTTCCATTGCTGTCTTTTGCCCATGTAACAGGAATCTTATTTCCGTTTTTTGCAGCAATCCTGACTTTACTGCGGGCGGCAACCGAACATGCCATATCCAGCACAATCGCCGGATACTTATCTGTTCCGGGAAAGGAAAAACAGATAGGATTTGTTCCCAGGATCGCCGTTTTTCCGCCTTCCGGCGCCAATGCTTTTGAAGCATTTCCCATTACTATGCCGATCAAATTCTTTTTTGCCGCTATCTCTCCATAATAACCTGCCGCGCCGAAACTATTACTGTCCTTGACCCCTACGACGCCGACTCCGTATTTCTGCGCTTTCTCTGCACAAATTTCCATTCCATAATATCCCGCGACTTGACCAAAGCCATGATGCGCGTCTAAAACTGTTATAACAGGATACTCCCGGATCTTTTCAAGCTTTGTATCGGCCGTCATCTGCCGGCTGTCAATTTTTCTGCTATAGATTGATAACCTGCCAAGTCCGTGCGTATGTTTTTCTTTCACATGTGCGTCTACAATAGTATCCGCTATGATATCAGCCTGTTTCTCCGGTACTCCTTTGCAAAGAAGAATGGTTTTTGATACGGAACGTATACGTTCTACTTTTATAATCGCCATTTCACTAATTCTTCCCTTCAAATCAGTCGATAGAGCCTTGAGGTGAACATACGGCTTCCGTATAGTATTCATCGATCACTCGTTTCACCAACGCTATCTGTTTTGCTCTCTTCCTTGCGTCTGCATCTGTTGATTCCCAACTATGTGTCTGCGCTACGGAACCACCGGTTTTGAGATAGATCGGAGCGGCAATCCGTATCATCTCAGGCACCTCATAGTGACGGATAAAACCTCCTGAAGACGCCGGATTTTCTGTGTGAATATCAATCGGTATCTCCAGCGCCTGCCTGATCGCCGCCAGCATCTGTAATTGAATATCTCTGACAGGATTAAAGGATCCGGCGCCCAGACTCTCCATAAGTTTCGCAGAACAAGGATTCCCATGACCCGTATGGGCCGATATTTTAAACCTACAATCGGAAGGAATCTCTCCTGCTTTCCGCGCTTCGTTTAACACCCACAGACAACCCTCGTCGTACACCATAAATGATCTGCATCCCAATCTTGCGGCTCTTTTTATATCTTCAATCGCACGAACTATCTGATCCTGCCCCCGCAGCCGATATCCCATACGCTGCCCTTCTGACGTATGAACGGAAGCGCTTGTATCATAGACGGCTCTTGGGCCAATCGCCAATATCAAATCAACCGCATATTTCTCTGCCAACGCTACCATCGAAGTAATCTCTTCATCTGTTATTCTCATTATTCCGATTGTCTGGGTAACGCGATGAATATACATATCATTCTTTTCTAATTCTTCCAAAAGTACTTTCATCGCCCCTGGACCTTGTATACCCGGCACTTCAAATCTGTACTGAGCGCCGTCCGCAAATCTTTTGGATGATGTCGGCAGATCATAAGCATCTCTGTCCGGTAATCCTATACTCTTTAAAAATTTTTTTGTCTGTTCCATCTTTCCACCTTCCCGAAATGGACCTTTATAATAAATTTATCCATTCACTTAAATTATTCTTTATATTGATTGTCGTATCCGCCAATATTCGTAATTCCTCATCACTTTTACCGGCATACCTTCCAAGAGAAAAAAATTTTTTCTGTAATTCCTCCTCCGATATTGGATTCTCCGGTTCTCCTAACGGATGATCCACAGTTTGTCTTAACGTCTTTCCATTCTTTAAATTAATATCAACAATTGCAGAACGCTTTCCCGGAGAAATCTCCGTCAGCTGCTTATCCTCTAAAACATGCACTTTTGAAGCCAACGACTGAATGACTTCATTATGAACATTCTCTTCTGTAAACGTCTCTAATCCTGCATTTCCCGTTATAATGGCAGCCGCAACCGAAAAAGGCGTACTCATCTTAGCCCCGCTTACGGATGAAACACAGCGCTGGTCATGTCCGTATATTGCAAGTTTATAAGTATGAATATCAATAGACCTTACTTCATGTTCCTCAAATCCATATGTATCGGCAAGCATTAGCGCCGCTTCAATAGCAGGATGACAATGCCGGCATGCGGCATATGCTTTCGTATATCTTTGTTGAAATTTGCAGCCCGATTCTTCCGCCAACAGAGCCTCCTGATTTACGTCTTCCGCCATTGACTTAAAGAAGCCGCGATTACCTCCAAGCGGATCTTTAGGTCCTGATAACCCGATTTTTCCTACTCCCGCCGATATATATCCGTTTAACGCCGCACGCCCCACATTATACGGCTTCAACTGTGAAGGAGCATCTATCATCTCAAGAACCCCTGAAGCAGATGTTACAGCCGCAGACAAAGTCTGTAAAAGCTGCTGTCTAGTGTAATCCGCGGCAATTCCTACCGCAATAGCCGAAGACACCGTACCGCAGGTTGCCGTTGCATGGTAACCTTTAAGCTTATGGCCAGGCTGTATTGCTTCTGCCAGACGACACGCAATTTCATAACCCATTATAATTCCTTTGATAAACGACCTTCCGTCCTTAATTATCCCGACGGAAGCCGCCGTTAACAAAGCGGATAGAACAGGCGCTCCCGGATGTAACATTCCGTAACGATATCCATCATCCAATTCCGCTACATGCGCTTCCATACCGTTTATCAGTGTCGCCGACAACGGATTACTCCTTCTTCTACACCCTATAATCGGTATATTGCCGGCTCCACCCAAATTAGTATCCAGTTCCTTTATCTCATTCTGCATCATGTAAGAACCAGCAATTGCACATCCCAAATAATCTAATATACACGGCCACACCGTATCTATTATACTTTCATCTATACCTGCCTCCTTCCGTAAAATAAAATCCACAACGTCTTCTGAAATATTCATATCTACCTCCGATTATCAAAAATTCTTCTTTCTTCACAGTTAACTATAAGATTTCTGGAAATAACAAGCGACACAAAAAGTTTGATACAGTTTGCAATTAACGTAATCCACGCCAATCCAATAATCCCGTAATTTTTTATAAAAAAATATAAAGGGATCAAATAGCATAATCCCCATATTATTTGTATCGTCATATATAATTTTGTTTTTCCTTGCGATAGAATCAGCGCGGTAAAAAACATAGAAATAAATCCTACAATCAACCCGCTGTTTACCAGAAAACCGTAAGAAATTACCTTTTCATAGAAATTGTTATAAAATAATCTTATATAAACAGGCGTCGCCACCTGGCAAAACAACAAAAGGATACCTCCTACGCCAAAGCAGCATAATAAAAATTTTTTAAAAAATGTACGTCCTAATTTGGAATCTTTCGCAGAAAGATATGTCAGAATTAACGTATTTACCGGATTTATCAACATTTGAGCAGATTTCCCAATAAGAGAAAGGGCATTATAATATGTAACGGATTCGGCGCTTATCATTACTCTTAGAATCACTTTATCAAACTGCGTGATCCCATCCCTTATGAGTATAGACAACAGTATCATAATTATCGTTTTGTATAAGAACCTTGTCTGTCCTGTCGGAAGCTCCGCCTTAAAAATATTTCCTTTCCAGAGAGAATATCCAATAGCCATCAATTCTCCTGTCAAAAAAATAACTATCCACGTTCCTGTAAGAATGTAGAATATAAATCCTATTAAATATCCGATACTGACAATCGTATAATATATAAAATATCCTCGAAAATCTAACTTTAAACGAAATTCAACCTGCGCATACATTCTTATCGCATATATAATAGAAAAAAGAGCAAATAAGATAGAGAAAAACGGTTTATCCGAGCTTATATAACCGATTAAAAAGCATACGGTTCCGGTCAGCGCGCTCATACTGACCAGTATTCCGGCGTAATCTCCGTTTGACGTATCCTTTATCTTTCGTGTAGTCAATCTGACATTATTCAGCGACGTACCGACAGCCTGAGGGATAATATAAACAATCCCAATAAAATAAAGAATATCGCCTGTCGTATCCTCTCCATAGAATCTTGTGATCAACGGATAAATAATTAAATGCAAAGCGACCTGCATAACGAGATTTGAAGAAATTGTAAATAGCAGATCCTTTGCAATCTTAAAATCTTTTTTTAAAAGTTTCATGTTTTTTATTCCTTGCTTTCCTGGGAAAGGATATCTTCCTTAAGAGAACTTGATATATGATCTCTATCATAAATCTTATATTTTTCTTCCTGTCCGCCTTCAATTACGTCTCGTATTTTATACGGCGGTAATTTACAGAGAATCAAATACATTTTTCCAATATATTCGCCCATAATTCCAATAAGAAACATCAAGATACTAAAAAGCATCAGCATCACAACCATCAAAGACGCATATCCCACCGCTATATTAGGGTGCAGAATTTTTTGAACAAAAACCACTATCGCGCCTAATACTCCCAAAGTTCCGCAAAGGATCCCCATATTCATAGAAATTCTTAATAAAGTAATATTAAAAGAAGTGATCGCTTTCGTCCACAAATCGAATAACCGTTTCAGACTATATCCTGACTTCCCTGCCATCCTTGACCTATGCGGCATTTCCACATTTGTTACTTTATTCGTCAGTTTCCTGAGATAGGCTGCTACGGCAATCACAGGACATTTGCTGTTTTTCATCGTTTGAATGGAAAAAGAACTAAGCGCAAAAAAACTTGAAAGCTGCACATCTTTAGGTTTTGAACCGATCTTATACAAAATCCAGTTATGCAGAGAGCTTGTAATTTTCTTAATCAAAGAATGCTTTTTATTTGCAAAATGTGCATATACAATGTCATATCCCTCTTCTACTTTCTCAATGAGCCGGAATATTCCGTCTTCGGGATGCTGGCCGTCATCATCCATATAGACAAGTATATCTCCACTTACAAATGGAATTGCCGCCATCTTTGCCGCGCTTTGTCCAAAGTTCTTCGACAGATTAACGCCGGTAACCTTAGGATTATCCCGACATATACGATGTATCGCTTCAAATGTATTATCAGGCGATCCGTCGTTTACCAAAATAACCTCATAATCATGCTCTGGATGCAGTTTAAAAACCGTGTCTATATTTTTGACTACCTCAGAAATAGTTTTTGATGATTTATAGCAAGGGATAGCAATTGAAATTAACATCTCCTATATATTCCTCCACTTCCTGCAGATAACCTATAGATATAATCTGTCTGTATCAAATCTCATAAAAATCATATCTTCATTCTTATTTTCATATATTTTCAGACGATCTTGAATAAATTCAATTTTTTGACTGATATCTTCATAACTCTCTACGAGGAATTTAATACGGCAAAAATGCTGGTCTAACGTACCTATCCTCTGCCGGGTTATTTCATCTCCGATCTGATAATACTGAAAATATTCTAAAATTTGAAGTCTTGATAAACATGTTTCGAGTCCCTCTACTCTTCCAATAATTCCTTCCTTGAGAGGAATGCATATGGAAATTGCTATCTTATTATTCAAATACGGATCCACTTTTTCTATTTCTTCCGGCGACGAGAAATCTTCTCCTAAAGCCGACCGAATCATCATCAACATATCGTTAATTCCTGTTGTAGGCTCTGTAATCACATAGGTAAGCCCTCCGCTCAGCCGCAGACCCATTTCATGAAAATAGATGTTTCCGTCATCCGGATCTATCAGAGCCTGCATAAAAAACGCTCCGTTAGCAATGCCTATTCCCTGGAACATTTTTTTTACATTTGAATCAACTTCCCGAATATATTTTTCCGTAAATTTAGAAGGATACACCGCCACGCCGCTTATCAACGCTTCTCTTCCAATGGGATCTACTACATAACGGTCGTTGGCAAGAAGAAGATATATATTTCCGTTATACGCCAAATACCTTACCGCAAACGCAACATCATTTTCAATGTACTTTTCAACAATTACTTGCTTCTTTTCAGAAAACTTCAATGCTTCGATATATGCCGGAATCAACTCTTCTTGATTCTGGCATACTGCAATTCCTCTCGAGCTGGAGGAATCAACAGGTTTCACCATTACGGGATATACAATCTTCTCCAGATCTTCTTTAAAAAACTCTTCAGTAAGATGATACTCCGGCACGCAAGGGACCTGATATCGTCTGCACATTTCTTTAAAAGACGCTTTATTACTGCACGTATCCCATTGTTTTCTGGTGGCGTAAAAAGGTAATCCTGCACTTTGACATAACTTTAGAGTGTTCAACAGATTAAACTCGCTGGGACCGCAGAAAACCCCGTCAATATTCTTGTTTTTTATGATTCTTGTCAATGCCTCTATGTCGACAGTACTTACAACCATGGATTCATCTGCAATCCTTTTTGCCGCTCCGTCTTCATAATAATCGGCAACTACGGTATAAACACCTGCTTTTTTAG
>Ga0224748_10268_pt1 | contig 15147 bp, 16 predicted proteins | sample LIM_F_Water_Neg_FD_182074 | JGI IMG/M metagenome (GOLD analysis project Ga0224748, IMG submission 182074) | Enriched cells from gastrointestinal tract of the lab mouse from Pacific Northwest National Laboratory (PNNL), Richland, Washington... | ecosystem: Host-associated > Mammals > Digestive...
TAATCTACCGTCATCATTCCTTCTGCGGACAGTCCTTCACCCGTAAGAATCTCCTCTGCAGCCTCCCAGATCGGCACAGCCGGGTAGAAGTTGAGGAAATGGCGCTCTGCTATGCACAGGCACAGATTGAGCATGCAGGATTTGAGGAGGAAGTGAAGCTGCTGGGCGCAAGGGTATATGGGAGCAGAACCAGGGATGGGCTGTACCGGGAAGGCTCCGACATTGACGTTGTGATCTCCTATGCAGGGGATATCCGTGAGGATGACTTTTTTAACCTTCTGCATGGAGAGGATTTTGGCATGGCAGGGCTTCTCATTGACATGAACCCCATATCTCTGGAAAAAACAGGAACACTGGAAGAATATCTTGAAAATGCGGAAAAGTATCTGGACGGTAAAGAGGTACAGTTAAAATCCGCCAGGTCTGCACCAGAGGATCCCGACAGAATGGAAACGGGGCAGACATCAGAAAACAGGGAAAGGAAGTCGGTGCTGGCGGCACTGAAAGAGCGGCAGTCGGCCATAGAAAAGCGGGAAAACAGGGCGGAAAATTTAAAAGAATATAAGAAAAGGGGGCAGGAATTATGACTATGGAAAACCAGTTTGAAGTTTACCAGATGCGGCAGACGCCGGAGACAAGGCATATTCGTTTTCGTGCCTATCAAACGCTGCTGGAAAAAGGAATACGGGTCAGGAAGGAAGATTATGAACGGGTCTATACGGGAGCCCTGTGTCCGCAGGATACCCCGGAGGGAGTAAAGGAGCGGCTTGACAGACAGCCGCCCCGTTCCTTTGTAGGGCATTCCGTCAGCGTCAGCGATGTGCTGGTATTTTACAGGGAAGGCACAGTCATCTCTTACTATGTGGAAAAGACCGGGTTTACCGTGATAGAAAATTTTGTTGATAAAGAAAGCGGTTCATCTGGAACAGCAGTTTCCATTGATACAATAAATTTCCATATAGAAGGGAAAGCCGGGAGCTGGCTTGCCTTTGACAGTATCAGGCTGGAAGGACGGGAGTTTTTTCTGATGGAGCATGAAACTTACGGGAAGGAAGCCGCATGGGTAGTGGTGGACGGAACAGGGCGGCTGGCGGTGGATCATGTCAGGAACGGTTTTGACGGGGAAGTGAGGGGGAAGCTGGAAGAGTACATCCGCTCATCACAGCCGGAAGCGGAAGGGTGCAGCAAGGAAGAAACCCGGCGAAAGCCTGTTCCGGCAGAACCGGAAAGAACGCACACCTGTCAAAAGGAAACAAAGCTGCACCAAATAGAATCTGGAACAGATACGCCTACGCCTGACAACTGGCAGAAATATATGGAAAATGGGGAATACTTAAGAAGCGCAGAGATCAGCGGAGAGCAGAATTATAATCTGATTGACGGGCGCAAAAACAATGGGTATAAGTCCCCGTCTGCGGTAAACAGTATGCCACCGAAAAAGAAGCCGCAGGGCAGGCCTTCAGTACTGGCAAAGCTCCACAAAAAGCAGGCGGAGATTGCAAAGCGAGGTGGGAAAAAGGAGCGGCAGGCGGCGGTAGAAAATGATGCGGGGCGTGAACGGAAATAGAAAAAGGAGTGTCTGGCATTGTGCCGGGCACTTCTTTTTTTGGAAGTGCGCCCAGTATGGGCGCAATCTAATCGGTGAAAGTCCGTAACACGCCCTGGTAGTGGGAAGTGTATAGCCAGGAGCAAGGGTGTCCATCGTGAGGTGGAATCTGAAGAAAGCTGGAGGCAAAGCTCTGGTCTGACGAACAGAAATCACATCAGGCTACAGTTAGGGATAAGGCTGCTTGACAAGTCGAAGTCCAATAACTACCCGGAACTAACTGTGGTAAATGTGGCGGATGGATGGAGTGAAAGATTGCGTTCTTACCTGGGGAGGTCTCGTCAGCGGATGAAATTACATCAACAAAAGCAAAGGAAATCCGTAGTAACAACGAATGGCGAGAAGTCAGCAGAGGTCATAGTACCATTGTGGTTGCAAACATAATGGGAAGGACTGAACTTTAGGAGATGTGGGTAAATGAATGTGACTAATGACAGATTTAAGGACAGACAACTTCATATTGAGGACTATCTGCAAATGGTATCGACGGAATCGAAAGAGTATGCAGAAGTGTCCGCCTGTCAGAGGATTGCTGAAAACAACCGCATCATCACAGACTTTCAGACGGACGGACTGCTGGAGAAGATTTTACAGCCAACTAATCTAAATAATGCATACAAGAAAGTAAAATCAAACAAAGGAGCAGGCGGTGTTGATGGGATGAGCGTGGATGAACTTCTGCCGTTCCTCAGAGATAACCAGGTGAAACTAATCCAGCAGTTAAAGGATGGGAAATACAAACCCAATCCAGTCCGCAGGGCAGAAATACCCAAAGAAACAAAAGGAGAATTTCGGAAACTGGGAGTACCCATGGTTTCTTCATACTGCACACCTCCCAACGTTGTTTTGGAATGCTGCCTCCGGGTATCATGAAGGCAGTCGCTTTATTAAAAGTATCATGTGTAAAGTGCTTTTATCGATTCCAGATTGGAATCATCAATCAGGACTTCCCATGGCCAGCCCCGATGCTGCTTCCTTGCGGGAATCTTACCGGCAGATATGCCGTAGTAGACCCTGTCGGCGGATATGCCGAGCAGCCCTGCGGCCTCAGCGACAGATATGCCCTGCCGGTTTCTTTCGTAGGGGCCGGAAATATCATATTTATAACGGATCCACCGAACCCCGGCATATGTGAAGGCCTTTCCCTCAGGGGTAACCAGCCCGTCTTGGTTCAGCCGTGCTGCAATCCCGGAATCATCCAGGGTCGCTGCCAGTTCACGGATTCTGGAAACGGTACTGTCAGTGTGCCGCCTGCGGTCGCCATAGGGAAGGTTCTTTTTTAAGGAAAGCTGTTCGCATTTCCCGCTGCGGAACCGGATGCCTATTGAAAAATCAGGGCATCGCTTTTCTGCCAGGACAGTGATATCGTCCACCAGGATACGGATGACACGTTTCTTTTCTTTTGGCGTAGAAGTCGGTGCATTCCAGATCTCTGGGATCTTCTGCGCGAGGTTCAGGATGTCCTGTTCTTCTTTTTCGGAAGGGACCCAGGCTTTTCTGGAACTGTATGTGGCATAGTCCTGTTTTGCTCTTTCCAGTTCTTTGAGCTTCTGGTTCCAGTTGGACTCCAGGGAGCGGACAACCAGTCTGTTTTCCGGGTCTGCGAGCATGAACTGCCGCTCTGTGCGGTCAGCTTCATACTGTGCACGTTCGATGGAGAGGAGCCATTGTTTATCCGACATCCTGTCCGCATCATTTATGCTGTGCATGACTTTCAGGGAGAGCTCCAGTTCTGAGGGCTTCATGATGGCGAGGATCCTTTCGGAGACTGCCTGGTCAAGGGCTTCGGCAGGGACAGAGGAACAGGTTGCCTTATTGCCATGCTCCCAGCGGCCGATGCATTCGTATAAAGGGCGTATGCCGCCGGTCCCCGTGTAACGGACTGTCATACGGCGGCCACATCTCCCGCAGAGAAGGACTCCTGTAAGGAGGGCGGCCCCCTCACGTGCCGGGCCGCAGCGCTCCATATTCGTCTGGTTGGAGGCAAGGCGTTTCTGGTTCTCCTCGAATTCTTCCCAGGAGATAAAAGCCTGGTGATGGTCGGGGAGGAATACTTTCCAGTCTTCTTTGTCTGGGAGGCGGACGGGGTGGTGTTCGAAGTGCCCGTCGGCATCAATGGTCTTATTATCACGATAGCGTCCATACACATACGCTCCGGCATAAGCAGGATTGTGGATGACGTCAAGGACACGGCTGTGGGTCAGCGTCCCCCATGTGACCTTCCCATCCCATGCGCCTCCATAAGCCCGCTTGGGGAAAGAAAGATTGTTTTCGGCGAAATACCGGACAACACCGTAGGCGCTTCCGGATGTGCGGAATGCCCGGAACAGGGTGGAAAGGGCATGCTGTACCCCTTCATCAGGATCCATGATGGTCCTGCCGCTGGCATCATAGATATAGCCAACAGGCAGCGGGAAGCGTAGTTCTCCCCTGGAAGCGGCGTTTTCCTTCCCGCCAATCATACGGGCGTGGAGGAAGTGGAGTTCCGCTTCGCCCATGGTGCCTTTCAGGCCGATCAGGAGCCGGTCGTTAAAGTCTGACATGTCGTAGATGCCGTCTTCGTCGATCACGAGGGTGCCGAACAGCCCGCAGAGCTCAAGGAGCTTCATGAGGTCGGCTGAAGACCTGGCAAGGCGTGATATCTCCAGTCCGAGCACTGCGCCGACTTCGCCCAGTGATACGCTTGTCACGAGCTGGGCAAAGCCCGGGCGTTTGGAACGTCCGGAACCGGATATGCCCAGATCCCCGTCGATCACGCGGATGTGTTCTTCCGGCCAGCCAAGCGATAATGCCCTTTCCCTGAGGGCGTACTGCCTCTGGGTGCTCTCCTGGTTGAACCGTACCTGGGCCATCGTCGACTGGCGGACATAGACCAGGGCTTCCCGGTTCAGGTGCTGGGCCCGTACTTTGGACGGGATCTGCAGGTTCCGCTTCATTTTCGTCCTCCTTTCCAGCTGAAAAGAAGGAGATGAACAGGGTTGAAAGTGCTGCTATGAGTTCTTCCGCAAGACGGGGGTCGTTACCGGTCAGATGCATGAGAGTTGCTTCCATTAGAGGCTCCTCCTTTCAGGCTAAAGGTCGATCTCTCTGCGCCGGAACAGTTCCAGGTTAATGCAGCTGAGTTCTGCAAGCAGCTCTGTGGTGTCCTCATAATCTTTGATACACTGGGAGACTTTGTCCTTATAAGCTTTCGGGACAGAATCCAGCTGGGTCTTCCCATTGTAATAAGAAGAAAGGTACAGGCTCTGGTGGCCTTCGCCATTGGCACATCTGCAGTTAGGCTTGCCGCATTTGATGGACCTGGTGATCAGGGAAGCCCTTATGACGTGGGCCGGATTCGGCATCATGTCAAGGAGTTCCTGACGGCGGGTTTTGAGAGTGTCAGTGGTTGCTGATTTATAGGGTCTGCCATTCTTGTTAGTAGTATTCATGATAAGATTATACCACAGGGAGAAGGAAAAGTCTACCCTGTGGTAATGGAAATTTACGCATTTTTACAGCAGCCTGGCAAGTTCCAGAAGGGATTTTACTGTATCAGCATCAAAATAGCTTTCGGAGAAAGTATTTTGCCTGTTATCGGTAATCCAGGACTCCGGGACGGAGAAGATATCATCCTCAGAACGGAGCGAGTAGCGGCGCTGCCCGTCCACTTTCCTGATCTTCAGGATGGGGAAGCTCTGCCCATAGAGAGGATGGTAGGGGTGGAGGATCGTTGCCGTTCCCAAATCCCTGCTGTGGTCAAGTGCTTTTTGCTGTTGCCGTGCCGACAGTAGTTGACAGGGTATTTCAACAGGCAATTACACAGGTATTGTCCCCGATTTATGAGGAACAGTTTTCGAAAAACAGTTTTGGCTTTCGACCAAAGAGAGGTGCGCATGACGCACTGAAACAATGTCAGCAGAATGTCAATGATGGATATGTGTATGTCGTGGATATGGATTTAGAGAAATTCTTTGATACGGTATGCCAGAGCAAACTGATAGAAGTATTATCAAGAACCATTAAAGACGGGCGGGTAATATCGCTGATACACAAATATCTCAATGCAGGAGTTATTAGTGGAGGGATATTTGAAAAGACAGAAACAGGAATGCCACAAGGCGGGCCGCTAAGTCCATTACTTAGTAATGTCATGCTGAATGAACTGGACAGGGAACTGACACGCAGAGGGCATAGATTTGTGCGGTATGCGGATGACTGCATGATATTCTGCAAAAGCAGAAGGAGTGCAGAGAGAACCCTGAGAAATATCATTCCGTTTATTGAGGGGAAACTTTTTCTGAAAGTGAACCGAAAGAAAACAAGCGTGGCACATATCAGCAAGGTAAAATACCTTGGATACGCATTTTATCGTTATAAAGGGGAATGCAGATTTCGGGTACATCCAAAGTCAGTGACAAAAATGAAAGACAAAATCAGAGAACTGACAAAAAGAAGTAACGGATGGGGAAATGAGTACAGAGCCATGAAACTGACACAGTTTGTCAGAGGATGGGTAAATTATTTCTCACTTGCAGATATGAAGGGACTGTTAAGGGAAACCGATGAATGGCTAAGACATAAGATAAGAACCATCTACTGGAAACAATGGAAGAAAGTTAAGACGAAATTCAGGGAATTAAAGAAGTTAGGTGTGGAAGAAGAAAAGGCATGGATATGTGCCAACATGCGGAACGGAAACTGGTATTGTGGTGGATATTTCGTATTGCAGACTGCATTTAACAACAAGAAACTACGTGAACTTGGATACCCAACATTCACAGAGTTATATCTGAAAGTATGTGAAAACTAAGGAACCGCCGTATACGGAACCGTACGTACGGTGGTGTGGGAGGTCGGTAGATAAAATGATTATCTACCTCCTACCCGATTATAATTTAGTCTACAATTTAAGAATCCAGTTTTTAAAGAATTCTCGATTAGCATTCTGAATGTAGATGTAAAATATTTAGTCTACACGCTATGCGTGAAATTGCTGATAACATGGGCAGTTTGTCATGTAGACTGAAGAATAGTCGGGAATTAAGGATAAAAAACTGATTTATTGCCTGACTGAGTTGTGCCAGTCTATCAGGAAACGGATATAGTCCCCACTGGGTCCTTTGACAACCTGGTCAAACTTCACGCTGCGGATGTTTGTAAGGTTAGGGGTTTTTCCGAGAATCTGGTCAGTTTCGTTCTGACGGAACAGGAGTAGCAGGCTTGCGGCAGAACCTTTTTCCGTATAGACTGCGACTTCCACGGCATCGTTGCAGCCGGTCTCCCGCCGTTCCCTGCCAAGCTCCGATGTAAAATGTTTCTGAGCCTGGAGATATAAATTCCCTGCGGCTGTCTCCGCCATTTTGTTTTCGATAAAGGAGTTCCTCCCGCAAAGAAGATCATTCAAATGCATGGAAGTAATTTCTTTCGGAGCGGACTTGAAATAGAAGAGGAGCATCAGGGCTGTGTGATATTCATCATTGGTAAGGGTATAACCGGTGAGATTTTTCACACGTTCAAGGAATGATTCTGTTGCTGATTCCCCTGTTTCAGCCAGTCTGCTCTGCTCCATTTCTGTTTCGGTGGAAAACCGGACAGCAGGAATTATGAATTTTTTGCTGTTATTGTTTTGCGCAATAATCGAGGATGCACTGCAGGACGGGCAGGAAGAGGGCATATCATCCGCATGGAATATGTAATGGCATGCATCACAGGTGAAATAGTTCATGGCATGGTCTCCTTATGGCAACCGGTCAGACGGTTCCGAGCCGCCAGACACTTCTTATCATTGACAGTTACATGTGTACTTTCCGTTTGCTGTTCATTGTAACGGTGGACCGCTTTAGTGTCAATAAATGTGGGAAAGAAATTCTGGGAAATTTCAAGGTGGAACAAGTATTCAAACCTCAGAAAAGGTGAGGCAGATGTATTTATGGCATTTATGAAAAAACAGTTGCAAACTGGAAAAAAATATTTATAATAGAACATATGTGCGAAGCGAATGGGTAGGTGTAGAAGGATAATGGGGGTAGTGATGAAGGAGCAGGATAAACGTGCAATAGAATCGATGTGCCGGTGTGGGCTGGACCTTGAAGGTGTAATTTCTGTTTTTCCAACATTTCCCAAAGAGGACGTTATGGCAATCTATAACGCTGTAAAGAGACTGAATGCAGGGGCTGACGGGGAACTGAATATAAGCATGAATTGTTCATAATCAGATGTGTATTTTACAGGGAATTGCTTTAAAGGATATCAAAAAGCCGCATAAGAAACAGGCGTAGATTGTACAGGGCAGTGGGAAAAGGGATATTGGCAAGCGGCGAAAATGGCATGGAGCGTGAACGGAAGTGGAAGAGGGAGTGTCTGGCACTCCCGCCGGATGCCCTTTTTCATTTATGTCCGCATGATTTTTGGGAGTGCCTTGCCTTTCGCAAGTTCATCCACCAGTTTATCCAGATAGCGGATCTCCTGCATTAAAGGTTCTTCAATGTCCTCCACGCGGACACCGCACACCACGCCTTTTATCAGCCTGCGGTTTGGATTTAATTCCGGTGCCTGTAAAAAGAAGTCTCCGTAAGTAATATCACTTCCCATAAGTCCATTCAGATTTTCTATGCTGTATCCGGTCAGCCAGCAGGTGATTTCATCAACTTCTTTTCTGGTGCGCCCTTTTTTCTCTGCTTTTGCAATCAGCATCGGGTATAGCTTCGCAAAGGGCATGCTGTATATTTTTTCGTTTGCCATGGCAGTATTTCCTTTCTAAAAACCGTCCAAATATTTTTTGCGTTTTGTTATTACTTCAACAACATGCTTAAGAAACTTAGGATAAGTGTCTTCATTCATATTGTCTAAAAATATTTTAGTGTTATCCGTTGAAAATTCATTATCAATAATTCCATCTAAACATGAGTGGGGATATAGCTGTCTCATCGCTGAAAACCATTTTTCATATTTTTTAAAATAAATATCGGGAATATCAAAGCAATATGACCTTTTACCTTTATCAGTATTTCCACCGGGCCATATAGGTATGACATTACCCAAAGAATCTATGTATTGTATAAAATTTGAGTCTATAATGGTCTTATTTAATTTCTCGTATTTTTTAAATTCCGCTGTTAAATATTCTAAAGAAAAATATTCACCTACTTCGTTTTTTATAGTGTAATTTGTCCTTTTACATTTATCTGGATAAAAAACATAGATTCCTATTTGATAAATACCTATAAACGAATATAGCACATCTGTTTTTTTCCACTGAGAAATAATCATATGATTTTCATATTTTTTTTCGATTGATGGCTCTTTTGGATTAGTTTTCCATTGAAAATAATTTTCTATTGTATTTACCATATAACTTCCTCATGAATTTTTGATTTGTTTATTTATCCTATCATACCAGTCAGTCCTTAGCAAGATTCGAGATGGAAATCAGGATATGCTGTCTCGTTCCTGTTTTCGTGCTGGTCTGTTTTGTGATTGCCCCAGGGCAGAGCGGATATTAGTACAGACGGTATCCAATTCTTTCTGATAATCCCGGTAGTAATAGTATTTCTCCTGTGATTCTTTTTTCTGCATCAGCAGTTTTTCCTTTTCTGCTTTCAGCGTCTGTAAGGTAGGGAGCTTTCCGCCACCGGCTTTTTCCTTCAGGAATTTTACAGCGGCTTCATAAAGGGCAAGCTCTGAAGAATGTTCCTGACGGAACTGCCTTTTGTTCTTTGACTTAAGGAACTGTGAATAAACAGATTTATTGGCAAGGTACTGTCCGGTATAGTGGATCTGCTCATTGACCTGCCGGAGCCTGCCTTCAATATCTTTCAGTTCTTTTCTGGAAGAGGAAGCAAGTTTTTTTATTTCGGCAAGTCTGCCCTCTGCATCTTCTACAGTGTTATATCCATGTTCCTGTACATAGGAAAGTGTTTTTGCCATGGCCTGCAGGTTGGAGAGTTTTACTTTTCCAGCGTAGGCTTTGCTCTGCTGGGCTTTAATACAGCGCTGTAAGTCTGTTACCAGACGAAGCCCGGATTTCTCAAATGAGGCTGTAGGTGTATCTGTCTTGGTTTGTATCTCCTGCTGATGTGCAGGGTGCTCCGGGGTATGGATTTTTTCTTTTGGCAAAATTTCTTTTTGCACAGTCCGGTCTTTCCCTGTATTTTCAAGATGGGAATTATTTTCAATCACTCCCATAAGGTAATCTTTTTCATAGTGTGTCCCAAGGCTTCTTCCGGTGACCGGCTTTTCACGGTCAGGGTGGAGATAGCTGAACCTGCTGCGGCTGATTTTGAATTTTATATGGTATTTTTCTGAAAGTATCTGTTCAAATTCTTTGAGATCATGCGCGGAGGCGGCAGCTTCGTCAATAGAAGTGCGCAGGTATTCCTTCTGTGTCTGGAATACGGTAGTGCGTGGTGTAATACCTTCTGAGATCATCTGCCGGTTACGTTCTTCCAATTTTTTCTGGCCGCTGCGTCTGGCATGGTATTCTTTTTCTGTTATTTTCCGTTCTGCTTTCGTGAGTAAGTCTACCTGATGCAGATTTTCCCGCAGGCACAAATCCATAAGCGACTGCTTCAAATAAACAAGGTAATCGTTAGTTAAATGGTGCTTGTTTCCGGCGCGGGAATCGCAGTCACGCTCCATAAAATTCTGACGCTCCACATCATTTTTGCGGAGGCTGTTGATGACAATATGTACATGGATGTTGCCGCTCCCGTTATGCCCGTCCGTGTGTGTGCAGACAAGGGTCTGATGTCCGGGAAAGTTCTTTTTGCAGTATTCAAGCCCAAGCTGCTGTGCCTGTTCCCCGGTCAGCCCGCACTCGTCCCTGTCTTTCGGGTCGAAGCTGATGATGTAGTGGTGGGATTTGATTTCGTCATATTTTTGATTTTTATGGAATCGGGCATTCAGTTCCCTGCATTCCATATCAAAACTGAACGGATCGCACTCTACACCGTCAAGATAATATTCTTCCCGGAGCTGCATTTTTCCATTTTCATCAAGAACCGGTTTTCCAGTGTATTCATCATGTTGGAAAATGAGATATCTTTGTGCCTCACCATAGTCCGCATTCTTACTTGCTATGTGTTTCAGTATCGCCATGAAAATCACCTGCCATCTTTATTACTTCCTGTTGCATTTCGTGAATTTCTGCAAGACACCTGCCTATTGCCTGACGCATTTCCTGTGAATGGATTCCGCCCTGATTAAAGTGGCGGGCAATCTGGTTCAGGTTGCTTCCAATCTTGCCAAACTCTGCAACCAGTTTTTTTAGTTCCGGCACGTCTGCCACAATTTCATATTTTGCAATTACCTTTCCTTTCATTACCTGTCTGCGTAGAAATTCTGCAAGGGGAAGTCCTGCTCCGTTAGCATTTTCCATAATAATTTCGTATTCGGTGTCATTGAAGCGGAGCATGGCACAGTGGCTGCGTTTCAGTTCTTTTTCTTTTTTCGGTCTTGCCATATCATATCCTTTCCCGTGATAAAGCTGGATGGCTCTGCCATCGTGCTTTATCACGCTGCGAGAGTGTAACGGGAGCCAGTTCTGCATATCCGGAGGATATGCCAACCGAGGGTATGGGGCGCGGAAGCCCCATCAAGTAAGCCGGAGTGGCTCAAAATCCACGAAGTGGGTTTTGAGTTACGCAGGCGAAACTTGCTCTTCGAGAACTGAAAGCTCTACTATAATAAAAGCCGATTTGAGAGAACGTATGCTACCGCATGGAAAAGAAAATTTTGAGAAAAAGTAAATTGGCAGGGAATGGAAACGTGGAGGCGGCGGGCAAGGGTTGCAAGGCAACGCTTGCGTAAGAGCGTTCCCGGAGCGAAGCGGAGGGATACGGTATGTGCGAAGGAACGGAGCACATTCCGTAAGCGACTGTGAGGGGAAAGCGTACGGTATGAGTAAGATTGTTTAAAAGTATTTTCACGTCAATTAATTTAACTGAGGACAAATATGATATTTGCAGAAAAATTAAAAATGCTTCGTAAGCAGGCGGGTAGATCACAAGAGAAATTGGCAGAGAAACTAGGTGTATCTTGACAAGCTGCCGCAAAATGGAAAACCGACACGGGTATTCCCGACATTGATAATATCATGGCGGTTTCCAAGCTGTTTGATATTTCCATTGATAAGTTGTTAGGAAATGAAAATGTAATAGAAAAGAAACAGGCGGATTACCTATTCGAGAGCGTAACATAATATGATATTGACGAGCCAAAACGCTACGATATGAAACTGGGTGGTGCAAGGTAGGTGGCACTTTCGTGATATGATGGTGAAAAAATCCTTGTCTTCGCCTTTATATCAAGCTCAATACTGTCGCATTCCAAAGAATTTATTTCAACTGTTTTTGGATTTACTATCCGCTTTTTAATATCATCAATTTTGACTGTGAAATTGCTATCAATCAGGTGTCGGCGATTTCCAAGCTTTGTATTCCCGACGGAACAATTTTCGCTGTTGTCACAAAAGGAATCGGAACAAATATTTACTATGAGAAGAACGGAAAACAGGTAGAAGCGTTTGATACACCCGATGAGGACAATGTGATTGAGCTGAACGGTATTAAAAGTGAACTCATGATCTCCGAGAGTACTTTAGGGGAGGTGTAGTCATGGCAGAGAGACATCAATATAAACCGTTGCGATTCTATGTGGCTTGTTTTGCGGCTACGTGGGTATTCTGGATTACAGCAGCATTTATCAGTAAATCAGAGAATGATAATGGTCTCTCTTTATTATTGATGCTGTTTGGAGTAATGGCATCTGCGGTTACGGCAGTTATTACCGTATTGACTTCAGGGAGTAAGGCATTAAAAGCTGATCTAAGGTGGAAACTGGTAGGATTTTACCGGATTAGACCGCGCAGTATCTTGGCAGCAGTTATTGGATTTATGACGATTGTGGCAGTGTCAATTCTGTTATCACTATTGTTTGGGAAGTCATTGAGGAAAGCGGCTGGCGTGGATACGGAGAGGATTCTGTAGCATTTCATTTTTCATGGTTTACGGAGTCGGTTATCTTTGGTTTTGTATGGGCATTATGGCATCTTCCCCTGTTTTGGATTCAGGGTACATACCATTACGGACTAAGGGAATTGCGTGTTTTTATGTGCTGAATTTCTTAATCAGTGTCAGTCCGATGGGATTTTTGACAACGTGGGTATATGTAAAGAACAACTGCAGTATGCTTGCCTGCATCATTTTTCACTTGTTTGTGAATACCATGCAGGAAAAAATAGCCTTGACGCCGCAGACAAAATGCGTGGAAACGATTGTGATATTCTTTGTGGCGGCTTTTATTATACTTACTAACAAAGAGATGTTTTTTGAAAGAGAACATATTGGATATCTTTTAAGCTATCATGAGGAAAGGGAAGTAGATGACTAATTACAGCGCGTGTAAACGCACTGTAATTAATTAAAACTTTATATTCTGTTCCCGGTATTCGCTGGGTGATAATCCCGTTTCTTTTTGAAAGGAAGAAGAAAAATAGCTTCGGGAGCCAAATGAAAGTTCATCGCTGATTTCCTGAATACTCATTTGGGTTCCTGAGAGAAGTAATTTTGCCTGTCGTATTTTTTCACGTTTAATATAATCTGATACGCTATACCCGGTCTCATTTTTAAATTTATGAGAGAAGTAGTATTCTGTATAGCCCGCCTGTCTGGCTAACTGTGTGATAGAAAGTTTTTCTTTAATATGTATTGCGATGTAATCGCATGCGCTTTTTATCTGTCCGGAGATATCATTCTTTTCCTTTTCCTGTTGTACCCGCTGTACGTAGTCTTCCAAAAGAGTATTGCACGTGGTGGATGTTTCTGCAATGTTTTTGCTATCTTCAATCATCTGCATATAATAGTCATTGAGGGTATAAGCGACGGAAGGGCTTACACCACCTTCGATGGCTGCTCTTGAACAGAGTGTAAGGAGGACAATGGAGGTTGACTTTGCCCTGCGCAGGGAGTCACCTGTGTCAAAACGTGGTCCGTCGCTTAAACTGTAAGAACGTGCAAGGGCATCCAGATAGTTGGGATTTCCTTCCCGCAGCATATTCATGAATTCCTGTTCTGCCATCCATACGCCCCGGTGCTCCTCTGTAATCAGATCGATTTCAGAAGAAGAGGGATTTTGAGATGCCTTTTCCGTAAATTGAATATCATTGGTAGTAATCCGCCTGCCGGTAACGCAGTAATGCAGCATAACGGCATACTGAAAAAGCTGATTAGTAGGGATGATTGGAATATGTTCAAATAGGCGAAAAACCTTTGCACGGATATTGATGGAAAGGTTATGTTTATCCAGCTCCTTTTTAATCATCTGATAAGAGTTTCTTCCGGAATAAGCGGGTCCCAGTGCATGGATTCCGCACAAGGAATCCTCATGGTATTCAAATGCCACAATCCAGATCAGCCCCAGATGGTCATCAATAAATAAGGGTTCCTGCTTCTGGTTTTCCACATGTTTTCTGATTGGCTCTTCCAGACTTAAAAGGATTAGGGTTTTGTCGTCATTTGCAGATACATCTTCTAAAATATCTGAATGTGCAAAGACAAAATCCGGGGAAAAGCTATGCAGAGGAAGGTTATGATTACACTGAATTAACTGCTGAAAAAAATCTAGTTTTTCCTGAATATTCATATTGCTCCTATCTGCACATACTTGATGTGCGTCTTAAGTTTACAAAATCAGTCGCATAAAAAGTTTTTCAATAATTTTATGTCTTCGTCCTGTTCAAACCGGATTGTGCCGCTTTGAAGCAGTTCCGGATTAGATGCTATCGTGAAGAAGATATATTGGCTTAATGTTGACTTTAGGGCAATGCGGTCGCCTTCTGAGGTTTCAAATAATACTTCGGCACTGCATTTCTGAACTTGTTTTAGGAAATTTAATATGTTTATATTCGGGTTTATATGCATAAATAGTCCTCCTTATTTTGCCATAGCATCAGTATACAGGAAAAACAGAAGAAGTGTTTAAAAAATTAATTATTATGTTAAAAAATTGCTGTAATGAATTTAGAAGACATATTTTTCCCCAAAAAATTAAAAGAAAACATGAATTCAAAAACTAAAATGAATAACGGATCCAGCAGAATATTTACAAAAGTGGCTGCCATATTCCCAACCATTCCTTCCTTGATCGCCCCTTCCGCCCGTATAATGGTTCCGAGCGTTGTGGAAGCAAGCATAAAGGGCACACCCAAAGCGCAAACGTACAAGTAGATTCCTGCATACGGTAAAATCTCCTCCGTTGCACCAAGTACAGGCAGAATAGCCTTTCCTGCTGACAGCAATACCGCGCCAATTACAATCCCAAATCCTATGGCTCCCCAAAAACAAAGACTGGCATAAGCTTTTGCTTCCTGCATATGGTCACTGCCCAATGCCTTTGCAATCAGCGCACAGCCGCCGCTGCCTAACATAGTCGCCACTGCTGCTGACAAAGAAAAAAGCGGACCCACCACAGAAACAGCCGCTACCTGTCTTGTATCTCCTAACTGACCCACAAAAAACATATCTGTCATATTGTAGAGAATCATAACCAAAATAATAATTACT
>Ga0224748_10271_pt1 | contig 14981 bp, 15 predicted proteins | sample LIM_F_Water_Neg_FD_182074 | JGI IMG/M metagenome (GOLD analysis project Ga0224748, IMG submission 182074) | Enriched cells from gastrointestinal tract of the lab mouse from Pacific Northwest National Laboratory (PNNL), Richland, Washington... | ecosystem: Host-associated > Mammals > Digestive...
TCCTCCTGTGCGACGAGCCCACCGGGGCGCTGGACTACAGCACCGGCAAGGCCATTTTGAAGCTTCTCCAGATTATGAGCCGGAAAAAGGGTATGACGGTCATCATCATCACCCACAACAGCGCCCTCACCGCCATGGCCGACCGGGTGATCCAGGTGAAAAACGGCACGGTCACCGGCGTAGAGATCAACGACCGGCCCGTGCCGGTGGAGGAGATCGAATGGTAAGGACGCTTCTGCGCTCCGCCCTGCGGGAGATCCGGCAGAGCCTGGGGCGCTATCTGGCCATTCTGGCCATCGTGGGGCTGGGCGTAGGCTTCTTCGCGGGGCTGCGCACCTGCCAGCCGGCCATGATGGCCACGGGGCTGGACTACCTGTCGGAGCACAGCCTCCACGACTTCCGGCTGCTCTCCACCCTGGGCTTCACCCAGGAGGACGTGGACAACTTCGCCGCCCTGGACGGGGTGGCGGCGGCCCGGGGGGCGGTGTACGCCGACTTCCTCACGGAGGTGGAGCCTGGCCGGGAGGCGGTGCTCCGGGCCCACTCCCTCACCGCCGGCCTGCACCAGCCGGCCCTGGCCGCCGGGCGGATGCCCCAGGCGGACAACGAGTGTTTGGCCGACGCCCGCTACTTCTCGGAGAAGATGCTGGGCGCGGTGCTCGCCGTGTCCGAGAGCAACGAGGAGGAGACGCGGGATCTGCTCCACCGGGGGGCGTACACCGTGGTGGGCCTGTGCTGGTCTCCCTACTACCTCAACTACGACCGGGGTACCAGCACCCTGGGCGGGGGCAGCGTGGCCGGGTTCGTATACATACCCGAGGGGGGCTTCGACTTCGAGGCCTACTACGAGATTTTCCTCACCGTGGACGACCCGGCCCTGGCCTACTCCATCGAGTACGGGGACCAGATCGACGCCATCAAGCCGGCGGTGGAGGAGCTGACGGACCGGCGGGCCCAGGAGCGCTACGACGAGATCCGGGGCGACGCCCTGGAGGAGATCGCCGACGCGGAGCGGGAGATTGCCGACGGCTGGGACGAGTACCGCACCGAGCGCACCGACGCGGAGGCGGAGCTGGACGACGCCTACCGGGAGCTCACCGACGGCGAGGCGGAGTACGCTAAGGGCCAGCGGGACTATGAGCAGGGCCGCCGGGACTACGCCGAGGGCCTGCGGGAGTTCGCCGACGGCCAGCAGAAGGTGGACGACGCCCAGCAGGAGGTGGCGGACGCCCAGCAGAAGCTGGACGACGGCCAGCGGGAGCTGGCGGACGCCCGGCGGGAGCTGGACGAGGGCTGGGACGAGTACTACAGCGGTAAGGCTGAGGCGGAGGCCGAGCTGGCGGACGCCCTGGCCCAGCTCACCGACGGGGAGCGGGAGTACCAGGACGGCCTGGAGGCGTACAACGACGGCATGCGGAAGCTGGAGGATGCCGAGGAGGAGATCGCCGGCGGCGAGGCGGAGCTCCGGGAGGGCCAGCGGGAGCTGGCTGTCGGGGAGGCCGAGCTGGCGGACGCCTGGGACAAGCTGGAGAGCGGAAGGCGGGAGCTGGAGCAGAACGAGGCCCTGCTGGACGCATCGGAGGAGCAGCTGACCGCCGGCGAGGCGGAGCTGGAGGCCGGACAGGCCGAGCTGGACGCGCAGCGGCAAAGCATTGAGGACGCGATTGCCGCAGGCCTTATGAGCGAAGAGGAGGGCGCCGCTGCCATGGCCCGGCTGGAAGCTGCCCAGGCGGAACTGGACGGGCAGCGCGCCCAGCTGGAGGCCGCCCGCGCGCAGATCACGGCGGGGCGCGCCCAGCTGGCGGAGGGCTGGGACGACTACAACGAGGGCAAGGCCGCCTATGACGCCGGCGCGGCCGAGATCGCCGAGGCCCGGCGGCAGCTGCGGGATGGCCAGGCCGAGCTTGATCGGGGCCGGCGGGAGCTGGCCGGGGGCCAAAAGGAACTGGCGGATGCCAAGGTCCAGCTGGCGGACGCCCGGCAGGAGCTGGACGAGGGCTGGGACGAGTACGAGAAGGGCCGGGCTGAGGCGGAGGCCGAGCTCACCGACGCCCTGAAGGAGCTCACCGACGGGGAGGCGGCGTACAGCGACGGCCTCCAGGAGCTCAGTGAGGGCCGGGCGGAGCTGGCTGAGGGCCAGCAAAAGCTGGAGGATGCCCAGAGAGAGCTGGCGGACGCCCAGAGGAAGCTGGACGACGCCAAGGCGGATCTGGACCGGGCCCCCGGCGAGCTGGCGGACGCCCGGCGGGAGCTGGACGAGGGCTGGACGGAGTACAACGACGGCAAGAGCAAGGTGGACCGGGAGTTCGCCGACGCGGAGGCGGAGCTGACGGACGCGGAGCGGGAGGTGGCGGACGCCTACGCCGAGCTGGCGGACCTGAAGCAGGCTACCACCTACGTGCTCACCCGGCAGGAAAACACCGGCTACGTCAACTTTGACAACGACACCTCCATTGTAGCGGCGATCTCCGTGGTCTTCCCCGCCTTCTTCTTCCTGGTGGCCGCCCTGGTGTGCATGACCACCATGACCCGCATGGTGGACGAGCAGCGCACCCAGATCGGCGTGCTCAAGGCCATGGGGTACTCCAACTGGCAGATCATGGGAAAATACCTCTTCTACGCCGGGTCCGCCGCCCTGCTGGGCTCCGTGCTGGGCTACGCCCTGGGGGCGGTGGGGCTGCCCTGGATCGTCTGGGAGATCTACGGGATGATCTACGGCTTCGCCCCCCTCAAGCAGGTCTTTCTGCCGGATCTGGCCCTGCTCTCCTTCGCCGCAGCCCTGCTGTGCGCCATGGGGTCCACCTACCTGGCCTGCCGGGTGGAGCTGGGCCGGCAGGCGGCTGAGCTCATCCGGCCCAAGTCCCCACGGGCGGGCAAGCGGGTCTTTCTGGAGTACATCGGCCCGGTCTGGCGGCGGCTGAGCTTCCTGCACAAGGTCTCAGTGCGCAACGTGCTGCGCTACCGCAGCCGGTTGGTGATGATGGTGCTGGGCATCGGCGGGTGCACCGCCCTGCTGTGCACCGGCTTCGGCATCCGGGACTCCATCGCCCACGTGGCCGACGACCAGTTCGGGGAGATCACCCTGTACGACTACGCCGTCACCTTCCAGGAGGGCCAGACCCTCTCGTCGGCGGAGGCCTACCTGGAGGCGAGCGGCTGGCTTCCGGAGGAGGGGCTGCTGGTCCACAGCGGCAGCGTGGACGTACAGGCCCCAGGGGGCGGCAAGTCGGTCCACCTGGTGGTGTCCTCCACGGACTCCCTGGACGGGTTCCTCTCCCTCCACAGCGGGGAGACGGCCATCCCCTACCCCGGCGACGGGGAGGTGGTGGTGAATACCGGGCTGGCGGAGAAGCTGGGGCTCTCTGTGGGGGACACGGTGCGGCTCCAGGAGAAGAGCCTGGGGGAGATGGAGGCCACGGTCTCCGCCATTGCCGACAACTACGTCTTCAACTACGCCTACGTCTCCGCCGGGACTTTCCAGCGCCAGCTGGGCCGGACGCCGGAGTACAACACCCTCTATGTGCGGGCCCACCCGGGGGCGGACCCCTATGAGGAGGGGGCCCTGCTGCTGGAGGACGAGGGCGTGGGCAGCGTCACGGTCAACGAGGCCACCCGCAGCCAGGTGGACAGCATGCTCTCCCGCATGGACTACATTGTGGCGGTTGTGGTGCTGTGCGCGGCGGCGCTGGCGTTCATCGTGCTCTACAACCTCACCAATATCAACATCACCGAGCGGGTCCGGGAGATTGCCACCATCAAGGTCCTGGGGTTCTACCAGGGGGAGGTGGCCGCCTATGTGTTCCGAGAGATCATTATTCTCTCCGCGCTGGGCAGTCTGGCGGGGCTGGGGATGGGCAAGGCGCTCCATGCGTTTGTAATGGAGCAAATTCAGATTGACGCCATGTTCTTTGCCTGCCGGATTACGCCGCTGAGCTATCTGGTGGCTTTTGTGGTGACCATGCTGTTTACAGCGGTGATTTCGCTGGGCATGCGCCCGCGGCTGCGGAAAATTGATATGGCGGAATCGCTGAAGTCTATTGAGTGACGGGCGGGCCGCGCCCCCGGCGGGGGGCGCGGCCTGATTTTTTTCGGTAAATTGCGGAAAAAGGGCTTTACAAATGGGGGAGGATGGGGTATAATAATACTCGCTTTCGAGAGAGGGCGGGATGTGTATGTGGGCTCGTAGCTCAGCTGGGAGAGCAAGCGGGCCAGTTATATGCCCCACGTTTCGGGGGCGTAACTCGGATGGTTGCCATTCGGTTCACATCCGCAATTCCTAATTTATCGTTATCGCCACCAAAATTTCATACAGGCTCGTAGCTCAGTTGGGAGAGCGTTCGGTTCGCATCCATAGTGAGACACATCCGACCCGATTTTTCGTTTCTCGTTTTCCTGTCCGATTTGTTGGACTTTCCCCTGAAAATCGAATATTTGAGAAATCCAAAATTCGCAACTTTTTTCGCATAAAAAGTGCCGATTTGGGCCTGTAGCTCAGCTGGGAGAGCGCACGGTTCGCATCCGTGAGGTTCGAGGGTTCGATCCCCTTCAGGTCCACCAGATGGACATTGGACGAACACCTATTATTTCAAAGGCGGCTTTGCTGTATTGGTGTGGTTCTGATGTCAAAACGAAAGACGGCTGTCAAAGGCTAAATGCCATTGACAGCCGTCCTTTTTTGCTTTCTTATTACAAATATTATTTTGGAAGTTCATCATTTTTTTGCGCGTTGTTAAAAAATCTGGGAAATACTTTTATTAGAAGATGGCCCAAAGGAATAATTATTATATACTTTACAACAATGGATATTCCTGCAAAAATTGGTCTGATAAAATCTGTATAAATTCGTTTTATGAAGATAAATTGAGTTCTATCAATTATTGCAAGTTCAAAACGAATCATTTTTATTCGGAAATTCGCATCCATTTCATTTTGTTGGGCAAGAGGATTACTTGCAATATCATTTACAAAAAAAGCAAGTGCTTCATTACTTCTAATGCTATTAAAATAGCTAAGGCCAACTTCTTTGCGCATGGTTCTTAAAATATCACCCATAATGTACATCACAATACTGTCCTTATAATATTTACATTGTTTAATTAGAGGGTTAGTAGCAAATTCTCGAAATAGCAAGTATTGTCGATATATTCTTTTCGATCCATATAATAGCAAAGAGGCCCCTGTATCAAAGAACAGCTTCTTCATTTCATCTGTTAAAACAGGCTCACCTTTTTTGTTCTTCTTGTGATCAGAAAGGGACTTTTGCATCAGATCAATAAGCTTTAAATACTGTATTTTTTTATCATCATGCCTTTTATATCTAATCTCCATATGTCGACTGATAACAAAAATCAGTATAGTAATAATAACAGATAATAACGCAATATAGTCGGCAGTAATGAATGTATTTATATTCTTGAGTATATTTTCCATCTTCTCACCCCTTTCCACATTATATCATGTTCTCTGATAAAAAGATAGCATAATCCTAAAATATGGGAAGCATCTATTCAGGAAAACATTTAAAACAGTTTCCTACTATTCTAATAACGGCTTTGCTGTAAAATGAACAACGGAGGTCAAGGTGTAAAAGCCTTGCCCTCCGTTATTTTTATTCGCCTATTCGATTTTGCTTTGTGCTTCCTGCCACTCCGCAAACTCCCGCTGGCCTTGTTCGCTGTCATAGTATTTCCATATCTCTGGAACAAGAAAGCGGGCAAAAGCTTCTATAATGGCTTGTGGAAGTTCAATTTCATACGCCGCTTTATCGTGTTGCTCTTTCAGCAAAGACATTTCCCATTTCCAAAACGCAGGACAAGGCCCGCAGGCGGGAGGAACAGGGAAAGGGTAAGCTGTTCCTCCCACCGGAGCCGGTTATCAGTTCACGCCGAGGATGGCGCGGATGAGCTTGTTTTCCAGACGGCTTTTCATGTACTCGTCCAGGCAGGCGTGGGGACAGCCGCTTTCGTCGTAGACTGTCCGGGTGCAGAGCTTGTTTATGTAGCCCTCGTAGTAGCGTAAAACCTGCTCCACAGCGTCGGCATCCCCGGCGCGGGCCGCATCGCTCACCGCCAGCGGCAACAGTTCACGGCCTTTGTAGTTGCAGTGCTCCATGGCTCTAACCTCCTTTCCTCGCTGTCAGCTTCGTCCGCAGGACATTCAGCGATTTTGTTCTGCGCCGCTGGACGGCACTCCGGGACAGGCCAAGGGCCTCGCCAATCTCACTGTCAGTCAAATCCAGAACCAGGCGCAAAATCAAAATGCTTTGCTCTTGCTCCGGCAGACTGGCAAAGGCGTCGGCCACTTGTTGGCTTCTGATTGGCAGGTCATATCCACAGTACGAAAACACATAGCTATCGCTGGGGTAATTGTCTACCGAATGCAGCTTGTCCATCGCCGCTCGCGGCAGACGCTCCAGCGATGTTTCCCGGCTGGCCCGCCGTTTCATTTCCCGGATGTAGTCGATTGCCTCATGCTTCAACACGGTTTTATAAAAGGCATCAAACCTGCACCGTTCGCCATAGTCACGGGGGTTGGTTTCCATCTTCTCACCCCCTTTCGTTGGGGATGGTGGTGGTACTTTCCCTTTCCGCTAACAGAGCGTTCAGCGGCACAGGTTTTGCGCGCAAAACCGCTTTCCGCAGAGAAAAAATCAAAGAAAAATTTCCGGGCTGCAGGAAACGACAAAAACCGCCCGGCAGGTCATAGACCCGCCGGGCGGTTTGCACTGTATAGTTTGCTATATCTGCATCGTATAGTATAACCTCGTGCCCGCAATTCTCCCGGGCGGGGAACGGGCTTTTTTTGATAAGTCAAGGATTATCAAATTGCGTCGAATAGTGGTGTGCTTCATGGCGGTTGCCTCCTAAATTTACCGTATATACCGCCACGGCGCAAAAGGAGCGGCAGCTCTGATTTCTCAAAGCCGCCGCTCTTTATCGGACATAGCCACGACTTTTCAAATGCAAAGCCGATAACTGTAGGGAAGGTTCCCATATGTTATCGGCTCTGCGTCTGTGCGTCTGGCTCTATGGTGGATGTATTCAGTTGTCGGACACTGATTAACATTTCCTGCTTGCACTTGGGACAATACAGCGGAAACCTTTCAAGAACCGTATCTTCGTATACTTTTATTCGGGTCTTTCCGCCGCAGGCAGGACAGCATATCCAGTGAGAACAATTTTGTGTTGCGTTCATTTGCACCACCTTATGTTTTCAATGTTCCTGGGGTGGAGTGGAAACATGGGTTTCTGCTATCCGCAGTTCCCTGTGCAGACGGACCGCCATAACTGCGGTGACAATCGCTGAAATAATATCCGCTATCGGCTGTGCGCAGAGAACGCCGCTTAATCCCCAAACCGTTGGAAGTATCAGAATAGCGGGGACAGAACAAATCCCCTGACGGCAAGTGCCGAGGATGCAGCCCTCTGTGGCTTTTCCCATCACAAGGAACAAGAAGGAATAGACTGTGTAAAAACCAAAAAGGACAAAAGAGAGGGCGTTTGCCCGTAGCGCAATAGAACCGACACGAACCATCTCTGCGTCTTCCTTTGTAAACAGGGATAGCCCCACTCGCCATCGCAGTCTGCCTGATATTCGTAGACTGCGGCGGCGATTTTCTTTTTTGCCCGCTTCACCGATTCCCGTTTGAGCCGAGCAGCGTGGAGCGCACCGGCCTCCACCAGCAAGGCGGTCAGTTTCTCCACCGCCTTGCGGTAGGCCCTCTCCGCGCCGCTGGCGGTACTGCCCTCGAACATCACCGCCAAATCCTCAAAGGTTTTGCGCTCGGATATTGGACTGACCCGGCCACAGGTCATACAGACGGCATTGCGTTCCTCCAAAAGCCGCTGCTCCCGGTAAGTCAGTTTCTCAAGGGCGGCTTGAACCGCTGCCGCCTGAGTACCATTCCAGAGGATTGCCGCATAATCCCAGGAATCGTCCCTTGTTACATCCTCGCCGGTTTCCTCTCCGTCCTTGTCCTGGGCAGTGACATAAAGCGAAACCCGACTGCGGTTGAACTGCGCCACAGTCAGATACTGCTCCGCTGTTTCCTCGGAACAACCCTCTTTTTTGGCGTACTCGCTGACAACCTCGCCCTTAGATTTGCCTGTTTCATTGTAGAGCCACGCAATCCCCCTCACCCGCTTATACTCGTCCAAGGAGGAAAAGGAACCGCTGTGAAAGAGAATATCCTGTTAGCTTTTAACATTGTGCTTGCGATTTCCGACCTCTGGTTCTTTATCTCCTATCGAATTGCGGTAAAGGTATATCAGAAACGGGATATTGCCTGATTGTAGTTCCATCTCCCCTCCAGGCCAGCGGGGCGGCTGCGGCTGCTCCGCTGGCCTTTTGAGCGGGATGAAAACATTTCATGACATATCCGCGACATTCCATTACATCGGGGTTGCATTCCTGTCCCTCCTTTGCTAATCTGATAGATTGATAGAAAAGCGTGGTGGTGAACATGATAAAAATTGCGATCTGCGACGATGAACCCATGATGGCCCGGGAGCTTGCCAGCCATCTTGCGGACTATATGAATGAACATCTAATCACTGCTTACGACCTCAGCAGTTTTCCCGATGGCCGCGCCCTGCTGGATGCGATTGATCGCTTTGATGTGATTTTTCTGGACATCCAGATGGAACAGCCGGACGGCATGGAGACGGCCAGGCTGCTGCGCCGGCGGGGAGACCACAGCCTGCTGGTCTTTGTAACGGTGCTGAAGGAGCTCGTTTTCGACGCGTTCCAGGTAGAGGCATACGACTATCTGCTCAAACCCCTGGACAGCGCCCGCTTTAAAAAGACGATGGACCGGGTGCTCCGCTCCTTGGAACAGAAGACGGCCGAGGACATCGTGATTCAGAGGGGAACCGGCTGCGAGGTGGTTCTTCTCTCGGACATTGTGTACTGCGAGGTATTGGGCCGGAAAATCTACCTCCACAAAAGTGACGGGACAGTGAGCGACTACTATGACAAGCTGGAGGATCTGGAGCGGCGGGTGGACGGGCGCTTTTTCAAGTGCCACCGCAGCTTCTTGGTCAATCTGGACTATGTGCGGGGGTGTCAGGACGGGCAGGTCCTGCTGTTCCAAGGGGAGCGTATCCCCGCCTCCCGGCTGCGGGAGCGGGAGCTGACCCAGGCCCTTTTGCGGCATATGAAGGAGAGGGTGATCTGACGTGGACTATTTCGCCTTGCTTATGGACAGCCTCTGTCTCCTTGTGGGACATGGGGTGATGCATATGGTCTTTATCAGCCGCCTTACCGGGAAGAAACTGAAAAAATGGTACTTTGCCGTTTATTTTCTCCTCCTGGGTATGATTCAGTTTCTCTCGGACAGACTCGCCCTTGACGGGACGCTCCCCGTTGCCGTGGGCGTGCTGGCGCTCTACGGACTCAGCCGCTACGGGATGGGAAATCAGCGGTCTGTGTCCTGGCTGGCCGCCGTGCTGTCCTACTACATTTCACAGCTCTCCTTCGGGATCATCAACTCGGTGGAGGCGGCGCTCTTTCCCCGCTTCATCGGGAGTCCGCTGTTTTATCTCCTGTTTTTGGCGGCACAGCTCCTGTTCTTTGTGCTGTGCGCTGGCTGCTATTATGCTGTGCTGAAGCTCCTGGCCTGGACGGAGGACAGTCAAACGCCTTATATCGGACTTCTGCTGTTTCCGGGTCTGTTCTTCTTTGCCGCGGAGCTCTATATTCTCCATACCGCCTACAGCATTTTTGCCCCTATCATTTCTCTGGAGGAGGTCGGCAGGCACAGTACGCTGCTGCTCCTGCAAGTCATGGGGCTGGCGGCACTGCTGTGTACCCTGTATGCCTACCGCCAGCTCTGCAAGGGTTTTCAGGCCCAGGCGGAACTGCAATCGCTGACCCAGGCGGCCCATGAGCAAAAGGTTTATATTGCGGAGGCCCAGGCGCGCTACGAGCAGACGAAATCCTTTCGCCACGACATCAAAAACCATCTATCCGTCCTGGACGGCCTGCTCCGGAGCGGGAAGCTGGAGGAGGGCAGGGAGTATCTGAAAAAGCTGGAGGCCGTCTCGGAGTCTCTGTCCTTCCCCTATCAGACCGGCAACCCGGTGGTGGATATTCTGTTGGGGGAGAAGCTGGGACTGGCGAAGGAGATCGCGGCAGAGGTGTCCCTGGTCCTGCCAAAGCCATGTGGGATTGACGATTTTGACCTGTGTGTGCTCTTCGCTAACGCCCTGGACAACGCCATCGCCGCCTGCCGCGCAAACGATGGGGCCAAGGCCATCCGCATCAGCGGGAAGCAGCAGGGAGATTTCTACATGCTGACCTTTGAGAACACCTGCTCGGACGAACCCCTGCCCCCGGCGGGCACCGGACTTTCCAACATCAAAGCGGTGGCGGAAAAGTACCACGGGGCGCTATTGACGGAGAAAAACGGACGGCAGTATTATCTGAGTGTGTTGCTGAATATTTCGCCCTGTAATTCTTAATTTAAGGGGGATCATTTATGCGTCATGTGTATGTTCGTGGAATGATTAGCGCAATCTGGCTGATCGTAGCGGCTGCAAGTGGTGTATCTGGTAAACCAAAGGACGCTGCCCGCTACGCTGTTCTGTGCATTTTGTTTTTGTATTCCACATATACAGCTTGGAAAAAGGCAAAAAAAGACGGCAAGAAGAAGGAAATTGATGATGGAAACGATACTTTATGTTGAAGATGATCTGAGTCTGATTGATGGCCTGGAATACACACTGGAAACCAACGGTTATTCGGTTGACAACGCCCGGACAGTCAAGCAGGCCATACGGATAATTGACGAAATGAGGGAGGCGAATATCCAAGGTTCGCGCTGTTCGAGAACGTCCCTTATGTGCTTCAACGCATAAGGGACGTTATGAATAGAAAGCAATTATGAAAAGCACCTCCTAAAAACGCAGAGAAACAGCGCCATTGAGCGCTGTTTCTCTGCACATAATATTTTGCTATCACGGCCCTGCTGCGCCCGGAAAAAACCTTTTGCGGCTGCCGCCTGCTGGCGGTGGACGGCTCATCGCTGAAATCTGCCGCCTACCCGGAGGACCCAGCCTCCTACCGCCCCGGCACGCCCAGGCAGCACGGCTGGAACCTCTGGCACATGAACGCGCTCTTTGACCTGGAAAACGGCATTTATACCGACCTGATCGTGCAGAAGGAGCACGAAAAGAACGAGTGCAGAGCCCTGTGCCAGATGGCGGAGCGTTCCCGCGTTTTCGGGAAGGTGATCCTGCTGGCTGACCGGAATTACGAATCCTGCAACAATCTGGCCCACCTGGAGAAGCGGAACTGGCGGTGGTACTTTCCCTTTCCGCTAACAGAGCGTTCAGCGGCACAGGTTTTGCGCGCAAAACCGCTTTCCGCAGAGAAAAAAGTGAAGAAAAATTTCCGGGCCACAGGAAACGACAAAAATTGCCCGGCAGGTTACAGACCCGCCGGGCAAAAGATAAACAATAATGTATAGAACCTACACTGTATAGTACATACTCGTGACCGCAATAATCCACGGTGGAGGCTGGGATTTTTTTGACAACTGCTTTCCTAGTTGTCTACAGTGTAATACCCACATAGCGGCTACCTCCCAAAGCCGCCAAAATCACAGCGGCGGCACTTTTTACCAAAGTACCGCCGCCATGTGGAACCTATATAAAGCCAATATGGAACCTGTGTGAAACGGGAAATTTTTCTTACTCCCTCGGCGTGACTACATTCTTTCACCACATAGGGGCTGTTGCTCCAATCCACGAAAGATTCATTTTGACTTTGTAAGCGGCACAGCGGAGATCGTCCGGCTGGCCGAGTGGGATACGATGAACAGCCATGTATTCGCAGAACGTACCATTCGTTACATCCGCACTCTGCTGGAGAGTTGTCTGCCAGCCAGCACTGTGATTGCATTCGAGGGCTGGTAGTGGATATAGCCAACGGGATAGGAAATAGAGGCACCTTTGCAGAACTTTTGCGCGGTGTTCCCATGGTCAGTGCGTAGTTCACTTTTCCAATTTGCACTGCCGATTGCGTTCGGATAGAAGCATCTCCGCTCTCTTTTCCAGCGAAAGCGCCGCCTCGCAGTCATTGTCCAAGACCGCTTGCTGGAGATCATCAATGCAGGCGGACAAGTCGGCCTCAGCGGCCTCCAGCGCTGCGCTGCTGACGGGATCGCTAAAACGTATATCCTCAGCAAACTTCTCCAGTGCGGTGCGAATCGAATCATCTTGAGCCAGTTGTATCATTCTACAGCTTCAGCTTTGAGACGACAAAAGACACGGCTGGCTGCCGTGCCTCATACCGTAACTATATTGTAGGAGGGGTAAAAATGAGCCTTGCGGCTGCGAGAGCAAAGGAGGGCCTTTCCCAAAGAGCGGTAGCAGCGACGCTCGGGATTACAAACGCTGCCGTCTGTTTGTGGGAAACCGGAAAAACCATGCCCCGTGCGGCCTTGCTGCCGAAACTGGCGGCATTGTACGACTGTACCGTAGACGAGCTTCTGCGGGAGGATGAACCAGGAGTCAGAAAGGAGTAAGAGCCTGTATTCATAAGCGTTTGAGCAAAGTGTGGGAATGCGAAATTTTGACCATAGCCTCAGCGGAGGAGACAGAAATCTCAAAATCTTTGTTAAGGCGTCTGGAATGGTTAAGCCAGGATAGGGTGCGTTCCACTACCCAACGCCAAGGAAGCTTTTCCCATTGATGACCACATTCTTCATCCACTCTACAAACACCGTATGCAGCTGCTGCATATCAATCGCCCGGATCACATTTCTGAAGGTACAGGCATCTGGTATCCCGTTTTCCAGCTTAATGTACTTCCTCAGCCACTGTTCCTTGCTTTTCCCGAACATTTCCGCTCTTTTCCTCTCGCTATAGCAGCTTTTTCGGCTTTTGTCTCCCCCTTGTTTACAGTTTGTTTACTCATTCAATTACCCTGCATCCGCCGCCCGCCCCGCTTTTCCCTTGTACACCGCCCTCAAATGGTATATAATAACTTTCGTCACCAGCGTCAATCACCGCGCCCACCGGGCGGCGCGGATCTTACAAGGAGGGCTTATTATGAAACGAATCGGTATGCTGACCAGCGGCGGGGACTGCCAGGCCCTGAACGCGGCCATGCGGGGCGTCGCCAAGACGCTGTACAACGCGGACGAGCAGGTGGAAATCTACGGCTTTCTGGACGGATACCAAGGCCTGATTTACGGGCGCTTCCGGCTTCTGACCTACGCCGACTTCACCGGCATTCTCACCAAGGGCGGCACCTTCCTGGGCACCAGCCGCACGCCCTTCAAGACCATCCAGGTCCCCGGCGAGGACGGCGTGGACAAGGTGGCGGCCATGAAGCAGACCTACTACAAGCTGCAGCTGGACTGCCTGGTGATCCTGGGGGGCAATGGCACCCATAAGACCGCCAACCTCCTGCGCCAGGAGGGGCTGAACGTGGTGACCCTGCCCAAAACCATCGACAACGACCTGTGGGGCACGGATATGACCTTCGGCTTCCAGAGCGCAGTGGACGTGGCCACCGAGGCCATCGACTGCATCCACACCACCGCCGCCTCCCACGGGCGCATCTTCATCGTGGAGGTCATGGGCCACAAGGTGGGCTGGCTGACGCTGAACGCGGGCATCGCCGGCGGCGCGGACATCATCCTCATCCCGGAGATTCCCTACGACGTGGACAAGCTGGCCAAGAAGATCAAGGAGCGCCACGACGGCGGCAGCCGCTTCACCATTCTGGCGGTGGCGGAGGGGGCCATCTCCAAGAAGGACGCCGAGCTGAGCAAGAAGGAGTACAAGAAGAAGCTGGCCAAGCGGCCCCATCCCTCCGTGTCCTACGAGATCGCCGAGGAGCTGGGCAGGCGCTGCGGCCTGGAGGTGCGGGTCACGGTGCCCGGCCACACCCAGCGGGGCGGCAGTCCCTGTTCCTACGACCGGGTATTCGCCTCCCGCCTGGGCAGCGAGGCCGGCAAGCTGATTTTGAAGGGCGAATACGGCTTCATGGTGGGCTACAAGAACCGCGAGATCGTCAAGGTGCCCCTGGAGGACGTGGCCGGCAAGCTGAAGATGGTGGATCCCGGCGCCTCCATCGTCAAGGAGGCGAAGCTGCTGGGCATCAGCTTCGGCGACTGACACTTAATAATTAAGAGCGCAGAGCACGTTTTTCGACAAAGAGCCAGCCGGCCGGGACATCCCGGCCGGCTGGCTGTGCAATCGGGAAGAGGCGTGCTCTATCCCCCCATATACAGAACCTCCGGCAGGCAGGCCGCCAGGATCATAGCGCCTGCCAGCAGCAGCGCCAGCGCCAGCAGCAGCCAGCGCCTGCGCAGCAGAAAAACCTTCATACGCAGCCCTCCGCTTTCAGCCAGATTGTAACTGCTGAAGTGTACGCGCCGGGGCGGCGGGTTATGCCTGTTCCCCGCCCAGCAGGGCGTACTGCCCCGCGCGCAGGAGCGCGGCCAGCTGGAAGGTGTCCTCCGGCAGGGACCCGGCGCAGATGCCGCCTCTGGCGATGTCCTCAGTCCGGTGACAGTCGGACCCGCCCAGGCGCAAAAGACCGAACTGGGCGGCGTAGTCCTCAGCCCAGCCGTTGTGATTTTCGTGGCGGGGATTCAGGTTGCGCACCTCCAGGCCCTCCAGGTAGCAGGCGATGGCGGGGGTGCACTTTTTGCGGTAGGGGTGGGCCTGCACCAGCAGGGCGCCGGCGGCTCTGGCGATGGGGGCGAAGGCGGCGATACCCATGCGGAAAATTTCCTCCGGCTCCGCCAGCAGGTCATCGGAGTAGCCGTAGAGGAGGTAGTCGTTCTCGCACTCGTCGAAGCGCAGTTCCGCACCCTTGTAGACCCGCAGTCCCCGCTTCTCGGCTTCCTCCGACATGCGGCGGAAGCCGGTCAGAAAGGGAGTGACCTTGTCCCCCGGAGCGGCGGTATCCACATTGAGGTATTCAAAGGTCGTCCGGTTGTAGTGGTCGGTGACGGCCACGGCGGC
>Ga0224748_10272_pt1 | contig 14972 bp, 14 predicted proteins | sample LIM_F_Water_Neg_FD_182074 | JGI IMG/M metagenome (GOLD analysis project Ga0224748, IMG submission 182074) | Enriched cells from gastrointestinal tract of the lab mouse from Pacific Northwest National Laboratory (PNNL), Richland, Washington... | ecosystem: Host-associated > Mammals > Digestive...
CCTCCTATGTGGGTGAGCCACACGTTGAAACCTTCGATGGTAAATATTTCTACTTCGGGGCATCTGCGGCACACGTCGCCGTGGTCGATGTTGCCTCTTACTGCTCTTACCACAGGGGCTATAGCCTCAAGGCGTCGGATTATGTCGATATCGCCCACATCTCCGGCATGCCAGATTTCATCGCAATCAGCAAAATGTGTAGCGTAGCGGTCATCCCAACATGAATGGGTGTCCGAGAGGATTCCTATTCGTTTCATTTTTTCAAGAGTGTTATCTTGTTGAGGAGTACTGTGGTGTTGATATATGTAAGCGCCAGTTGATTGGGACCTTCATTGAGTGTGACGGTAAGGGTGTTGGAAGGATGTACCGTTACCCAGGCGTTTCGGTCCAGGGAGGGGCACACGAGGATGCCGCAATCTGTGCCGTTGACGCTCAGTGTTCGCATTGCAGTCTCACCGGTTCCATTGGAGTAGCCGATGTTGATGAAATATTCACCTTCCTCGGGCGCATTGGCATAGAATGTTATGCGTGTATTGTGGCGAGCCGCAAGCTCGATGTATTTAGTGGCTGTCTCACGGTGTTTTATAAGATGCAGCGGTGTGCGCCTTGGCGTGATTGATGAGGCGGGGATGTTGATTTCAGTCCCCTCGGGTGCTATGACGTGACTGCGTGATGCAAATCCTACATATTCCTGCTCGGCTATCGGTGTGATAGTCACCACGGTCGGGACTGTAGGCGTGTAGCTGTAGGATGCAGTCTGTATTTCTTCGAGAAAGGTACCGTTGATATACACTCCATAGCTGTATCCCGACTTGAAATTTTTTATTGTGGCAGTGCCGGGCAGTGTCCATTTTACATCGGCGACTGTGGGGAGGGTGACAGGTTCAACCATGGAGATTTGGTTGAGAGGCAGATTGTTGCCTGACAGGGTGATGTCAATCTGATGTTTTCCGGTGATATTTGCCGGGATGAAATAGGGAGAGAAAGCCGCTACATTTACTGAGCCGGCCCAGTCGAAATATCCCCTCATCCTTACTAGACCACCTATACCCATGGCAAGATTAGTGTCGCGGCTCATGAACAGGAAGTAAGGAGCAGCGGGGTCCTGGAATGAACGGAACTGGTCGTAATAGAAATTCTCAACCACGTTGCGTATTGAGTCGGCGGCAGGGTCCTCACCATTACCAAAGAAAACAATCTTATGGTCACTCATCAATGAGTCCTGCTCTCCTCTCGACCATGCCTACACAATAGCGGCATTCAAGACTTTCTTTGACCTCTAAGAGGCTATAATCCACCCTACAGCGGAGCCATTCCAGATATATGCTGGTGTGGCTCTGCTTTTGTTCTGTCACATCGCTTGCCCGTTGTGGTGCCGGTATCTGCTGTTAATAGTTAAAAAGCGTGATTTCCTGTTAAACAAAACAGCTGTGAGAATGTTATTAAATTTAAAATAACGTTTTCAACTGTTTAGAATTATGAGGAAAAGTATTGTTGCAGTGCTATTGGCTGCATTAGGGCTATCGGGATTTGTTGCGTCAGCGTCGTCTCCCACAGAGGAGTTGCAGGTTTCGCGGACAGAATGCATAGCCCATATTGCCTCACCCATATCCACACCGCGCAAATCAATCTGCGAGGTGAGTATGTTGCCAAGAGTAGAGCCGCCGGCAACATCACTGTGGTTCACGAAATACTGACACGGCACGCCTGCCTTCTCGCAGATGGAACGGAACACGGCAGCTGAATCAGCATCGGTCATATACTTGCAGTTGGCGTTAATCTTTATCACCGGACCGCCACCGAGCACCGGATGGTTGGTTGGGTCATATTTCTCAGGATAGTTGGGATGAAAAGCGTGAGCATTATCAGCCGACACCATAAATGAGGCATCTATCCCTCTGAGGTAATCCTCCTCATTGCCACCCATGCATTCTACCACACGGCGCAGCAGTTGCGCGAGCACCGGAGAAGCGGCTCCTTGCTTTGTGCCTGAACCGGTCTCCTCATTGTCAAATATTGCCATGACGCGTGTCTGCTTTGTAGAGGTTGTCTCCGTAAGAGCAGTCATGGCTGCATGTACCATGCTCAGGTCATCAAGGCGCCCGGAAGTAAGGAAGTCATCGTTGATACCCACCAGACATGCGGGAGTAGTGTCATAAAGCGACAGGTCGAAGTCCAAAATATCCTCAACCTTACGTCCGAGAGCTTCAGCCACGAGGTGCAAAAGCATATTATCCTTCTCTGCCGCATCCTTTACCACAGCTATCACCGGAAGCATATCCTTCTGTTTCGAGAGAGGATTTCCCTCGTTGACTGCTCTATTAAAATGGATGGCAAGATGCGGTATTGTAAGAAGCGGTCGGTCAAACTTAACAATCTCAGTCACCGGATTCAGCGGGTCATCGCTACGTAGTATCACACGTCCTGCCACTGAGAGCGGACGGTCAAACCATGTGTAAAGAATCGGACCGCCGTAAACCTCCACATTGAGTTTCACAACACCACCCTCAGTGAGCATCTCAGCGTGAGGCTTGATTCGGAAACATGGAGAGTCACTGTGAGCAGAAATGATGCGGAAGCCTGATGCAGGCTCACCCTCAGCCACCACGAAAGCAAATATAGCACTTGAATTTTTTGTCATATAGTACTTACCGCCACGCTGCAGTTCCCATTTCTCACGCGGGTCAAGCTCTACGAAGCCTTTGGCGTCAAGAGTCTCCTTGACTGTACGCACGGCAAGGAAGTTAACCGGACTCTTGTCGAGAAATTCCATGAGCGAATGCGCTACCACTTTCACATCTTCCATAATTATCTTTCAGTTTATAGTTGGTATTATATAAAGTTTTTCCTGGAATGACCTCGACATCAGTCAAAGCCACATACAAAGCTAATTAATATTTTTCATATTCCATCGCTCAGAACCTTCTTTTGATGCTATTTTTTGAAAAGTGTCACTATTAGTCAACACATCAGCGAGTTAGCTTATTTTTCTACCTATCAACAAGTTAACCATGCATACTAAAACAAAGATGCATTCGTTAACATATTTTCACATTAAGAATTTTATCTACTTCAGAACTTACACCTAACTTTGCACTCCGCAAAGTAACAAATATATCATTCTATAGTAACGTTTTAGGTTTTTTAATTTATTTATGAAAAGGGTAAAATTTGTCTTTTTCGCATCTTCTCTCCTTCTTATCACAACTTTATTTTCATCTTGCAGCAGACAGACCACACAAGCATCATCGCATAGATATGATGCCACCTCTGTCTCAGAAAACGTTCCCACAGGTACTACCTGGCACACTGTTTCATCCGACAATTGCGGATACGCTCTTATCACCGATGGCATCATCGCATCGTCAACCCTCGGCAGAGCGGCAACTTTCCCTGTTATAATTGAGGAGTCAAATGAGCACAGCGGTCTCTACCGCATTGTCAATCCAATGAAAGGGTACTCTGACTCAGAAAATTCCGAAGCAGCAAATTTCAACCTCATCATAGACGCCACCAACCCTGACCGTGTGGTGATGGAGAGACAAACCACAGGTGTGACCCTCCGAGGCAGTGAGATTGAGATTGAAAGCACAGCTGCCATGCACCTGCGCCAAGGCGTTCCGGCAATTATAGTAGCTGATGCTGGACTTTTCGGCACATGCAAGGATGGTGAAATCAGATTTCCGGCAGGCGCGTTTACTGTATGGTTAGACGGAGTTAAAGACAACACTCTTCCTCAGAGCGAATTCCGCATCACTCTCCCACATCAGGTGGCAGTAGCCGAACAGAGAATCGACAAGTCAGACTACTCCTTGGGTGTGGAATACATCGCACGAAACAAAAACAAGGAAACCACATTCATTGCTTCTACAAGCAGATAGTCATTCAGAACACAGAAGCTGGTATCACTGTGTCGCTTAGAGATAGTTCAACACACAATCCCTTAATTCCTTTTTAAACCGGATAGGGGCAGTAAGTCCCCTTGTTTTTATGTCTGAATGACTCTATAATTTAATTTGAACGTCGAAGCGATGAGCACATCCTCACCGACTCATAAAAACAACATGAGCGGAATCCAATATTTTGGATTCCGCTCAATCGTTTATATATCTTTGTCGTCCGAGGCTGAAGATAGCCTTGGAGTTTTGTCAATAACCCATGTCAAACAACGAACTTACCTCAGGTTTAAGCATCGAAGATACCTCATAGGGGTAGACCGCCACATCAATCATACCTGATGAATAAGGTGCGATATCATAAGGATTGTAATGGAAATATAGCGTATTGTTCGCTATGTAAGGTTGCCCCGGATATGTAAGCTGCGAGGTAAATATACCGGCCTTATCAAGATTCATCGGGTCGGCATCGAGCTGTCGGGCAAGAGCATTAATAATCACCGGCATAATCGAGTCGCGGGCTTCTGGCTTAAACATATTTTCAATGTTAAGCACTTCACCACTGCGCAAATCGTAGGTGAATGGGTGAATACCCGTCATCGGATGAGCACCTCCAAGGAAAGTTGATGTGAGAACCTGATAAGTCACCATCTCCTCATCAAGGTCAACCACCGATGCCACCACATTGCTGAAGTAAGCCTGAGTGCGGTCAGCGTCTGATGGGAGTGAATCAACCGCCTCAGCCTCCTTGACGCCCTCTATTATTGAAAGGTCATCGAGATAAGAAGCTATAGCCCGGTCGATGGCTACCTTTGAAGTGTCGCCGAAGGCATAGAGCAACAGCGAGTCCTTAAGATTAGTCAAATCGGCATTGCCAAACTGTTCGGGCCAATGTATGGATGTATAGATGTCAAGATACACGGTGTCATAGTCGGTAACCAGACGATAATTCTTATCGGCAGTCTTGACCATCTCCTTTACCTGAAAATTTGTGATTGCAGCGTCGGTTGATGCAGACGTCTCTGTCCCTCGATTTCCACATCCGCTTGCAATAGCCAAAGTTAGCATCGCGGCAGATAAACAGTAGAATGATTTTTTCATAATAACGTATTAAATTAGTCGACAAAGTTTATAAAAATTCTGCGCTTTATTATGAAACGCCTGCACATTGTAACAGGTTTGTAACTTGACGCAAGTTTAGGTAGTATTAACATTAACCCCTTAGAACCGCGAAAAAGACCAATTTTAGAGAAAAAAGAACCCTCATTAACATCTTTATACGTTTCAATCTGTAAAGTTGAGGAAATTTTTCTTAACTTTGCACCGCAATTGCGCGAATGTGCAGAATTGCAATACGAAACTGAAATTACTAATCAAAACAAATTTACAACTATGTCTGAAATTGCATCACGAGTTAAAGCTATCATCGTTGATAAGCTCGGTGTTGACGAAAACGAAGTAACCGAAACCGCTGAATTCACTAAAGATCTTGGCGCTGACAGCCTCGACACCGTTGAACTCATCATGGAATTTGAGAAAGAATTTGGAATCACTATCCCCGATGACCAGGCATCTAAAATCGGCAACGTACAGGATGCTATCGCTTACATCGAGGCTAACACCCAGAAGTAATCCGGTCAGCAATTAACGTATTGCTCATTGACCGAGCCAAAAAGGCTCCCCACGCCACGACGCGCGGTGGAGCCTTCTTCTCAATTTATACTTCACCAATTTCCAAAACTATTCATAACTGACAATGGAATTAAAAAGAGTCGTAGTAACCGGACTCGGTGCCATCACTCCCATTGGCAATGACGTTGAGACTACATGGAACAACGCCGTAGCCGGAAAGAGCGGTGCCGGACCTATTACACATTTCGATGCCTCTAAATTCAAGACCCAATTTGCCTGCGAAGTCAAGGGTTACGATGCAAACGCTCACTTTGACCGCAAAAAACTTCGCCAGCTTGACCTCTATGCACAGTATGCTATGGTAGCAGCCCGTCAGGCTGTAGCTGACTCTGGCTTGGAAGAAGCCCCCAATCTCGACCGCAACCGCGTGGGTGTGATTGTAGCTGCCGGCATCGGTGGTCTCCATACCTTCGAAGAAGAAGCAGGCTACTATGCTGTCAACGGCGCTGAGATGGGTCCCAAATACAATCCCTTCTTCATCCCCAAGATGATTGCTGACATCGCATCGGGTCATATCTCTATGGATTACAATTTCCATGGTCCTAACTTCGGTGTGGTTTCTGCATGTGCATCATCCAACAATGCCATCATCGATGCATTCAACCTGATTCGTCTCGGCAAGGCTGACGCATTCGTAACCGGTGGTGCTGAAGCTGCCATCTACCCTGCAGGTGTAGGCGGTTTCAATTCTATGCACGCTCTCTCAACACGCAATGACGACCCCGAAAAGGCTTCACGCCCCTTCAGCAAGTCTCGCGACGGTTTCGTGATGGGCGAAGGCTCTGTAGTCCTCATCCTTGAGGAACTCGAACATGCCAAAGCCCGCGGCGCGAAAATCTACGCTGAAATCGCAGGTGGCGGCATGAGCGCTGACGCTTACCACCTCACCGCTACTCACCCCGAAGGTCTCGGTGCAATCCTTTCAATGAAGAATGCACTCGAAGATGCCAACATGAAGCCCGAAGACATTGACTATATCAACGTTCACGGCACCTCTACCCCCGTGGGTGACATCTCTGAAGTAAAAGCTATCGTTGAAGTGTTTGGCGACCAGGCTCACAAGCTCAACATCAGCTCAACCAAGTCTATGACTGGTCACCTCCTCGGTGCTACCGGTGCGCTTGAAGCTATGTTCTCTGTGCTTTCTGTACAGAATGACATCGTGCCTCCTACCATCAACCATGAAGATGGTGACGAAGATGAAAACATCGACTATTCACTCAACTTCACCTTCAACAAGGCTCAGAATCGTCCGGTACGTGCAGCCCTCTCCAACTCGTTTGGTTTCGGCGGTCACAATGCCACTGTAATCGTAAAGAAGTACGAGGAATAATATTCCCCTACTCTTCACATAATATCAAATCCATGCTATCACGCCATGTGCGGATTGCATGGATTTTTTGTATATAATAACTTCGGTATTGAAATCATTATATAGCAGCGAAAATTGGTATATGACAATAGCCCGGTCGCTCATCAACAGCAACCGGGCTACATGTTATGATTTGACTCCGATACTTAGAAAGGAAGGTCGTCGGTGGGATTGGGTGCTAAATCGGGAGCAGGGGGTGCAGGAACACCGGTCGGGGCTGCATAACCCTGAGGCATCTGGGTGGCGGGACCATAGGAAGGAGCTGCACCATATGCGGGCTGGGCAGGAGCACCCATACCGGCGTTGGGGTCCTCAGCCTTCCATGCACGGCATTCCACATACCAGCGACCATTGTACTCACGGCTATCTATATCAAAGCTGATTTTTACAACCTGACCAACCTGAAGAGGGAACTGGTCCACACGGTCACCGAAGAAGTTGAAGAACACCTTGCGGGGATAAGTTTCCTGAGTCTCCAACACATATTCACGCTTTTTCCAAGCATTTCCCTTTTGAGAAGTGCCCCCGACTTCGGGAAGCGCAACTATAATTTTTCCTGTAACTTCCATTATGGATTATCTGATTTTTAACGGTTTTAAGTTTACAAATTTAGTGAATTTTGCCCTACTCACCAACGAATCCATCTAAAACTTATAAACATTTTATTATCACTTATCTCAAACCAGTATAAGCATACATTTCCTACCCTTCACTGCCCGAATAATCGAAAAAATCAAAGTCGACATATCCACCTAAGTCATTGTTGTCAAAGGTAAACAAACCGATTCTGGCACCACGATAACTACCCCATTTAAGCTGGAATATTCCTGACATCGTATGATACCTTCTTCCATCGGTACTCCATGCCACATTTCCTTTACCATTAAAATCGATGCTGGCTTTCAACCATATCTTAGTTATTTTATCAGATATACCCGACAACGACTCTTCAGTTTCCTTCTCGCCACTATACCGAACTCTATATATTATTCTGAGACCGGAGGACTCCCTGACTACAGCAATCGAAGCAAAATCCTTACCACCATTAAAGAAAGCCAATCCAGCTTCCTGCCCTACCTTAACGGCAGAAATATCCATTTTTGTTATAACAGTACCCACACCCCAGCGTATATATCTTTGGGACACGACAGTAGGTATAGAAAAGAAATCGCCATTCCTGAGCTGAGGAGAAGCATAGATGCGCAGATAACCGGGTCGTTCGCTTAATGACCACTTTTCTAATGAAGGTTGATGATTGAACTCCCATTGATGCCCCAATTCAGACAAATCAAAACTGTCAGAGGTCTGAATGAATTCGTCACCTTGCACCCCTACGGGTCGCTCCATCTCCCATACCATCTCCCCTACACCATCATTATCCGAATCAATACCTAAGTCGGGCCAATCATCTTTCCACTCCACAGGAACCACGCTCAATACTCTTCCGTCGAAGTCACCAGTACCATGATGAGTCACAAACCACCATTTTCCATCTTGTCCCTCAAGTATAGCTCCCTGGTTTGGCTCCTTATCCACATTTTTACCTAGGGAGTGCATAAGCAGGTGTTCTTCATATGGACCATATAAACTTTTTGAGCGACGCATCACAGGCACACGCACTCTATTCCCATGTATATTACGAACCTCACTGAAATAGATGTAGTACATCCCATTGAATTTATAAAGTTTTGCAGCCTCAGCTGTCCGGTAAGGCTTAACTACATATCCACCTATAAGTTCTATATTCTTACTCATGTCGCATTTTTCATCTACCACCGCATCAAGTAAACGGGTCCCATCCGGACTCATCTTAAATAGATGTGGGAACCAATATTTACCAAAATTGCTCGCTATAATGTAGGCTTGACCATCATCATCCCATAACGGACACACATCATCCCATCCTCCGCCACGCAGTTCTTTTCCATTGCTGTCCGTCATAACAGTAACAGTCCATTTACCACGGATATCATCTGTAGTAGCCACGAACCAACCGCCTTTTGGAGTGGTGAAATGACAATAAAATATCCCATCATGAAATCTTAAAGACCCTGCCCATATTCCATTATAATAGCCGTTCATCTTTGAACTGTCAAGGTCCGGATTAAGAAATGATATGTCATCTACCACATGGTTGATAATTTCCCAATTGACCAAATCCTTAGAATGAATCACTATCATTCCAGGAGAAAAGCAAAATGTGGAAGCTATCCCGTAATAATCATCACCAACCCTTATAACATCAGGGTCACTATAATCAGACGGTATTACAGGATTGCGGAAATATCCATTACCAATATCTCCAAATACAGAAGTCTGTTGTGCAAACAAATTAAAACCAAGCGCAAATAAAAATAATAAAAATACAAAATGACGTCTCATAAATATGGTAAGTAGTAAAATAATTGAATCCAAGCCGGCATAACAAACTCACATATACAGGCCCTTATTTGATATATACAAATATATCCATGTCAGTACTGACATACAAATTAAGACAGACAATATTTTTATGATTTCACAAAACTTAACAATTTAATAAACCTGCCACTTATATGTGAATTCAAAACTGCAAGAAAACAGAATAATCCAATCCTCTTGAATTTACTCTTTAAAATACATAATAATTAACTTCCTCTTGCTAACATGCATAGTTTTAATTTCTAATAATTTTCACTAATTTTGCAATATTCATAGTGATTTCCATCCTCACGTTCTTACCTCTATAAGAATGTGAAGTCATAGTAGATATCATCCCAAACTCATCACGTCTAAAAATGCTTTATAACATCACATTTTCACCTACCGGAACTTCCGCTAAAGTTGCCGATGCTATTACTGAAGGTATTCTGTCAACCGCAAAATTAGAACCGACACGTCACAACCTTACCAACTCAAATGCGGAAGAGATAGAATTGTGTGCCGATGATATAGCTGTAATTTCAGCTCCGGTCTACGGAGGGAAAATGGCTCCAATCGCCAAAGAACGCATGAAGAATCTGAAAGGTGACGGCACTCCATGTGTGATAGTGGCGGTGTATGGTAATAGGGCATTTGAAAATGCTCTCAACGATATGGCTGAATTTGTCACCGAACGTGGCTTTATGCCGATTGCGGCCGCAGCATTCGTGGGTGAGCACTCATATTCATCAGCCACCAACCCTATAGCTGTAGGTCGTCCTGACGCAAAGGATATTTCAGATGCCATGAAATTCGGACGTGAGATAGCCGAACACCTTCCAGCTAACTCCTTGCACCGGATTGACACAACGGTACTCACCGACGAACCTTCGCCGGCAGAATCTCTGACAAATTTCCGCAACTTCGTCATGAGCTATATACAGCAGCAAAAAGAGGCTCCCCGGCAGTATCTACCCGAGGTCAACACAGAGCTGTGTAATGAATGTGGAGCGTGCGTAGATATTTGCCCTACAGGAGCAATCGGTGATGACTGTATTACAGTTGATGCCTCCAAATGCATAAAATGTTGTGCATGTGTAAAATCATGCCCCGCGGGAGCACGTAGTTTGTTCTCTCCCTTCGCCCCAGTTCTTTCAGCGAACTTCAGCCAACGCAAATCGCCGTTAACCGCATTGGGAATCTGAGAAATTTGTTGTAATTTTGCAGTTCTAAAATTTTGATATATGAAGAGCTATCTCAAGCACATGTTTCAATTGATACTTTCTCCCGGAAACGGGTGGGAAGATATTGACAGTGCCAATGAGAATCCACGAGACATAGCACAGTCCGGATTTTATCCGCTGATAGCCATCACGGCAGCCAGTGTTTTTTTTCAAGGGCTGTACCATCACCACATCCCGTTTCTGGTACTGTTTCTGAGAATGCTGGTTACATTCCTGGTCTACTTCATATCCTATTTTTTCGGAGCATTCATTCTCTCGGTATTTGTAGAGCCGACACTGAATGGTCGTTACAATGAGCGTAAATGCCATACGTTCACGCTCTATACGCTCGGATTGCTCGCATTGATATCGTTGGTCATCAACTGTCTTCCAATCACGTCGATGATGCTGTTCTTCCTGCCGTTCTATGTAGCGCTGATTCAATGGAAAGCGACCAAATACATGGACATCCGCGAGGAGAAGATTGGTATTTTCATGATAATAGCAATCCTTGGCGTGCTCCTGCCCCCGTATTTATTTTACTTTCTTTTCTCACTAATATTGTAATTAACACATGAATCCAAAAGAAATAAACATAAAAAACAAGCGAGCCTCATACGATTACGCCATCTCCGACACTTTCACTGCCGGACTGGTCCTCACCGGTACTGAGATTAAGGCGTTGCGTCAAGGAAAAGCATCGCTTGCCGATACATTCTGCTTTGTCGACAACGGAGAAGTGTGGGTGAAAAACATGTATATCGCAGAGTATTTCTACGGCACATACAATAATCATTCCACCCGTCGCGACCGCAAGCTGTTGCTCAACCGTAAAGAAATTACCAAGCTTGAGAAAAGCGGTAAGGAAGCGGGCTACACCATAGTGCCCTTACGACTTTTCATCAACGACCGCGGACTCGCCAAGCTCGTGATTGGAATAGCCCGAGGTAAGAAGGAATACGATAAACGTCAGTCAATCAAAGAGCGTGAGGATAAGCGCACCATCGCCCGTATGATGGAGAAATAATTCAGTTGGTGGGGATGACCAACACAAGGTTCGCTGGCTCGTCTGTGATGATATGATACCACTCTGAACGCGACGAAACTTTCTTAAATAGCATACGCTCCACTCCAACTTCAGCTGAATTAACAGTAAGCGTGACTCCGCTTACCACTGAATCGGAACTTACACTGCCGAACCTACAGCTTACTCTGGTGCCACCGTCAAGGTCAATTATTTCAACCGACCGCTTAGAAGTGCCCTTATCCGTATTAAAGAGCACTCCACCATTTTCATACTCCAGCTCAATACCGTTGCCCGTATAGCGCCACGCATCACTCTTCAATTCTTTTGAGAAATCATAATCCTGCTCAAGTATACCAGGACGCTGAGTGGAATCAGCATCTGAAGGGGGAACCGGAGGCTCATCTCTGCCACCATTTTCAGGGTTGCCTCCACGATGCTCTCCGGAGGATTTCTCACACCCTGCGAGGAGCATGGAGCAGGAGACCGCACACACAGGCACCCATAGAGAAATGAGGCATGCCAGCATTTTTATCTTACGCATGATTGGAAACAGTACTTTCATAAGCGAGAGGTCTCTAACGGTTAATTGTTATCATTATGTATCCTTTCACACCTGTTGATGGCGAAGTGTAAGCAAGATGATGTTTACCCACGCCAAGCTCAGCCGGAGTGTATGTACCACCCGACGCAGGAAGTCCGTCAATGCTCCAGACAGCATCAGACGCTATATAGGGAGAAATCAAATCAATCCGCTCATCGTTCAGTGAATAAACCGCACGCAGTGGCACAGGCTCGCCTGGTACAAGATATATCTCACCCGCAAGGTCTCCCCAAAGATAATCGGCCAATTCAGGAAAATCGACGAATGGATTGCGGTTCATCTGCTGACGCTCGACCGCATCATTCTTGCTACGCTCAGCATCACTTACCGGATATAATTTATGCCATCCCATAAGCAGTTGACGGGCATATACATTGAACACTGGATAGACGTTTGCGTCCATCATCATGAAGCCTCGCGGTGACCATATCATGGATGGATACATGAGCGCCATATAGAAATACACCCGCGCCAGTTCTCCCCGAAACTCCTCGGGTGGAGAATAAAGTTCGGTAAGAGTACCATACATCATCCCTGTACCTGCTTTCCACCGTCCGTTGTCAAATATAGCCTCTGTCACGTCGCCGGGGGTAAGTTCCTTACGGTAGGTTACCACATCCTTGTGAAGTGGAAACAGGTTGAACAAGTCAGCCATAGACGCTTCCATGAGTTCCGGTGCATAACTCCACCATTCGGCAGGCACCAATCCACCCCAAGTGTACCCTTCAGGTAGCATGCCACCCGATACCCGTACCACTACCCCGGAGAAAGGGTCGTATATTTCAGATGATATTTCCCGGCTGCTCACTGTGCGTCCCGGTTTAAAATTCTCATAGAGCGAATTGCGCAAAGCCACCCCCGATTTACCATTGAAAGGCACCTCCGCATCCGTATGTAGGGATGCAGCGATGCCTGTCAAAATCAGGAGGAAGGGTAGAGTCCTTCTCATATTTCAAATTGTTTTATAGCTAAGATGAATGTGTATATAAAAAAACTGCGGGGTGTATCTAAACGCCCCGCAGAATATCTGGCGCAGACGCTGTTCTTTAAACGTAACCGCGGATTATGCCGCGCTTTGAATTACGGACAAAGAGTATAATCTCGTCGCGTTCCTTTGTGGCTGGCAGCTCAGCCTCGATGCGTTCGATTGCATCTGAGTTGTTGAGACCTGAGAGGTAGAGATAACGATAAGTTTCCTGGATGTCGCGGATAGTCTCATTGGTGAAACCACGGCGACGGAGACCGATGGAGTTGATACCGGCATAGGCAATAGGTTCACGACCTGCTTTAACATAGGGAGGGATATCCTTGTTGACAAGAGCACCACCCTGAAGCATCACATGTGGACCAATATGACAGAACTGGTGAATCAAAGCACCACCACCTATCACAGCGAAGTCATCAATCACCACCTCACCTGCAATCTGCACGGCATTCGACATGATTACATTGTTGCCTACCACACAGTCGTGAGCCACGTGACAGTATGCCATGATGAGACAGTTGTTGCCCACCACAGTCTTACCTTTTGAAGCTGTGCCACGATGGATAGTCACACATTCGCGTATTACTGTATTGTCACCGATGATGGCTACTGATTCCTCACCATTAAACTTGAGGTCCTGAGGAGGACCAGAAATGACTGCTCCCGGATAAATGGTACAATTCTTTCCGATGCGCGCACCTTCCATAATGGTGACATTTGAGCCGATGCGGGTACCTTCACCAATCTCCACATTCTGGTCAATGGTGACAAAGGGGTCAATCACCACGCTGGGATGTATCTTGGCAGCCGGATGAACGTATGCTAAAGGTTGTTTCATTATATTCTGGTTTAGAACTTATTTATTCTTGATGATTTGTGCCATGAACTCGCACTCAGTCACGATTTTCTCGCCTACGAAAGCGTAGCCCTTCATCATGGCGCAGCCGCGACGCAACTCTGTCATATATGACACGTGGAATATAAGCGTATCGCCGGGCACAACTTTCTGGCGGAACTTCACATTGTCAATCTTCATGAAGTAGGTAGAATAACGTTCAGGTTCGTCAAGACCGCTGAGCACAAGCAAACCACCGGTCTGTGCCATAGCCTCTACCTGAAGTACTCCGGGGAGCACTGGCTCCTGAGGGAAGTGACCGGTGAAGAAAGGCTCGTTAGCCGTGATATTCTTCACACCTACTATATAGTTTGTACCCTTCTCGATAATCTTGTCGACCAAAAGGAAAGGATAACGGTGAGGGAGGAGTTCGCGGATACGGTTATTGTCCATCAGCGGCTCCTTGTTAGGATTGTAGATGGGAGCCTGCACTTCCTGATGCTTGATTTCGCGGCGAATCTTCTTGGCGAAGGTAGTGTTTATTGAATGTCCGGGACGAGTGGCAATGATACGTCCCTTGAGCGGACGACCGATAAGCGCGAGGTCGCCGAGCACATCGAGAAGTTTATGACGCGCAGGTTCATTCTCTGAAGTAAGAGGAGCATCGTTGATATATCCAAACTCATTCACGCTCTTGTGAGGCACGTTCATGAGGTCAGCAAGACGGTCGAGCTCGCTCTGGTCCATCGGAGTATCGTAAATCACAATGGCGTTGTCAAGGTCACCACCCTTAATGAGATTACCCTTTACGAGAGGTTCAATCTCGCGCACGAATACAAATGTGCGGCTTGACGCTATCTCATCCTTAAATTCCTCCATGTGTTCCAGAGATGCAAACTGATTGTTGAGCACCACTGAATCAAAGTCGATTTTCACATCAA
>Ga0224748_10274_pt1 | contig 14956 bp, 16 predicted proteins | sample LIM_F_Water_Neg_FD_182074 | JGI IMG/M metagenome (GOLD analysis project Ga0224748, IMG submission 182074) | Enriched cells from gastrointestinal tract of the lab mouse from Pacific Northwest National Laboratory (PNNL), Richland, Washington... | ecosystem: Host-associated > Mammals > Digestive...
GAAAATATGGGAATGCCGGATTCCAGCGAACCGCCCGCCAGATACCATTTGCTGATAAATCCGCTTGCCGGGGGGATTCCCACCAGCGCAAGAGACGCAAACGTGTAGCACCAGATCGTCACCGGCATTTCCTTGCCGATCCCGGTCAGCTCGTCCACACGGGTCTTTCCGGTTTTATAAATGATCGCGCCTGCGCTCAAAAACAGGCAGGACTTGATGCAGGCATGAAATACTACATGCAGCAGTGATCCGGCCATAGCTTCTGGATTCAATAAAGCCAGCCCAAACAAAATGTAGGAAATCTGGCTGACTGTGGAATAGGCCAGCCGTTTCTTCATCACCTTTTCCCGGTAAGCCAGCATGGAGCCCATGAAAACCGTGATCAGCGTCAATGTCAGCCAGGCCGTCTGCACCCAGGTTCCGCGGATCACTTCCGGCCCCGTCACATAGAAGATCACACGGACGATCCCCAGCACCCCCATCTTCACCACCAGGCCCGACAGCACCGCGCTTGCCGGGGCAGGCGCCACCGGATGAGCCGTGGGAAGCCACGCGTGCATGGGAAACATACCTGCCTTCACGCCGAATCCGAGAATCATCAAAAACACCACCACAAGCAGCAGCCCCAGATGGTTTTCTGCCCCTTCCAGTCCGCTCCCTCCGGGAATGAAGTCCAGCGTGCCGGCGTAACGGTTCAGAAAATAGATTCCGAACAGCACCATATAGGCACCGCACAGGGAATAAAACAGGTACTTCAATCCCGCCATGATCGCTTCCCTGGATTTGTTGTGCATGATCAGCGGAAGCGTGGTCAGCGTCATCATTTCGTAAAACATATAGTAGGTCACCAGATTTCCGGAAAAGCACAGTGCCATCAGTACGCCGTACACCAGCACATAGAATCCGAAATACCGTTTTTCTTCCTGTTCATGCTTCATATACTCGCAGGAAAAAATCCCCGCCATCAGCCACACCACCGTGATCACCGCGGCAAATACCCTTCCCAGCGGATCCACGTGAAAGTACACCTCCAGGCTGCCTCCGAACCGCAGAAGATGCAGTTCCACCCCTTCCCCCGCAATCACGGCGAGGGCAGAGAGCATGGAGAGCACCAGGGAAAGAAAGGATACGCCCAGCAGCACGTTCCGTTTTTTCAGGCCCGGGAAAAACAGGACTCCGGCCCCGCAGGCAATCGGCAAAAACACTGCCGAAAGCAGCCAAATATTTGAGTTCATGTATGCGTCTCCTTCCTATGCAAAATGATTCAGTCCGCTCTCGATGATGCCGATGATCGGCTCCGACATCATTCCCAGCACCAGATTGATGAAAATAAATAGAATAAGCGTAAGCGTGTACAGCCTCTGCTGCCCCGCCTTTATCCGAAAATATCCCTTTTCTGCTTCAATCTCCCGCTTCTCCGGCACGTAGATCCGCACCACGGTTTTCAGGAAATAAATGGCGTTCAGGATGGTGCTGACTGCCAGAACAATCAGCGTGGGCATCATTTTGTGGGTGGGATGCACCACCGCCGCCTCCGCAAAGAGCAGCTTGCTGACGAATCCGGAAAACAGCGGAATCCCCACCATGGACATGGCCCCTACGGAAAATCCCACTCCCGCCGCTTTATTGCGGTAGGCGGATCCCGTCAGGTCGAAGAAATTTCTGCTTCCCGCCGATACGTCTGTCAGTCCGATGGCCGAGACAAACAGCAGGGATTTTGTGGCCGCATGGGCAAGGATATGAAAAATGCTTGCCACCATTCCCTCCGTCGTCCCCAGGCCGAACCCCATATAAATATATCCGATCTGTGCAACCGAGGAAAACGCGATCATCCGGCGGATGTCCTTTTCCCAGATTGCGCTGATGGAACCGAAAATCATGCCGCTCAGTCCGAACAGAAACAGCACGTTCGGAATTTTGCTTGCGCAGATGATCTCAAACCCTACCACCCGGTAGAAAATTTTGATCAGCAGGAAAATATATCCCTTGGACACCAGGCTGGACAGCATCGCCGCCGAGGAAACCGTGGAATATCCGTATGCGTCCGGAAGCCAGGCGTGGAACGGAAACAGCGCGCTTTTGATGGCCAGGCCGACCGTCACGAGCCCGATGGTGATGGTCAGAGGAATCTGGTATGTCCCCGCCGCCATGATGGCCGCCACGCTCTCCTTGATGTTGGACATCAGGAGGTGTCCCGTCAGGTCGTACAGCATGCAGATCCCCATCAGCAGCAGACCAGAGCCCAGCAGGCTCATGATCATATAGCGCACCGCCGCCTCGATGGTTCTTCCGTTCTGGCGGATCATGATCAGCCCGCAGGCGGCGATGGTGTTGATCTCCACGAACACATACGCCGTAAAAAGGTCGTTTGTGTAGACCAGCGCCAGCAAAGAGCTCAGCAGCAGATCCGTCAGAATATAGTAAATATTGTGCTTTGTCACTTCCACTTCATCGAACAGTTTTTTGCGTCCGCCCAACATGGACAGCAGCATAATGATGCAGAAAAACAGGGCCATTCCCGCTTCCAATGCCCCGGCGCGGATTTCATTTCCCCAGGGCGCGGGAAAATGGCCCATCATAAAGGTATAGCTGCCCCCGGTCTGCATCAGCCAGGCCAGAAGCCAGGCGGACGCGGCCCCGATGATCAGGATTACCGCCGCATTCAGCCTTTTCGCCGCTTTTCCCGGAAGAATGGAGGACACGATCCCGGAAAACATGGACAGCATAATGGAAAAAAACGGTACATTTTGTACAAATGCCATTTAGATGCCCTCCTTTTTCAGACGGGAAGAGATTTCGTCCAGATCCAGTGTGTGATACCGCCTGTACAGCCTCACCGTCAGGGACAGCATCAGCGCCGTCACGGAGACGGATACTACGATGCCGGTCAGCACCAGGCCGCTTGGAATCGGGTTGATGTAGGCTTCTACCTCCTGCACTCCATTTACCACGATGGGGGCTGTCCTTCCCTCAATGTATCCTTTGATCGCCAGAAACAGGTACACCGCCGTGTCCATAATGTTCAGGCCGATGATTTTTTTGATCAGATTCTTCTGGAGCAGCAGGTTCGCGAACCCGATCCCAAACAGAATCATGGCAACGACCTCCCCAAGGTTGGGGAGCAGATTGGAACCAAACATTCTTTAGAATCCTCCTTTTCGAAACAGCGCGAAAAACGCGTACATCGTACATGCAACCACCAGTCCGACACAGATGTTCAAAGGCAGTATCAGCCCGCTGCTGATGATAGCCCCAGGCGTTCCCAGCGGAATCCCACTTTCCAGATGATGTGCCCCGGTGTAAAAGGAATAGCTTTTTGCCAGGCAGTAAAAGAGCAGCGCCCCGAAACTGACCGTCTTGTAGGTTTTTTCCGTAAAAAAGCGTTCCGTCTTCTCAAATCCAAACGCGTTCAGGTACAGGATCAGCCCTGCCCCGATGATGGCTCCTCCGGAAAATCCCCCTCCCGGCGAGAGATGCCCGTTGAGAATGATATAAATGCCGAAAAGCATAATGACCGGCACCAGGATTCTGGCTCCCATCTGCAGGATGGCGTCCTTCTTCGGTTCATAGAAGCTGTCCCGCCGCTCCTCGTCTTCCGCGCTGCCCTTCCCTTTCTTTTTGTCATTCCGCATCAGGATCAGCACCGTACAGGTAGCGATGAAGAGCACGTTGGATTCTCCGAACGTATCGAAGGCGCGGTAGTCCAGGATCATGCCCGTCACGATGTTCACGGCTCCGGTGTCCTGCATCCCGTCCTCGATATATTTTGCCGCCACCTCATTGCTGGCCGGATTGCTGGCAGACCCGACGGGCGGAAGGTAAGAGACCTCCACGATCAGAATCAGGATCAGCACGATGCAGCAGAGCACTGCCGCCATTTTATAAAACCTCTGAAAAAAGCGGTATACCCGGTTGTGCTCCGTATCATAAGTCCGCGACATCACTTCGTCCAGGTCATGCTCATACCGCTCCATCTGCTTCCGGTCCGGTTTGTATTCGCTGCGGGGGATTACTTCCATATTATCCAGGTAGAGATCCTTTTCCCCGCTGAGCCATCGCTTCATGCGGACGATCCGCTGGCGTCTGTATTCTTCCTCTGAGATTTTTCTACTCATCTGTCTCCTCGTCCTCCTCTCCAAGGGCATGGATCTTCTTCAGTGTCACAAAAAACAGCACGCTGGTCACCCCGGCCCCCACCGCAGCTTCCGTGATGGCAAGATCCGGGGATTCCAGAAGAATCCAGATGATCGACATGACCAGACTGTAGGACATGAAGATCAGGATCGAATTAAGCAGATTTTTGGAAAAGCTGACGGAGATCGCGCAGACCACCAGAAACCCCATGAGGATATATTCAAATATGGCCATTACGATTCCTCCCTTGCTTTGTCCCGATTCGATTTCACTGGATCGGCTTTGTGCTGATCTGTTTTGCCGCGGTCTGTTTGAGCCTGATCGGCTTTGTCCTGATCCGTTTGAGCCTGATCCGCTTTGTCCCGATCCGTTTTTGCCCGGTCTGCGTAGATGATTTCCCGCTGGTCTTCGTCCCAGAGGTGCTCCGTGATTCCTTCCTCCATCTCACAGCATCGTTCCAGATGGGGGTTGGTGGTGGCCTCCAGACGTGCGATCAGATGGGAGGACACCGGCGACGCGTTCCACAGGAATACGATGATCAGCGCCATTTTCAGGGATGCGAAATTCCATCCCGACAGGATGATCAGACCCACCAGGGAAATCCCGATACCGAGAGTATCCCCCATTGCCGCCGCGTGCATCCGGTTCAGGACATAATCAAATTTAAAGACGCCGAATACCTGCACGGTAAAGACTCCAAGCCCTGCCAGCAGAAACGAAACGCCAAGTATAAACTGCAGCCATTCAATGAGGATCATGGTGCGCCGCTCCTTTCCTGTTTTTTTCTTGTGTATTTGTATCTTTATTTCTTTCTGTTTTTATTTCTTCTGTTCTTATTTCTTCTGTTATGATGACTTCTGTTCTTACTTTTTCTGTTCCTATTTTTTCAGTTCTTATTTCTTCGGCTCTTGCTTTTTTTCCTCCGCTGTGCCCTGTCATGGCTTCTTCCCGTATGCTTTCGGCCTGTACGGCCTTCTGCTGCTGCCTTTTATTCTTGGCAAGCTTCTCTAAGTATACGCCGCTGTATATTTTCGTCAGCACCACTACCGCAAGAAAACTGATCATCGCGTAGATCAGACAGATATCCAGAAGATACCCCTCGCCCATATATACGGCAAGCATGGCAATCACGACCATGACAATGGTTCCCATCATATTCACCGCCACGACCCGGTCGGCGATGGTCGGGCCCTTGATGGCGCGGATCAGGCAGAAAAGCAGAAGGATGGCAAGAAATATGAAAATGGATATAAAAATCCACGAATGTTCCCAGATAATCCTCATATCAATCACCAATCCTTTCCAGTTTTTCCAGCATTTTTACAAATACGGAATCTTCCATCCCCTCGGACAGAGACTTGTCCAGGCAGTGCACCACGCACTCATCCTCGTCCATGGACACCGTGATTGTTCCCGGCGTCAGGGTAATCGAATTGGCCAGAAGCACCCGGCAGAATCTGGATTTCAGATTCGTGCGGACACACACCATCACCGGCTCCACCACCTCGCTGCTGGAAGTAATCAGGCGGATCACCGCCATATTTGCCTTGACGATCTCCATAACCAGTACAAAGGTATAACGCAGCAGGCAGACGCTCCTTTTATACAGAAGAATCTCCTGCTTTACGCTGTAATCCATAAACCTGCAGATAAACGCAAACATGAAAAGGACAATCACTGCGCCGATCACGGCAATCTCCGCAGTAATTGTCCCGTTGAATATGATCCATACACAAAAAAACAGCAACAGCATGATCTTCTCTCCCCTGGTCAGCAGACAGGCCGGCCTGCTGCTCTGAATACTGGCCGCAGCCGCAAAGCGGCATATATCCTGATACGGCTGTGTACATCCTGTTATACTAAGCGACAGGTTTGTCTAAGCTTAAGTATAACAATGCTGTTGTCTATTATAACAGATTTTTCGACTTTTTTCAGATTTTTTTTATAACTTTTTATTTCTTATGCATTCCTTACTCCGCCACTTCAAGAAGTTTTTTACTGATGCGAGCCTGAACCTCAATATAATAAGCGGTTTCTGCCGTATTCATTTCCCCGTTATCCCATGCTTCAAAGTCTTCCGCTACTTCAGCATACTTGCTCATATAATCTGCATAGTCCGTCAAAAATCCCACGTCTGTTCCGTCTGATTCTGCATATTTATTTACAAGGTTGCAGTATTCGTTCATAAATGCTTCATAACTGTCCATTGCTTTCTTAAATTCCGGCCGCATACCATCTGTTAATTCTGCACGATCACCTGGCTGCTCTGCCTGAGCCGGCTCTGGATTTGATTCTTCTTCGGCTGCGGGTTCGCTTGAAGGCTCTGGCCTTGGTTCTCCTTCGGCTGCAGGCCCGCTTGTAGGTTCGGGGTCTGTTTTCTCTTCCGCAGCATCCTCAGCTATTGTTGCCTCAGGTTTCATAATCTGGACAATCATAACCATATTGCCCAGATATCTCAGCGAAAGATGATTTCCATTCTCATCATCTGCATTGTAGAACTTGTCTCCTCTGTCGTAATCCACAACAAATCCGCATGCAGCACACGCGTCGATATATATATGAAAGTCCTCCAAAGACGTTTCTCCAACATAGACAAAGCATCCGTCCGCTGAATCACTTGAAACTTTTCCGACGGCAGATTCAGGCAATGGAAGCAAACCTGCAATTTCACTTTTCGGCCAATTCAATGTTCCCATCTCGATCGGAGCCTCCAGTTCTATATACATTGTTTCTTCGAAATAACTTAAAACTAATCCATAGCCATTTTCGTCAAAAGCGCTATAATCGGTTTCATTTTTTTCTTCTTCGACAGAATAACCCATTGACCTGCATTTCTCGACATATTCCTTATAGTCCCTATTGGAAGTCTTTTCTACTTGGATACTCAGTCTGTCGTCTCTATTGCTCATAATAGTTCCGACATTGGATTGCGGTTCCGGCAGCCGATCACAGAGTTCCATTTCTTTCCACTCAAACTTTCTCTTTATATTTCTGCTGACAGAACTGATTCCCCCGATCACAACAACGATAACAAGCAAGATAAACCAGACTCTCCGAAAAAATGGCTTCCTGTTCTTTGCTCCACATGCCGGACAAATCTTTGCATTTTTTGCAATCGGCGCGCTGCAGTTTCTGCATAGTCTCCTCTTTGGTTTCTTTGTCATTTTACCGTCCTCCCTGAATTTCTTTCATTTTTAATCTCAGTTTTCTAAAATATGTTTCTTCTCAGCATCAAACTCAGCTTGTGTTAAAATCCCTTCATCTAGTAATTCTTTCAGTTCCCGTAACTGCTCGGCTTTGCTTTTTGCCTGATTATCTGGATTTGACGCATTCTGCACGTTTTGGGCTATTGTATTACCGAAAGCCAGTCCCGCACCCAATCCTGCAAGTCCTCCTTCTTGTTTTGCCGCATCTCTCATGGCTCTTGTAGTTTGATACTGCATAAAAGATTCCATATCATCCTTTGCAATCCCGATTCCTGATTGTTCGTCAATCAGCTTTTCCACATTATCCGGAAGTGAAATATTTTCAATTATCATATTGCAGAACCGGATTCCTGTAACTTTTATCTGGTCGTTTAATTTTTCCTGCATTGCTGCGGACAAAGCTCTGTATCCGGCAGCCAAATCAAGAACCGACATTGCCGTCTCTCCAACTGCGGCGGTAAATGCTTCGGTTACCATAGATGAAAGATATTCGACAATGTCATATGTCATTACAATTCCTTTTGTTCCAAATATTTCTCTCATAAACAGGGCAGCGTCTGTAATTCTAAATGCAAAATTTCCGAATGCCCGAATACGAGCCATTTTAAAATCTTTGTCTCTTTTTATAATCGGATTTTTTGTTGCCCATTTATTGTCTATGAACTGTCTGGTGCTCACAAAATACAAATCCGCAATTACTGGAGATACAAATAAATACGGAAATGCCTGCATCTTTGTCAGAACAGGAAAGTTATCTGTGTTCAGAGAATATGTACCCGGAGGAAGAATATCCGCCAACTGGCCGTTTTTCAAAAACACAGCGCACTGACTTTCTCTGACGATCACCTTTGAGCCCTGTTTTAATTCATCATTTCCGCTTTCCCGCCGGAATTTTGTAACGATAAGTTTATGGCTCTCATCTTCATATTCAATCACATCAAGAAACTGGTCTTTCACAATGTCCCAAAATCCCATGACATCCTCCTTCATTTCCGCAAAGGTAAATCAAATTCATCTTTAAACGAACCTGTTGCGATCAGAATAATATCTATGATCCAGCCAAATCCAAACAAACCGAATGTAAACAAATAGATAAGTCCCATGCCCACCTTTCCGACATAAAACTTATGTGCTCCCAAACCGCCTAAAAATATGCACAACAGCAAAGCAACCGTTTTATTTTTTCTGCTGACTCCGGGAATTATTTCCATATCATGGAGTACCTGATGATTAATGATGATCTGCTGTGCCTGTCTGCTTTCTTCATAGTAAGAAGCCGGATTCATATTTACATTCGTCTGAGTTTCCATTCTGTCTTCATATCCGCAATAATCACATTTTCCATTCTTCAAAGGCGCGCCGCATACCGGACATTTCATTTTTGTCATTTCCCTTTCTTTTCATCAAAATTTTCCAAAGAAAAATTTTTTCTTCATGTACCTTATAATAACATTTATTGCATTCTCGTGCAATTATTTTATTCGAAAAACACATAACATATTGCGTGGAGGTGCAATAAACGCATGAAAAGTCAAGAAAGTATTGACCGGATCATTCAGGTAAACGATATGAATATCGGGCAAAACATTGCAAATTTACGCAAAGCCATAAACATCAAGCAAACCGATATGGTCGCAAGGCTTCAGATAAACGGCATAGATATCTCCATCTATTCATACAACAGAATTGAAAAAGGTACTCAAAACCCAACTGTATCTTTTTTATACGCCTGCTGCCATATTCTGAACTGTGATATGAATACGCTGTTTCATTTCAGAAACATCATGTAGCTCTGTCATTCACAGACAATATAAACCGCATGGCAGAAGCCGCGAGATTCCACCCCTAGCTTCTGCCATACGATTTCCTGGATTTATACACGCACGAATAGTTTTTCTGCAAAGTTCAGCAAATCTTTAATCTGCATTACAGCAAAACGTACTTTACTGAAATTCATATCATCCTGCGCCGAAAATTCCTGCTCATTCATTCTGCATATATAAAAAACCTCGTGCAGTCTGTCCATAAACCCCTCGTCTTCCCCAAGCAATCCTTCCCTCTCACAGATTTTCATATTCTGCAGTACATCATTTCCAATATAATCCGTACCATTTGTATGCTGAACAATCAGCTTTATCGTTTCCCCCATTACAGTATACGTATCATGCAGGGTATAGCGGAATTGTCCCTGCTGTAACTGCTGATATGCTTCATCAAGACGCCGCCGAAGCTGTTTTATAAAGCCCGCATAATATTTTTTACTATATTCTGTCCTGTCTGGTTCTGAACGATCGAATCTATTTTCCGATAAGCCCTGCCAGCCATACCGTTTCTCTTTGTATCTCTGTGTTTCTTTCTCTGCTTTCTCTGTGTTCAGCTTCTTTTTTATTTTTTCAATACTTTTCACATATGTCATATCACTAAGTTCCTCCGGTATTTGCGGCATTCCATGTTCTAATACCAATGCAATAAATTCTATCTGCTCTTTCAATTTTTCAATTTCACCTTCAACGGTTTCCACCCGCAATCTCAGATATTCTTTTTTTTGGTCTTCTGAAACACGAAACAACTGTCTGATTTCTTTTAACTTGAGCCCCATCTCCTTATAAATCATAATCTGCCATATTTTACACAATGCTTTCTCATCATACAAACGATGATTATTTTCTGATCTTCCTGCCACAAGAACCCCCTTGTCATCGTAATACTGTAATGTACGTCTGCTTACCCCTGCCAGTTTACTTACTTCATTTGTTTTTTTCATTACGGCCTTTCCTCTCTCCGCATAAAGAGCATACCCTATCACGTATGCGTGACAGCAATACCCTTTTTCAGAAGCGTTTATTTTTGTTTCATTAAAGGCCGTGTAAATTACGCGAATGATGATTTAGTTTCCTATGGCGTAAAAAAAGAACTTACTTTATACTGCAAGATCTTTTTCTGAATTTACTCTATATTTACTTGAACTCAAATACCACCGACTTCTTTTTCAAATGCAATATCTCACTTCGAATTGCCTCGAAAACTTTATGCTTCCCCCTGATATTTCTTCCGATACTCCCTGGGTGTGCATCTGTAACATTTTGAAAATGCTTTCGCAAAGTGGCTTTTGTGGCGATAGCCGCAGCGTTCCCCGATCTCCATGACAGTCTGATCCGTATCCCGCAGGAGGTTTCCGCTGACCTCCAGCCGGTACGCGTTCAAAAACTGCAGGGGCGTCTGCTGCAGATACTGCTTGAAAATCCGGCGGCATCTGACCTGGCTGACGCGGGCGGATACGGCGATATCCTCAATGGAGAGATTTTCCGCGTAATGCCTGTGGATAAATGTGATCATCTGCTTCTGGATCTCCAGATCGTCGTTGTCATTCCGCGCTTCCCCTGGTTCTCTGTCAGGCTCGTCCGCAAACAGCTCCTGATACCGAAGAAACCTGCACCACAGGGTATGCATAACGGCAACAGCCTCCATTTCATAGGCGGTTTCGGCGGAATCCTTGCAGCCTACGATCTGCCGCATCAGCTCTGAGATCTCCCGGCCCAGAATCTGGCTGGAATGAAAATGTACATATTGGGGTTCCCCTTTTTCCAGAATGGGGGTAATGTATTTTTCACGCAGGAGCTTATTTTCCACAAACAGGGACGGGTGGAAGCGGACGCAGGAAAACCGGCATTCCTTTTCGGCATAGGGATAGCCGTAATGCAGTTGACGCGCATTTACCAGGAGCGTATCATTTTCCCGCAGGACAATGTGGCTGTCGTTGATGCAGTAACGCATCCTCCCCTCCCAGATGTAGATCAGCTCCAGATCGTCGTGCCAGTGGCAGGGCACACGTCTCTTTGGGCACTCCCTCAGATCCTTGGTGCGGATATACAGCGGGACTCCGGTGGAATCGTAGTCCACGTCCTCCTGCAGTTTTTTTTCAAAGCCGGTATGATCTGTGTGAGCTGTAAAATCCATTTGGGTAAGCCTCCTGTCTGTCAGTCGAAGATAAATCAAATGTTGAGGCTGAAATCTACCACTTTTGGTTGTTTTTTTATAACAAATTTTCGCTTGTAAGAATACAATCCGGGCTTTTTCATATTGCGCAACCTGCCGGGGAATATTATAATGTCACCAGGAGGTGAGTACCTATGGGAACCTATCTGAACCCCGGAAATCATGGATTCAGCGGTATCAGAAATGATCTTTATGTAGATAAGAGCGGGTTGATCGGGCTGATCAACGACACGATCGAGACTCCCCGAAGGCTGACTTGTGTCAGCAGGCCGCGCCGTTTCGGAAAGTCTTTTGCTGCACAGATGTTGTGTGCATATTATGATAAAACCTGTGATTCATCCGGGCTTTTTGAGGATCTTGAGATTGCCGCGAATGACATTGAGAGCCATGAAAAATATCGAAATAAATTTGACGTAATTTACCTGGATATCACAAACATCATGGGAGAAGCAGGAACCGAAGAGTTACCTTCTTTTATCAGACGCAAAGTAACGGAAGAGCTTTCTGACGCATATCCCGGGCTGAAAACAGATGATTCCTTTTCCACAACCCTGATCAATGCCACGAAACTTACCGGGAATAAATTCATCGTGATCATTGACGAATGGGATGCACCGATCCGTGAAACACCAGCGGTTCAGAAGCAATACCTTTCCTTTCTGCGCACATTATTTAAAAGCAGCGGTACAACGGCCAGAATATTTGCTGCCGCATATATAACCGGTATCCTGCCCATAAAAAAAGATGGTACTCAGTCCGCAATTTCCGATTTCCAGGAATTTTCCATGGTCTGTCCAATGGAATTTGCGGAGTATGCGGGATTTACCGAGGCTGATGTACAAACGCTCTGTACGAAGCATCATCGGGATTTTTCACTGATGAAACAGTGGTATGATGGGTATTCCCTTGATCCTGCCGGGTCTGTTTATAATCCCAATTCCGTCATGAAGGCGCTTCGCAGCAATAAATTTTATTCCTACTGGACAGAAACCTCTGCCGCAAAAAGTCTGATGGGCTATATCAACCTGGGCTTTGACGGCTTATCGTCTGCCCTCGCCAAACTGCTTGGAGGCATTGATGTCCCGGTGGATACCAACGGATTTTCCAACGACCTGGTCACCTTCCGGAATCAGGATGACGTGCTGACTCTGCTGATCCATCTGGGCTATCTTGCCTATGATGAATCAGCGAAAATGGTACACATCCCCAATGAAGAGATCCGGCTTGAATTTGCCAAAGCAATCCGGGCGGTGAAACGGGATGATACGATTCGGCGGATCCGTGAAAGCGAGCAGCTTATTTATGATACGGTTCACAAAAATGCGGAAGCCGTTGCCCTGCAAATTCAGAAAATTCATGCCGAGGAAACCGCCATTCTATATTATAACGATGAGCAGGCACTGCGCAGTGTCATTAAATTGGCCTATTTCAGCTATAAAGACCATTATCTCAAATTTGAAGAGCTTCCGGCAGGGGACGGGTATGCCGATATTGTCTATTTTCCAAAAAAGACATCACTCATGCCTGCACTGGTTATTGAGTTGAAATGGAATCAGTCTGCAAAAGGCGCCATCGACCAGATCAAAGAAAAAAGATATCCTGACGCACTGGCCGGTTACGGCGGCGGTATTCTGCTGGTCGGGATCTCTTATGAAAAGGATGGGAAAAAGAATGTACGCAGGCATAGTTGTGTGATTGAAGAAGCATCGAAGGACGTGTAAAATCAACCGTTTACATTCCTATTAGAAAAGTCCTTTATAATGGTCAGCCAAGTTAGATGAATGCTTTTTTATGGCAGCTAAATGAACGCCTGTTTATACACCACTTTAGACAGAGGCCGCCGGAAATAGGATTTTTCCACAATCTATTGCCGAATCTTCAATGATCTGCGGAATATATTGTGGAAATTCAGCTATTTTCCGACTGCCTCTCATAGTCATGATTGAAACTTAAAACTGCCACGTTTTGTTATTTATAAAAATGCACGCAGAACCTTTTCCTGAAACACAGACACCAGCCCGTCCTGGCTTTCCATCATATAGCCGTAGAGCTTCTTCCGGTAGGATTCGATCAACGCCTGATATTCCTTCCTGCCGATCAAGTTGTGGAGGCAGTCCGGGTCGTGTTTGATATCATAAAATTCTTCCGGCGTACGGTATAAAAAGAACTCAACCCGCTTGTGGATCTCCTCATCCGTTTCCCCCGCTGCTTTCATGGCGTTGAACGTCAGGCCCGCCGTAGACTCGTTCAAAAATGGTTCCCCTTTTCCCGCCCATGCATTGTATATATACGAATACTCCGTGCCCTGCACACAGCGCATCGGGAAATGCCGTTCACGTCCGGTTACTGCATTTCTTGCGGTTTTATAGAACATGGTATAAATCGTATCATACTGGTGCTGCAGGCCCCCTGACAAAATCCCTCTCAAAGATGTTCCGTCAGCGCCTTCGATCGGGTTGATCCCCAGATAATCCAGTACCGTAGGGGTGTAATCAATGGATGAAATCAAGGCGCCGGTCCGGCTGCCGGCGGGTATCTGTCCCGGCAGCCGGAAAATAAACGGGCTTTTTGTGCTGTTTACATAACAGTTCGTCTTTGCAAAGGGCAGCGCCGCGCCGTTATCGGACAAAAACATCACCAGCGTGTCATCCCTGAATCCTTCGTCCTCCAGTGCGCAGAGTATCCGTCCCACCGCTTCATCCCCGCGGTGGACGGAGGAATAGTAATCTGCGATCTCGGTGTGAACATCCCCCAGATCCGGCAGGAATCCGGGTACGTCCACCTCCTCCGGCTCATAATACCGGCTGGATTTTACGTATTTTCCACGATAATATTCCCCCTGTTCCATGGACGGGTCAAAATCCACATTTTTTCCTGATTTGGAGAGATATGAGGGGGTCTCAAATACGGAACCTGCAAAGGGGCGGTGCGGGTCATGTGAATTTGCCATTAAGAAAAACGGTTTGCCCTGTCCTCTCGCCTCACGCAGAAAATCCCGCGTGTGCTCATACATTTTCTCCGGATCGCGCCCCCAGTTTTCCTCCGGATTCAAGGTCTTGACCACAAAATCCCATGCAAATTTTTCTCTTGGCTGCAGATGATCCACTTTTCCGATAATTCCATTATAATACCCATAGTCCCGCAGTCTCTCTGTCAGTGTTTCGACGCAGTAATCAATCTCCTCAAATCCTCTCGCACCATTTTTGTGGGGATATCTTCCTGTCAGCAGCACGGAACGCGACGGCTGGCAGACGCCTACTGCCACGTAGGAATTTTCGCACAGCATCCCTTCTGCGGCCAGACGGTCGATATTCGGCGTGATATCCGAAATCTCGCAGCCCATACAGCCCATGGAATTATAATTCATGTCATCCACCGTGATCAAAAGCACGTTCATCCCGTTCATTTTCTTTCCGCCCCCTTTTCTATTCCGCGGATGTTTTGCCCAGCAGTTGTTCCAGCCGCACCGGGTCCTCCGCCTTTTCCTGCTGCTCTGTCAAAAGCTTACGCATCTCCTGCTTTTTCCCATCGTACTCCGGAAGCACTGCCAGGTTTTTCAGTTCATAGGGATCCGCTTCCAAATCGTAGAGTTCATCCAATGTATCCTCGGTTGCCGCATA
>Ga0224748_10276_pt1 | contig 14941 bp, 9 predicted proteins | sample LIM_F_Water_Neg_FD_182074 | JGI IMG/M metagenome (GOLD analysis project Ga0224748, IMG submission 182074) | Enriched cells from gastrointestinal tract of the lab mouse from Pacific Northwest National Laboratory (PNNL), Richland, Washington... | ecosystem: Host-associated > Mammals > Digestive...
CTCTGACAAGGCGGAGGTGAAAGGATGAATAAGGGAAAGTCATCGATTGATATGAGAATGTTTACAAGGGACGCCAATTTCATCAGGCTCTTTATAGTATTTATTGCAGTGTTTATAATCTGTACAGCACTGAAGGGAACTCAGTTTTTGAATCTTGGGAATTTTCAGTCCATGATGAAGCAGTTTCCGGAGTATGGCCTTCTGGCAGTGGCAATTTCTCTGGCCCTTTTGATCGGAGGGATTGACTTAAGCGCAGTTTACATAGCGAATTTAAGCGCCATTATTGCAGGCAAATTCCTGTTGTCCATGGCGGGCGCGGATACGGCGGACGGCACAGTTCATGTAATGATTTTTGCCAGCTTCGGTGTGGCGGTGCTTGTGGGGGCGGCGGCAGGAGGGCTGAATGGTTATCTGATTTCCGGATTTGGCATTCCGGCTATGCTGGCTACCCTGGGGACCCAGTCTTTGTTCTGGGGGCTTGGGGTGGTGATTACCGGAGGATCCAGCATGAGTGGTTTTCCCAAGCCTCTTGCTTCCATGATTAATAAATCCATAGGCGCAGTACCGGTTACGGTGATTTTGTTCATTGCGGCTTCGCTTCTTGCAGGACTTGTGGTATCCAGGATGGTTCTGGGGAGACAGATGAAGATGTATGGCACAAACAACAAGGCTACCACCTATGCGGGCCTCAATAACAGGAAGCTGGTGGTTACGACCCATGTAATCGCGGGTATTCTGGCTTCTTTATCCGGAATTATCATGTGGGGGCGTTACAGCTCCTGCAAGGCGGATAACGGCTCCAGCTATACCATGCAGGCGATACTGATTGCGGTTATGGGAGGTGTCAGCCCGAATGGCGGCAAAGGCAATATTCAGGGCGTTGTGCTGGCTGTTCTGATCATTCAGATGGTATCCAGTGTGCTGAATATGTTCAACAATATTCCGACAGCCTGCCGCCAGATTATCTGGGGAGGATTGCTGCTGGTGGTTATGATTTTTAACTATGTGGTGAATAACCGTTCGAAACGCCATTGAGGTGTGAACGGCAAGAATGGCGGGATGAGATGAGGATTTATGATATTACGGCCCCTGCTTTTGACAGATATGGGGCGATTGTAGAGGGATATGATTGTTCTGAGCTTCTGGCGGTTATGAAGGAAAAACCGATTCCGGAGAAGGTGGAATATGTTGCCAGTGATCCTTTGCTGGAAAAGCTGCCGGTCTTTAAAAGGTTTGCGGACGGGTTTTACGGTGGAATGCCGGTGGAGCTGGGATACTGTATGGGGCATAATCAGAAGCTGAATGCTCTGGAGTATCACAGAGGCTCTGAGGTAAACGTTTCAGTGACGGATTATATTGTGCTGGTCGGATGTTTGCAGGATCTGGAGAAGCATTTTTACTATGATACGGCAAAGGTGGAGGCTTTTTATATTCCTGCAGGGCTGGCAGTGGAATTTTATGCCACGACTCTTCATTATTGCGCCTGTCATGTACAGGAAAGCGGGTACAGCCATGCCACCTTTCTGCCGAAGGGGACCAATTGCCCGCTGAAGGAGGGATTTATACCCGGGACGGAAGAAGAACAGCTTCTTGCGGCCAGGAATAAATGGATGCTGGTACATAAAGACGGTGGTTTTGACAGGACATTTCCCGTTAAGCTGAAGGGGGAAAATCTTATGATATGTCAGGCAGACTGGAAGGTGAGGGAAAGATGGAGAGAAAGGTAGTGGTAATCGGCAGCCTGAATTATGATGTCTGTCTCAAGCAAGAGCGGATTCCGCAGGAGGGCGAAACCTGCTTTGCAGATCGGGTAGAGTACTGCAGCGGCGGCAAAGGTGCCAATCAGGCAGTGCAGGCGGCCAAGCTTGGGGTGCCGACTTATATGGTTGGATGTATCGGTTCAGACAGCCAGGGACAGTTCTTAAAAGCTAATATCGAGCAGTACGGAGTCCGCACGGATTATCTGAGGGAGGTGGAGGGGAACAGCGGTATGTCCGTGGCCCACTCTCTCTATGACGGCGGAGTAAGGGCTTCTGTGGTAAGGGGGGCCAATGACCGGGTGCGGAAGGAGGATGTGGACGCCCTGGAGGGCTTTCTAAAGCCAGGAGATATTGCGGTATTTCAGCTGGAGATCCCGATCCCTGTCGTGGAGTATGGCATTTCTTTCTGCAAGGCGCATGGCTGTTACGTGATCTTGAACGGTGCGCCGGCTGCGCCTTTGGAGGAGAGGGTTTTAAAGCAGGTGAATCTGTTTATTGTCAATGAAGTGGAAGCTGGTTTTTATTGCGGACATGAGATCTTATCGGAAGAGACGGCCAAAGAGGAAATCCGGAAGATGGCAGAAAACCTGGGTAATGTTTGTATTTATACCCTGGGAAAGGCCGGATCTGTGGTGTGCGAGGCCGGGAAATGTGAGTTTATTCCTTCTGAAAAGGTGCAGGCAATAGAGTCTACAGGGGCCGGGGATTCATTTGTCGGCGGACTGTGTTATGGGATTGTCCATAATATGGATATTTTTGAAGCGGCGCGGTTTGCGACCTGCTGCAGCGCGAGGACGGTATGCAGGATTGGAGGCCAGCCGGCCATGCCGGTTTTGGGAGAAGTTGGTACTGAGGTTTCGTAATATTAAGAAAGGAGAAAGGAAAGAGATGAATTATGCAGGAAGAATGAATTCCTTCATTTTTAAAGGGGAAAATGTATTTGACGCGATTGCTGCTTATCGCAAAATGAATGGCATTACTCATCTGGAATTTAATTATCCGGAGCATATAGAGGGATATGATGTGGAAGAAATTCGGAAAGTGATGGGACCGCTGAAGGTAAATGGCTTTGCTGTCCGTTGGAGAAACCTGTGGAAAAACGGCGATTTTACCAATCCGGATCCGAAGCTGAGGCAGCAGGCCATTGATATGACAAAGGAGGCTTCCGATATCTGCCGTTCGCTGGGAGGCAGCGTCATTACCCTGTGGCTGGAAAACGATGGTTTTGATTATGCATTCCAGATGGATTATAAAACGGCGTGGGATCAGATTACAGAGGCTATGAGGGAGGTGGCGGACTATGCTCCGGATATGAAAATCAGCATTGAGTATAAGCCCTTTGAGGAACGTAACTTTGCTTTGATGGATTCAGCCGGAATGACGCTTTTGATGGTCAATGCCATTGACCGTCCGAATGTGGGGGTGACCTTTGATTTTTGCCATATGCTGATGAAACGTGACAATCCCAGCTATGGACTGGCATTGGCGGCCAGCCAGGGGAAGTTGTTTGGCCTTCACATGAATGACGGCTACAGTCAGCAGGACAGCGGCCTGATCTTCGGTTCTGTCCACCATGCCCAGTCTCTGGAGTTTGTGTATTACCTGAGAAAATATAATTATCAGGGGGTGGTGTTCTTTGACACGTTCCCGATCCGCGAGGCGGCGGATCAGGAGACCCAGGCGAACATTGACGCATTCGAGAAATACCTGTCGATTGTGGACGAGCTGGGGGTTGAGAAAATCGATGAGGTAGTGGCAAAGCGTGACGGGATCAGCGCCCAGAAGCTGATTCTGGGGATGCTGAGATCATAATTTGGGATGAATGGAGTGAAGCGCCAAATGCCGTGTGTCCCCTTGTCCACTGAGGGTACCAATGGCCGATAGTCAAAAGCTTGTGTTTACCGTGAAGTAATGCAAACCCATCATTGACATCTTTAGTTAAATTAAATATAATAAAGTTAAAAAACATTAAAAATGGGTGGGCAATTAAGATGAAAAAGACAGTGCGGTTGTCGGATATAGCAGAAAAACTGCAGGTCAGTACAGTAACGGTCTCGAATGCACTGGCAGGGCAGAAGGGGGTCAGCGAGGAGCTGCGGACCAGGATTAAGCAGGTGGCTGCGGAGATGGGGTATCAGGCCAGGGGGAATGCTTCCCTGTCCGGGGGCAAGAAGATTCTGAACGTAGGGGTGATTATCGGGGAGAAGTATCTGGGGGCGTATCCCTCGTATTACTGGAAGGTCTATCAGGAGCTGTCGCTGATCGCGGGCCTTCACAGCTGTGTGATCTTGTTTGAGGTGCTGCGCCATGAGAGGGAGACTGCTCAGGAGCTGCCGTTGTTTGCGGTGGAACAGCAGATCCAGGGGCTGATTGTGATTGGGGAGATCAGCAGGGAGTACATGGAGTTTCTGGACAGGCAGACAGAGTTTCCCATTGTGATGGTGGATTTTATGATGCAGGGGCTTTCCTGCCCTTCGGTGATGGCGGATAATTATTATGGCATGTACAAGATGGTGAATTATCTGATTGAGCAGGGGCATAAAGAAATCGCTTATGTGGGGACGCTGCTGGCCAGCAACAGCATCACAGACCGGTATTTCGGGTATCGGAAAGCGCTTTTAGAAAATGGACTGGAGGTGAATCCGGACTGGGTGATCCAGGACCGTACCATGGAGGGACAGATCGGGAATATCCGGCTGCCGGAGAGAATGCCCACGGCATTTGCCTGTAACTGTGACCTGACGGCCAGTGAGCTGGTGAACCTTCTGGAAAGCCGGGGATACCGGATTCCGGAGGATATCTCGATCGTGGGTTTTGATAATTATCTTTATGAAGGGCTGTGTGATATCAGCATTACCAGCTATGAAGTGGATATCAAGGAGATGGTACGGTGTGCGATTAAGATTGTGGTCTCACTGGCAGAGCATGGAAGTGTGCCGGCAGATATGAGGCTGGTTTCCGGAACCGTAGTGGTGAAGGAGAGCGTGCGCCGGATGGAGTAGGGGCATGTTCCGGGAAGGAATTTAAGCGTATGTCGCTTCGGGCTGTCTGAGACAGTCAGACAAAATGGGAAGTCTTTGATGAAAAAAGACTTCTTTTTTTGTGCGTTTTTGACTCGGGAGGCAGAAAAGAAAAAGGAAAAAAGGAGAGCAGAGAAGGAAAAAGAGGAGACAGCAGGGTTTATATGATGTTAATTAAACTAAAATTAATTAAAAATAGAGAGATAATCGAAAAATATTAAACTAATAAATTGAAATACGGCAATTAAATTGGATGTTATGCATAAAAAATAGATATAAAATAGTATGAATTCAACAAAAATGCAAAACCCCTTACTTTTCTATTGAAATTAAATTAAATCAATATTATAATTAATTTAAAATTAAAGTAAGAAGGGCGGATAAACTTATGAAAGCTAAGGAAATGGTTGCTTTAGGAACCGCGCTGGCGATGACATTTTCGTTGGCAGCATGTGGGGGCTCGGATGACAGCGGCGGTGTTGTGGCTGCAAATCTTCCCGGTATTGATATGATTGAACTGGGAACGGACTATCAGGATATCACGGCAAGCATCAAGATTCTGACGAACCGGACTGATATCGTGGATACGGTTTACAAAGGATATGCAGAACAGTTCATGCAGCTTTATCCCAATATCACGGTGGAGTATGAGGCGGTCACAGATTATGAGGAGTCTTTGAATCTGCGGCTGCCTACCGGGGACTGGGGAGATATCTGCTACATACCCACGTCTGTGGCGAAAAGTGAAATGTCAGAGTATTTTTCTCCTTTGGGAGATTATGGGTCGCTGAACGAGATCTATAATTTCCTGTCCGATAAGAATTATGGCGGAATTCAGTACGGAATTCCTAATGGAGGGACAGCAGGAGGGGTGATTTACAACAAACGGATCTGGAAGGAGGCAGGTATTACGGAGCTGCCGGCAACACCGGATGAGTTTTTGGATTGTCTGCAGAAGATCAGGGATAATACAGACGCGATTCCGCTGTATACGAATTTTGCGGCAGGCTGGCCTATGGGAGCATGGGATCAGTACATCGGAGTTACGGCTACCGGAGATCCGGATTTCATGCTGAACAATCTGGCTCATACCAAGGATCCGTTTGCGAAAAGGGATGATATGTCAGGTCCTTATGCTGTTTATTATGTGCTTTACGAGGCAGTCAGCAGGAAGCTGGTGGAGGATGATCCGGCCAGCAGTGACTGGGAGGCTTCCAAGGGTATGATTAACAAGGGCGAGATTGCTACCATGGTGCTGGGATCCTGGGCTGTGGAGCAGTGCCGGGAGTCCGGAGCCACACCGGAGGATGTGGGGTATATGCCATTCCCGATTACGGTAGACGGCAAGCGGTATGCTTCCGGTGACGGAAATTATTCTTATGCCATTAATAACAAGGCCGCAGAGGACAATCAGATCGCAGCCATGGTTTATCTGAAATGGCTGTTGGAGGAGTCAACGATCTTTGAGGATGAGGGAACCATCCCGGCCTTAAAGTCCGAGCCGCTTCCGGATTCTCTGTCTGAGTTTGACGGTGTGGAGATTATCAGCAACAATCCGGCAATTGAGGGTGAGGAAACCTTGTTTGACGATGTGAATAATGAGAGTGAGGTTGGCATCAATAACAACGATTATCCGGATTGTGAGATACTGGAGTGCGCGCTTTATGGAACCAAGGATTTGGATACCCTGATGGGAGAATGGAATGCCAAATGGTCAGCGGCGCAGGAAAGCCTGGGTGTGGATATTTTGAAATATTGAGAAAAGAACGCTTCTGCAGATTCCTCCATAAAGAGCTTTTGGGAGCTGTGAGGGGAAATACATTATGATACAAGGAGGATATAACATGGGTAAAGGCGGAGGTGCTGTAGCAACAAAGAAGACATTTGCAGAGAAGATGAAAAGCAGGGAGGCGCAGCAGTTTTTCGTGATCGTGACCTTTTTGTTTGCGCCGCTTTTGCTGCTGATCGTGTTTACCTATCTGCCGTTTATGAGAATGGTGCAGTTCAGTTTTTACAATATGAAATACATCGGGCCGAAGAAGTTCGTGGGGCTGGCCAACTATATCGATGTGTTTCACAGGACGGAGATCTTCCGTGCTTTGCTGGTAAGCGTGTATTATATGGGAGGTGCGGTGGTGCAGCTGGCGCTGGCATTGTTCTTTGCCACCCTGATGGTATTTAAGGTAAAGGGAGAATCCGTATTTAAGGCAGCGTTATTCTTCCCTTATCTGATCTGCGGGATTGCAGTGGGATTTATTTTCAAGTTTTTCTATGCCCGTGGGTTTGTGTTTGACTCTCTGCTGCAGATATTCGGGATGAAGCTGGAGGATATTCCTTACTGGCTGCAGGATCAGAGAATTAATAATGTGGCTCTGGCGGCAACGTCTGTATGGCGGTATACGGGGCAGAACATGATCATGTTCCTGGGTGCCATGATGTCAGTGGATACGGATCTTTATGAGGCGGCGGCCTTGGACGGGGCAAACAACTGGCATCGGTTCCGTTACATTATCCTGCCGAGCATTAAGTCAATCATTGTTTTGAATCTGATTCTTTCGATCAGCGGTTCGTTAAGCGCATTCGAACCGCCGTATGTTATCACCAACGGCACCATGGGAACCGGTACGTATTTCGTAATCATGAACCGTCTGGCTCATGAGAATCAGAAGGTTGGCCTGGCCTGTGCCATGGCAATTGTGCTGCTGGCGATCATTATACTCTGTACGGTTGCTCAGAAGCTGTTCTTTGCCTATGTGTTTGACAACGGGACGGACGATGAGTCGAAGGCAGCGGTGAGAAAGAGGAAAAAGGCAGAGCAGAAGAAAAGGGCGCAGAAAGGAGCAGCCGTGTGATGAGGAAAAAGAAAGGGCTTTCGCTGGTATTTGAAATATTAAAGTATATCTCACTGGTGTTTGCGGCGCTGTGTGCGTTGATTCCGGTCTGTGTGTGCATATTGACTGCATTTAAGACCAATGAGGAGTATGCCGCTACCTCGGTTCTGGATTTGCCTCAGTCGTTCCTGAATTTTGATAATTTTGTGACTGCCTTTCAGAAGGCCAATATGCTGCGGGGATTTCTGAATACGGGACTGGTGCTGGTGGTGGTTCTGACAGCTTCGATCTTTATGGGTTCCATGCTGGCATATGTATTGAACCGGTTTAAGTTCCCGGGGCGGGGATTGATTCAGAATCTGTTCATGTTTGCGGCGCTTCTTCCGGGCATTGCCATGCAGGTTACCATTTATCAGATTATGTATTCTCTGGGTCTGGTGAATCATCTGTATGGATATATGATCGTGCTGATGGGCACGGATATCATCTCGATCTACATATTCCTGCAGTTTTTTGAGAACCTGCCGGTGTCTCTGGATGAGTCAGCGATTATGGACGGATGTACGTATTTTGGCGTGTTTTTCAAGATTCTGTTTCCGCTTTTAAAGCCGGCGATCATGACTTCGCTGCTGCTTAAGGGAGTGAGTGTTTATAATGAGTATTATGCTTCTAATCTGTATCTGCAGGCTCCGAAGCTTAAGACCATTTCTACCGCGCTTTATACATTTACAGGACCTTATGGGAATCAGTATAATTATATCTGTGCGGGGGTGCTGATAACGATTGCGCCGATTCTGATCCTGTTTCTGGTGTTCCAGAAGCGGGTGTACGGAGGTATGGCAGCGGGTGCTGTCAAAGGGTGAGTGGTACGCTTGTATGGGAGTCGCGAGGGGGACGCTCCGGCGTGGACAGGGTTCTTCGCCGGACGCGCTCTCGCTCCGTTCCCCACGTAGCGGTACTAAGGCGCTTGAAAGACAGCGCCTAAGTGCCGACGTGGGGAGAGGGTCCGGCGAAGAACCCTGTCCACGCCGGAGCTGGTTATTTCCGTGAGCTAGTACAGCCTTGCCCGGGATATAGGATAGTGATTTGGGGTACTGGCGGGAAGTTTGAAGAATAAGGGATTGCTCAGGACCCGATCTTTGCGTATGGTTTGAAGCATAGTTTTGGTAAAAAGTAAAGCTGGGAGGAGTAACAGTTCAGGGGTTATCTGAACTGTTACTGAGAGGAAACAGATTTCTGTGTGTTTTGGTAGTGTCAGCGAATGTCAGCTTCCGCGAGTCTGCCTTTCTGCTCCGGACTCTCTCTGCACGTCGGCACTTAGGCGCTGTCTTTCAAGCGCCTTAGTACCGCTACGTGCAGACCGAAGCGAGAGCGGGTCCGGAGCAGAAAGGCAGACTCGCGGGAGCGTACCTCCCGGAGATAGATAAACAAGCAAATAAACAAAGTTTGGAGGTGTGCAGGGGTGAGGAGAGGATTGATGGGAGGCCAGAGAGGCCGGGGGGCGGTAGCTCTGGCAGCCGCGGTGATTTTAGCGGGAACACCTGTGTGTTCGGTGACTGCTTTTGGGGAGCCGGAGGCGGGAGAGGTGACGAGGGTATGGAATTTTGAGGATGGGGACCAGGGATGGGTGTATGATGACAGCTGGTCCGGTGACAGTTTTCAGGGCGGCGGAGGCTGTGAGTATGACAGGGAAAAAGGGATGCTGCGGCTGAACCTGGATTATTCTCTGAATACGGATAACAGCTACAGTCAGACCGGCGTCTGTCTGGCAGAGGAGGAAGGGATTGATTTTTCTCCTTATAAGGTGCTGAATTTTGATGTGTATTATGAACCAGAGGCTTTTACGACCGGACAGCTGGTGGTGAAAGCATTTTCCGATAATATTTTCGGGGATCAGAGCTGCAGGGTCATGGAGACGCCCGCAGAGGATGTGGATGGGCTGAAGCTGGTGAATGTATCCCTGAGCTGTGACGAGAAGTATGCGCAGAGGGAGAGACCAGGAAAGCTGATGCTTCTGATCATTGGCGAATATACGGATTATCATGGGTATGTGTGGCTGGATAATATCACACTGAGCAATGTAAAGAAGGAAAAATTTCTGAAGGAAACCACGGTGCCGGTGAAGACAAAGACCGTGATTTCCGGCAGTGAGGGAGCGCTGAATGTGAATGGAACCTCTTTTGCTTATGCAAAGGAGGTAAAGCTGGCGGATCCGAATGCGGATGCGCAGACCGTGGCGCTCTATCAATATTTGAAGGCAGTTGGGGAGTCGGACGCCACGCTTTACGGACACATGGAGGATACGGTGCTGAAGGCGGGCGCGGCAGAGCTGTCGGATTCGGATACGGAGGATGTAACGGGTTCCCTGGCAGCGATTGTGGGAATGGACTGCGGCGGGCTGTTTGGCGGGTTTGCCGGCAAGTACAATGAAAGACATCCGGGAGCGGAGATCCCGGATACCAATGAAGGCAATATCCGGGCGGCGGCATTGTTTTCCAATGAGGCGATTGAGAGGGGAGCGATTGTTACGCTGTCAAGCCATATGCCGAATTTCTCCGGAACATGCCCCTACTCCATCCGGCGCACGCTCTCCTTCACCACTACGGTTCCGGAAACCAGCCTCATATCTGCCGGCACACTTCCATGCTCTGCCAGTGAGACCACAATCTTAATCGCACACCGTACCATCTCCTTGATATCCACTTCATAGCTGGTAATGCTGATATCACACAGCCCTTCATAAAGATAATTATCAAAACCCACGATCGAGATATCCTCCGGAATCCGGTATCCCCGGCTTTCCAGAAGGTTCACCAGCTCACTGGCCGTCAGGTCACAGTTACAGGCAAATGCCGTGGGCATTCTCTCCGGCAGCCGGATATTCCCGATCTGTCCCTCCATGGTACGGTCCTGGATCACCCAGTCCGGATTCACCTCCAGTCCATTTTCTAAAAGCGCTTTCCGATACCCGAAATACCGGTCTGTGATGCTGTTGCTGGCCAGCAGCGTCCCCACATAAGCGATTTCTTTATGCCCCTGCTCAATCAGATAATTCACCATCTTGTACATGCCATAATAATTATCCGCCATCACCGAAGGGCAGGAAAGCCCCTGCATCATAAAATCCACCATCACAATGGGAAACTCTGTCTGCCTGTCCAGAAACTCCATGTACTCCCTGCTGATCTCCCCAATCACAATCAGCCCCTGGATCTGCTGTTCCACCGCAAACAACGGCAGCTCCTGAGCAGTCTCCCTCTCATGGCGCAGCACCTCAAACAAGATCACACAGCTGTGAAGGCCCGCGATCAGCGACAGCTCCTGATAGACCTTCCAGTAATACGAGGGATACGCCCCCAGATACTTCTCCCCGATAATCACCCCTACGTTCAGAATCTTCTTGCCCCCGGACAGGGAAGCATTCCCCCTGGCCTGATACCCCATCTCCGCAGCCACCTGCTTAATCCTGGTCCGCAGCTCCTCGCTGACCCCCTTCTGCCCTGCCAGTGCATTCGAGACCGTTACTGTACTGACCTGCAGTTTTTCTGCTATATCCGACAACCGCACTGTCTTTTTCATCTTAATTGCCCACCCATTTTTAATGTTTTTTAACTTTATTATATTTAATTTAACTAAAGATGTCAATGATGGGTTTGCATTACTTCACGGTAAACACAAGCTTTTGACTATCGGCCATTGGTACCCTCAGTGGACAAGGGGACACACGGCATTTGGCGCTTCACTCCATTCATCCCAAATTATGATCTCAGCATCCCCAGAATCAGCTTCTGGGCGCTGATCCCGTCACGCTTTGCCACTACCTCATCGATTTTCTCAACCCCCAGCTCGTCCACAATCGACAGGTATTTCTCGAATGCGTCAATGTTCGCCTGGGTCTCCTGATCCGCCGCCTCGCGGATCGGGAACGTGTCAAAGAACACCACCCCCTGATAATTATATTTTCTCAGGTAATACACAAACTCCAGAGACTGGGCATGGTGGACAGAACCGAAGATCAGGCCGCTGTCCTGCTGACTGTAGCCGTCATTCATGTGAAGGCCAAACAACTTCCCCTGGCTGGCCGCCAATGCCAGTCCATAGCTGGGATTGTCACGTTTCATCAGCATATGGCAAAAATCAAAGGTCACCCCCACATTCGGACGGTCAATGGCATTGACCATCAAAAGCGTCATTCCGGCTGAATCCATCAAAGCAAAGTTACGTTCCTCAAAGGGCTTATACTCAATGCTGATTTTCATATCCGGAGCATAGTCCGCCACCTCCCTCATAGCCTCTGTAATCTGATCCCACGCCGTTTTATAATCCATCTGGAATGCATAATCAAAACCATCGTTTTCCAGCCACAGGGTAATGACGCTGCCTCCCAGCGAACGGCAGATATCGGAAGCCTCCTTTGTCATATCAATGGCCTGCTGCCTCAGCTTCGGATCCGGATTGGTAAAATCGCCGTTTTTCCACAGGTTTCTCCAACGGACAGCAAAGCCATTTACCTTCAGCGGTCCCATCACTTTCCGAATTTCTTCCACATCATATCCCTCTATATGCTCCGGATAATTAAATTCCAGATGAGTAATGCCATTCATTTTGCGATAAGCAGCAATCGCGTCAAATACATTTTCCCCTTTAAAAATGAAGGAATTCATTCTTCCTGCATAATTCATCTCTTTCCTTTCTCCTTTCTTAATATTACGAAACCTCAGTACCAACTTCTCCCAAAACCGGCATGGCCGGCTGGCCTCCAATCCTGCATACCGTCCTCGCGCTGCAGCAGGTCGCAAACCGCGCCGCTTCAAAAATATCCATATTATGGACAATCCCATAACACAGTCCGCCGACAAATGAATCCCCGGCCCCTGTAGACTCTATTGCCTGCACCTTTTCAGAAGGAATAAACTCACATTTCCCGGCCTCGCACACCACAGATCCGGCCTTTCCCAGGGTATAAATACAAACATTACCCAGGTTTTCTGCCATCTTCCGGATTTCCTCTTTGGCCGTCTCTTCCGATAAGATCTCATGTCCGCAATAAAAACCAGCTTCCACTTCATTGACAATAAACAGATTCACCTGCTTTAAAACCCTCTCCTCCAAAGGCGCAGCCGGCGCACCGTTCAAGATCACGTAACAGCCATGCGCCTTGCAGAAAGAAATGCCATACTCCACGACAGGGATCGGGATCTCCAGCTGAAATACCGCAATATCTCCTGGCTTTAGAAAGCCCTCCAGGGCGTCCACATCCTCCTTCCGCACCCGGTCATTGGCCCCCCTTACCACAGAAGCCCTTACTCCGCCGTCATAGAGAGAGTGGGCCACGGACATACCGCTGTTCCCCTCCACCTCCCTCAGATAATCCGTGCGGACTCCGTACTGCTCGATATTAGCTTTTAAGAACTGTCCCTGGCTGTCTGAACCGATACATCCAACCATATAAGTCGGCACCCCAAGCTTGGCCGCCTGCACTGCCTGATTGGCACCTTTGCCGCCGCTGCAGTACTCTACCCGATCTGCAAAGCAGGTTTCGCCCTCCTGCGGAATCCGCTCTTGCTTGAGACAGACATCATAATTCAGGCTGCCGATTACCACTACCTTTCTCTCCATCTTTCCCTCACCTTCCAGTCTGCCTGACATATCATAAGATTTTCCCCCTTCAGCTTAACGGGAAATGTCCTGTCAAAACCACCGTCTTTATGTACCAGCATCCATTTATTCCTGGCCGCAAGAAGCTGTTCTTCTTCCGTCCCGGGTATAAATCCCTCCTTCAGCGGGCAATTGGTCCCCTTCGGCAGAAAGGTGGCATGGCTGTACCCGCTTTCCTGTACATGACAGGCGCAATAATGAAGAGTCGTGGCATAAAATTCCACTGCCAGCCCTGCAGGAATATAAAAAGCCTCCACCTTTGCCGTATCATAGTAAAAATGCTTCTCCAGATCCTGCAAACATCCGACCAGCACAATATAATCCGTCACTGAAACGTTTACCTCAGAGCCTCTGTGATACTCCAGAGCATTCAGCTTCTGATTATGCCCCATACAGTATCCCAGCTCCACCGGCATTCCACCGTAAAACCCGTCCGCAAACCTTTTAAAGACCGGCAGCTTTTCCAGCAAAGGATCACTGGCAACATATTCCACCTTCTCCGGAATCGGTTTTTCCTTCATAACCGCCAGAAGCTCAGAACAATCATATCCCTCTACAATCGCCCCATATCTGTCAAAAGCAGGGGCCGTAATATCATAAATCCTCATCTCATCCCGCCATTCTTGCCGTTCACACCTCAATGGCGTTTCGAACGGTTATTCACCACATAGTTAAAAATCATAACCACCAGCAGCAATCCTCCCCAGATAATCTGGCGGCAGGCTGTCGGAATATTGTTGAACATATTCAGCACACTGGATACCATCTGAATGATCAGAACAGCCAGCACAACGCCCTGAATATTGCCTTTGCCGCCATTCGGGCTGACACCTCCCATAACCGCAATCAGTATCGCCTGCATGGTATAGCTGGAGCCGTTATCCGCCTTGCAGGAGCTGTAACGCCCCCACATGATAATTCCGGATAAAGAAGCCAGAATACCCGCGATTACATGGGTCGTAACCACCAGCTTCCTGTTATTGAGGCCCGCATAGGTGGTAGCCTTGTTGTTTGTGCCATACATCTTCATCTGTCTCCCCAGAACCATCCTGGATACCACAAGTCCTGCAAGAAGCGAAGCCGCAATGAACAAAATCACCGTAACCGGTACTGCGCCTATGGATTTATTAATCATGGAAGCAAGAGGCTTGGGAAAACCACTCATGCTGGATCCTCCGGTAATCACCACCCCAAGCCCCCAGAACAAAGACTGGGTCCCCAGGGTAGCCAGCATAGCCGGAATGCCAAATCCGGAAATCAGATAACCATTCAGCCCTCCTGCCGCCGCCCCCACAAGCACCGCCACACCGAAGCTGGCAAAAATCATTACATGAACTGTGCCGTCCGCCGTATCCGCGCCCGCCATGGACAACAGGAATTTGCCTGCAATAATGGCGCTTAAATTCGCTATGTAAACTGCGCTTAAGTCAATCCCTCCGATCAAAAGGGCCAGAGAAATTGCCACTGCCAGAAGGCCATACTCCGGAAACTGCTTCATCATGGACTGAAAATTCCCAAGATTCAAAAACTGAGTTCCCTTCAGTGCTGTACAGATTATAAACACTGCAATAAATACTATAAAGAGCCTGATGAAATTGGCGTCCCTTGTAAACATTCTCATATCAATCGATGACTTTCCCTTATTCATCCTTTCACCTCCGCCTTGTCAGAG
>Ga0224748_10277_pt1 | contig 14935 bp, 14 predicted proteins | sample LIM_F_Water_Neg_FD_182074 | JGI IMG/M metagenome (GOLD analysis project Ga0224748, IMG submission 182074) | Enriched cells from gastrointestinal tract of the lab mouse from Pacific Northwest National Laboratory (PNNL), Richland, Washington... | ecosystem: Host-associated > Mammals > Digestive...
AATTGCCATGATTGCCACACCGATTGTCGTTGTTGCGATTGTGGCGGCGGTGCTGATTTCTAACTTTGTCAAAGCCCAGCAGGAAGAAGCGGCGCGGCTGGACGCTTATAATACCGCTGTTGCGCTTGCGGAGGCGGGACAATACGATGAAGCGATTGCCGCCTTTGCAGAACTTGGAGATTATATGGACAGCGCGGAGCAGACAGAACATCTAAAGCACAGCGTGGAGCAAATAAAGGAAACTGCTTATAATCAAGCGGTCACACTTTTTGAAAATGGGGAGTTTGACGAAGCGTATGCCGCGTTTGAAGAAGCCGGAGATTATAAGGACAGCGAAGCCATGCGGAAACTATGCAGCGATGGAGAAACAATTGTATTAATTGCCTTTACGCGCATGAGTATGTTTGGGGATGACCCCGCAGAAACCTTCGATGTTGTGTATCATACACAAGCAGAAATGTTCATTATTAAGGAGCCTCTGATTTAATTAGCTATAGTCAAGGCAGGAAAAACGTGGTAAAATGTAGAGAAGAAACAGCGGGGTGGAGGAAACATGAAACAGCAGACATTGAGTGATATGGAATACGGTTGCCGGAAGAAGAAAACCAAGCGGGAAGAATTTCTGGAGATCATGGAAGAAATAATTCCGTGGGAAGAGTGGGTTGCAATTATCCGGCCCTATTATCCAACAGGGAAGCGTGGCCGGCCCCCCATAGATCTGGAATTGATGCTGCGGATGTATCTGCTGCAGGTCTGGTTCAACCTGTCAGATCCGGGGACGGAGGATGCCATTTATGACAGCTACGCCATGCGGAAGTTCACAGGGATCAACATTATGAAGGGGAGCGTGCCGGATGAGACAACGCTGCTGAATTTCCGTCATCTGCTGGAGGAACACGGGCTGAACAAGCTGTTTTTTGAGGCGATCAACCGGGTGATGGAAGAAACAGGGCATGTCATGAGGGGAGGAACGATCGTAGACGCCACCATCATTGACGCGCCCAGCTCTACAAAAAATGCTGAAAAGAAGCGGGGCCCGGAGATGCACTCAACCAAGAAGGGGAATCAATGGCGGTTTGGGATGAAGTGCCACGCAGGTGTGGATGCCGGGACAGGCTATGTCCATACAATTGAGGTGACACCTGCTAATGTCCACGATGTGACGGTGGCCCCTAAGCTGGTTCGGGAAGATGACGAGGTCGTCTATGGCGATTCCGGTTATCTGGGCATCGAAAAGCGGGAGGAAGTGGCAAATGATGAACATTTATCCTCCATCGACTACCGCATCAACCTCCGCCCCGGCAAGTTCCCCAAGATAAGCGACAAGGCCATTGACTGGACTCGATATATTGAAAGCCGCAAATCCTCCGTTCGAAGCAAAGTGGAGCATATCTTCCGCATCATCAAATGCCAATTTGGGTATCGAAAAGTCCGATACCGGGGCTTGAAGAAAAACGAGAACCGGCTGTATGTCATGTTTGCCTGCGCAAACCTCTACTTCCTGGCGATGGCCGGGCGAAAACTGCAGGCAGCATGACAGGGGCTTTTGCGCCCTTTTTGTGGGATAACCTCAAAAAAACAGGGCAAAAGCCAGCGTTAGGGCGAAGAAATTGGCTGAATTCCGGCCTGCTTCTTCGCCCTTTGCCTTCATGCCTTTTGATATGGGCTTTTTTCAGAGGTTCCTTAATCTCTACTTTGACAAAATTGTGGAATTAACCGGCTACTCCTTGGACGAAACCGAAGAGCTGAAAGAAGAACTCTATTATTTGCTTTTGGAGATGTACGATGAGGTCGCTGCTTACTCCGGAAATTACCCTACCATCACGGTGTATGATACATCCGCAAAAAAGATATTGTATTTTGAAATTTGAGTACCGGGGCGGGATTTCTCCCGCCCCGCTCTGTTTCTGTCAATAGGCTATACCTTTTCCGAAAAGAAGGGGGAAACAGGTTTCCCCGTTTCCCCTCTCGTTCTTTGGCTCAGTCCAGAATTTCCATCAGCCTGCCGCAGCAGACGGGGATGGGCTCTCCGGCCTTGATATGCTCGGTGCGGTTGCAGAGATAGCAGTAGACGTCGGTGTCATAGGGGGCGCGGATCTCGGGGACCTTGTTGGCCTCCTCCTCGGTCAGACCCTCAATGCGGAAGGTGGCGGTCTTGTTTTCACTGGGTATGTACACGCCCAGAGGGACCAGGTTCTTGTTGCCTCCGGTGCAGTTGCCCATCTTGACCCAGAGAGCCTCCAGCTCGGCCTTTTCAGCGGCGTGCTCGGGGGTGATCTCAACAATGTCCTTGTTAATACGGATCTTCATCGTGCAAACCTCGATTCTTACCAGTATTCAGAATGCCAGCGCCGGGCCTGCAGAGGCGGATCCTATCCGCCCCTACAAGGCGCTGCGGCTGTAATCAGCCGAAATACCGCTCCAGCAGGCCCTTGAAAGCTTTGCCGTGTCTCGCCTCGTCCCGGGCCATCTCGTGGACGGTGTCGTGGATGGCGTCCAGGCCCAGCTCCTTGGCCTTCTTGGCAATCTCCATCTTGCCGACGGTGGCGCCGTTCTCGGCCTCCACGCGCATCTCCAGGTTCTTCTTGGTGGAGTCGGTGACCACCTCGCCCAGCAGCTCCGCGAACTTGGCGGCGTGCTCGGCCTCCTCATAGGCGGCCTTCTCCCAGTACATGCCAATCTCGGGATAGCCCTCCCGGAAGGCAACGCGGGCCATAGCCAGGTACATGCCCACCTCGGAGCACTCGCCGTTGAAGTTGGCGCGCAGGCCCTCGACAATCGCGGGGTCAACGTCCTTGGCGACGCCGACAACGTGCTCGGCAGCCCAGCTCATCTCACCCTTCTGCTCGGTGAACTTGGAACCGGGGACGCCGCACTGAGGGCACTTCTCAGGGGGCTGCTCACCCTCATGAACATAGCCGCAGACAGGGCAAACCCATTTCTTCATAGTAAAAATCTCCTTTTTAATGTCCTGAATGATTTTATAGACGCCAGATGGCGTAACTAACTGTCACAGGCCGGATATATTATTTCCGGGTTTTTCCGGCAGGCGGGGCACAGGCCCCGGTAAATCACGGCGCAGTCCTCCAGAAGGAAGCCCTGGCTGTCTGCCGGGGGGTTAACATGGGAGGGAGGGATGTCCGCTATTACACCGCAGCGGCGGCAGCGGACATGGCCGTGGGGGGAGGTATCACCATCATAGCGGCTGTCGCTGCCGCCCAGCTCCAAACGGAGAATCCTGCCATCATCGGCCATACGGGCCAGAACGCGGTAAACGGTAGAGCGGCTGATGGTGGGATGCTCCTGGTGAACGCGCTGGTAGACAGCGGCGGCGGAAGGATGTCCGCCCATTTCGCATAGAGTGTGGTGGATGATGTCCTTTTGTACAGTATTTCTGTCCCCCATGGGTCTTACTCCTTAATAGGATCAAGTCCTAAAAGAAATATACTACTTCCCACTGTGAAAGTCAAGTGAACTTTTTATGAACGCAGGTCTGGGGCCGGAGGGCCCCGGCCTCCTGACTGCCTCCGGGGGGACGGGGGTGTTCTTTTCCCTTGTAGGAAAAGAACCAAAAGTACCCTCAAGGGGATCCGCTCCCTTGAGAATCCCTGGAATGTGTTTATTAGTATCGCTCCGATGTGCCTTGTTTATTCTATTTGAAATCTATCGTTGGCGCGCCAGACTTCTGCGCCTGTCCACAGGTTCTAACGGCAGCTGGCCGCTGCTGTGCCGCTTCATGAATTGGTCTGAAACCACCGCCATATATGCGGCCGGCCTCCGGAGTATTCCGCAGGGGTGGATATCCATCCGCCCCTTCTGCCGTAACACACAGCGGCCAGGAGGCCATAACCTCCCAGCCGCCGCCCTTGCTCAATCCAGCTCCCGTCCCGCGCCCCGGTAGGGGCTGTCCAACGGGCTGTCCTGATCGGCCTCCTTCTGGTAGCGGCCCACCACTGTGGAGGCCAGCTCCACTGGCAGCAGGGTGCCCGCTCCCGCCACGCATCCGCCGGGACAGGCCATGCCCTCCAGCAGATACCCGTTGTACTTCCCGGCCCGGGCCAGGGTCATCAGCTTCCGGCACTCCCGCAGCCCTTCTGCACGGGCGGTCCTGACCTCCAGCTTGGGGTCGGTCCTGTGGATAACGTCGGCTACCGCCTGGGCCACGCCGCCGGAGACGGCGAACCCCCGCCCTGCGGCGGTGCCCTCCCGCATGGACTCGCCCTCGGGGATGGCGGCGAAATCCACGCCCCTGGCCTCGAACATGCCCTGAAGCTCCTCAAAGGTCAGCACGAAATCCACGTCGGAGCGGATGTCGGACCGGATGGCCTCCAGCTTCTTGGCGGCACAGGGACCTACGAAGACCACCTTGCACCCCGGGGCCTGCTTCTTCACCAGACGGGCGGTGAAGACCATGGGCGTCAGGGTCATGGAGATGTTCTCAAACTGTGCGGGGAACAGCTTTTCCACCATGGCATGCCACGCGGGGCAGCAGGAGGTTGCCATGAAGTCCTGTTCAGCAGGGACCTTCATAAGGAAGTCCTCGGCCTCCTCCACTGTGCACATATCCGCGCCCACGGCCACCTCCACCACCCGGTCGAAGCCCAGCAGCTTCATGGCGGTGGTGAACTTCTCCGGCGTGGACTCCTTGCCGAACTGGCCGATAAAGGCGGGGGCCACGATGGCGATGACCTTCTCCTTCTCCATGATGGCGCGGACCACCTGAAAAATCTGACCCTTGTCCACGATGGCCCCGAAGGGACAGCTTACCAGACACTGGCCGCAGGCCACGCACTTGTCCTGGTTGATAACGGCCTTACCGCTGTCGTCGGAGATAATGGCGTCCATGCCGCAGGCGGCGGCGCAGGGACGCTCCATGTAGATGATGGCGTTATAGGGGCATGCCTTGGCGCATTTGCCGCACTTGATGCACTTGTCCGGGTCAATCTGGCTCTTGCCGTTGACAAAGGAGATGGCCCCCTTGGGGCACACCTTCTGACAGGAGGCCGCCAGACAGTTCTGGCAGAACTGGGTGACCTTGTACTGCTTGGTGGGACAGGCGTGGCAGGCGTAGGGGATGATATTGATAAGGGGCGGCTCGTAATAGGATTCAGCGATGGCCGCCTGGTCCATGCCCTCGGTCATGAGGGTCCGGGACTGAATGGAGCGGATGGAGAGACCCATAGCAAGTCTGACCCGCTCGCCCGCGATGGCCCGCTCCAGGAAGATGGACTCACGGTGCAGGGCCTTGTCGCCTGGGACGATAATGTAAGGCAGATCCTCCGCCTTGGTGTAGTCTCCGCCCTCGTAGGCCATGCGGGCCACCTCGGTGAAGACTTTCTTTCGGATGTCCGTAATCAGGGATGGGATTCCGCGCATAGGTGGGTCCTCCTTTTTTATAGTCGTAATCAGATTTTGATGCGGATTATCCATCGATTTATATTTCGGAAAGGACTCGTCCCACCGCCTCTGCCAGAGACACGTTCTCTCGAATAGTCTTTTCCGGGATGAATCCGATATAGTCCTTTTCCTTCCACCAGCGGCGCATATCTTCTTCCCCAAAGTCAGCGCGGTTGGCCTTGCTGCCGTGCCGCCGCAGGGTTTCCTCGAAGGGAAGGTCGTAGTAGTACGCAAAAATATTCTCTCCGAACAGCTTCACAGCTTCCAAAAACAGCGGACGATACCACTCAGCGATCAAGATCCCCTCCAGGATGGTCACTTCGCTGTGCGCATATCCGTAGCGCAGAAGGGTTTGCAGGAGCGGCAGCGCCTCCGTATCCGCGCCGTCTCTGGCCCACAGCATGTCCCGGCGAACGGTGTCCTGGGGGATGACCAGCGTATTGCGGCCCAGCTCCCGCTGGAGCTGTCGGGCAAGACTGGATTTCCCGCTCCCGGAATTACCCCTGATGATAACGAGTTTTTTCATGGGAATTTACCTCCGCAGCGCCCTTCTCAGCGCCGACGCCAGCAGCAGGGAGATCCCGCCGCCGATGAGGGCGGTGACCAGCTGGGGCCAGGAGAACATGGCGGAGAATGTATCAATCTGGGGCTGTTTCAGCGGCAGAACACGGCACAGGAGCTGCACGACGGTCAGATACAGCGCGGCAAATTTACCCGCAGCGGCCGCCAGCCACGCAAGGACCTGCCGCTCGACCGGAGCACCCCTCCGCCTGCCAAGCGCCCACAGCAGCGCGACAAACACCAGATTCCCCGCCGCGATGGCCGGGACGATGGGCAGCAGCTGAGGTCCGATGCCCAGCAGGAACGCGAAGAAGGGCGACAGCGCCGCTGCCGCCGCTCCGCTCCAGAGCCCCACCAGCAGAACGGTCAGGGCCAGAACGGCGTTGACGCAGGAGCCGGTGACGAACTGGTTGCCAAGGCTGGCCGTCGCGGCCTGGAGGGCAACGAGCAGGGCAGTCATGACCGCTGTTTCGGTGATACGCCGGACTTTGGGGTTCATTTATTTTTCTCCTTATTGTGTAGTGGGCAGATTACTATGAGGATAGTATAGCATGAGCCGTGGGAGAAAATCAAGTGCGGGCAGGGAAATCAATTTTGTAGGGGCGGGTATCATCCGCCCGCACGATGTCCGGCGATTTTCGACAGAAACTGCGCAGGGGCGCGCAATGTGCGCCCCTGCAAGGATGTATGGATTTCCAGCATCCTGCGCGTACAGGCGCGATTTCCGTATTTTCTGCCAATTTTCCTCTTTACAAACGCCCTGGGCATGTGGCATAATATAGCATTGGAAAATAAGGAGAATGGAGAATCCTTATGAACATTTGAGAATAAAACCAAACCGCCAAACTGAAATATAAGAAACGGAGGATTCACCATGCCGATCATTGAATATGATACCTATAAACAAAAGCTGGGGGCCATGGCTCCGCAGCTGACCAGGCTGGCGGCGGCGCTGGACCTGGAGGGAGCCCGCCGGGAGGTGGAGGAGCTGGAGGAGAAAACCAGCGACCCCGATTTCTGGAACGACGTGGCCTCATCCCAGAAGGTCCTCCAGCGAACCAAGCAGCTGAAAAACAAGCTGGAGCACCACGCCCGTCTCACCAGCCAGTGGGAGGACCTGACCACCCTGGTGGAGATGGCCATGGAGGAGGACGACGCCAGCCTTCTGCCGGAGGTGGAGGAGAGCTTCGCCAAGCTGGAGTCCGCCCTGGAGGAGGCCAATCTCACCACCCTGCTCACCGGGGAATACGACGCCAACAACGCTATCCTGACCCTCCACGCGGGCGCGGGCGGCACCGAGGCCCAGGACTGGTGCCAGATGCTGTTCCGTATGTACACCCGCTGGGCGGAGCGGCATGATTTTACCGTCAAGACCCTGAACTACGAGGACGGCGACGAGGCGGGCATCAAGTCCGCCGCCCTGTCCATCGAGGGGGAGAATGCCTACGGCTTCCTGCGCAGCGAGAACGGCGTCCACCGGCTGGTGCGCATCTCCCCCTTCGACGCCAACGCCCGGCGGCAGACATCCTTCGCCGCCGTGGAGGTCATGCCGGAGATCGAGGACGACAACTCCGTGGAGATCCGCCAGGAGGATATTGAGATGCAGGTCTACCGGGCCAGCGGAGCGGGCGGACAGCACGTCAACAAAACCAGCTCCGCCGTGCGACTGATTCACAAGCCCACCGGCGTCGTGGTGTCCTCCCAGCAGGAGCGCAGCCAGGTGCAGAACCGGGAGAACTGCATGAAGATGCTGCGGGCGAAGCTGATGGAGATGAAGGCCCAGCAGCACGCGGAGAAGATCAGCGATATCAAGGGCGTGCAGATGAAGATTGAGTGGGGCAGCCAGATCCGCTCCTACGTCTTCATGCCCTACACCCTGGCCAAGGATACCCGCACCGGATTTGAGAACGGCAACATCACCGCCGTTATGGACGGGGATCTGGATGGGTTCATCAACGCCTATCTCACCGCCAGCGCCACAGGCGAGTGGAAGAAGTAAAACGGCAGGGCCGGGGAGCATCCCCGGCCCTGTTTTTGCGGATTTGCAGGGAGACATGCTCTATGGCGGATATTCCAGCTTGGAATTCAATGTCCCCGATACGATGGCGGAGCGGGCTGCAATTGCCTCAGCTGCCAAACAGTTCACCGAATTTGCAGTCATGATTCTATTCTGTGCGTCATCATTCTGTCCAATACGGAATCCCTCGGCCAGAACCGCCTTGGGAAGGGAATCACGAAGATTATGCGCAGGCGGCGGCCGCCCGTCTCACGCAGGCCGAAGGGGATTCCCCTGCCGCAAAAAAATTTGCCGCTGTTCACCAAAAGGGCCTATACAAATCTCATATTTTTTGGTATATTAGGAAATGGCCTATCCCCCCTACCGGGATCTTATTTAACAGGAGGTTGTTTTCATATGAGCGCTTTAACTGATCTGATCTATGGCGGTTCCAACGCCGTGGCGGGCCTGACCGAGGGGGCCGTCAACGACGCCATCGCCAAACACGGTGCCGACACCCCTGTGGCGTTCCCCGACACTGCCTATTTCTTCCCCACCATCTACGCCGCCACCGGCGTGAAGGTAAAGACCTTGGGCGACCTGCCCGCCTGTGTGGGCGTGCTCAAGAGCCTTATCACCAATCAGGATGACATCGGCGCAGCCCTGAACGCAGGTCTCGCCACCGCCGTGGGCGCGGAGATCATCGAGGGCCTGAAGTATGTAGGCGGCGGGGACCCCTACGCCGAGGATTCCGGTATCGGTTTTGTGCCAGACCCCATCATCCGTTCCCTGGGCGTGCCCCTGGTCACCGGCGATATCCCTGGCGTGGCCGTGGTGCTGGGCAAGGCGGATGATGCCAGTGATGTGGCAAAGGTGGTCAAGGACTACCAGTCCAAGGGCATTCTGACCTTTATGATCGGCGAATGCATTGAACAGGCTCTGGAGAAGGGCGTGAAGATGGGCCTGGAGCTGCGCGTGGTGCCTCTGGGCCACGACGTGACCAGCGTCATCCATGTGGTCACCGTCGCTATCCGCGCCGCCCTGATTTTCGGCAACGTCCAGCCCGGCGATCTGGCGGGACTGCTGAAGTACACCAAGGAGCGCGTCCCCGCCTTCGTCAACACCTTTGGCGCGCTGGACCCCGTGGTGGTCTCCGCCGGAGCGGGCGCTATCGGGCTGGGCTTCCCTGTCATCGTGGATCAGGATATCGGCGATCTCCAGGTTCCCGGCGCGCTGGAAGCCGTCACCGACCACAATGAAACCTCCAAACGCTCCCTGGCCCTGCGCAACATCCATATCAAGGTCAAGGAGCTGCCGATCCCCGTGGCCTTTGCCGCCGCCTTTGAGGGCGAAATCATCCGCAAGGCCGACATGAAGGTGGAATTCTGGTCCAGCAAGAACACCACCTGCGAGCTGGTCACCATGCGGGACGCGGACGCGGTGGAGGACCACAAGATCGTCATCGACGGCCCCGACATCGACAGCGGCGACGTGGAATACGCCCTGGCTACCTATATCGAGGTCTGCGGCCCCAGGATGCAGAAGGATTTTGAGTCCGTCATCGAGCGGAAAATCCACGCCTGGTTCAACTACATGGAGGGCGTGATGCACACCGGCCAGCGCAACCAGTTCCGTATCCGCATCTCCAAGGACGCCTTTGACAAGGGCCTGCGGATGAAGCACTTCGGCGAGGTGCTGTATTATATGATTATGGACGAGTTCGCCGCAGTGGTGGACAAGTGTCAGGTCACTCTGGTCACTGATCCCGAGAAGGCCACCAAGGTCCTCAACGAGGAGGCTATGCCTGCCTATGCCGCCCGGGACGCCCGCCTCAGCTCCATGACCGACGAGAGCGTGGACAAGTTCTATACCTGCATCCTGTGCCAGTCCTTCGCCCCCAGCCACTGCTGCGTGGTGACGCCGGAGCGTCTGGGCCTGTGCGGCGCGGTGAGCTGGCTGGACGCCAAGGCCACCAAGGAGCTGAACGACGCCGGCCCCTGCCAGCCCATCAGCAAGGAGGGCTGCACCGACGAGAAGAAAGGCTACTATCCCGATGTGGACCGCATGGTCACCGCCGCTACTCAGGGCGCGGTAGAGCATGTGAGCCTGTACTCCATCATGGAGGACCCCATGACCAGCTGCGGCTGCTTCGAGTGCATCTGCGGCATTGAGCCGATTTCCAACGGCCTGGTCATCTGCAACCGGGAATTCAAGGGCATGACCCCCACCGGCATGACCTTCGGCGAGCTGGCCAGCATGACCGGCGGCGGCGTACAGACCCCCGGCTTCATGGGCCATGGGCGGCACTTCATCGCCTCCAGGAAGTTCGCTTCCGCTGAGGGCGGCATTTCCCGGATTGTCTGGATGCCCAAGGAGCTGAAGGACGACGTGTCCGCCCGGCTCAACGCCACAGCCAAGGAGCTGCTGGGCATCGACAACTTCTGCGACATGGTGGGCGACGAGACCGTCACCTCTGACCCGGAGGAGTTGCTGAACTTCCTGACGGAGAAGGGCCACCCCGTGCTGAACCTGGAGCCCTTGATGTAATTCCTATAAAGCGCCAAGCGCCCCCGGCGGTCCATAGACCGCCGGGGGTTTTCGCACTGTGCCCGCCCACTCCCGCCATCTCTCTTTTTACCCTGGCATCTATAGAGAGAACGTGCCTTCGGCAAGCAGGAGTCTGCGGCGTCGCTAAAGTCTATCTTCACCAGGGGCATATTTCTTGATGAGTACCTTTTCGCAGGGAAGCGTCCGGAATAATTCCTCAATCACTCTGCCGCCAAACTCCTGGATTTGATCTTCATCGGAGATCCGGTTTGGATAATCCGGCAGAATATAAAAGTACAGATTCCAGATAATTCCCTCCTCCGGAAATTTCACCCGTCCATTCTTCTCCTGGTTAGGGTACAGCTGCAAAAACAAATTACTGGGTCTATGACCATACAGATAGATATAATCGTATTCTGGCGGCTCCGCATCTGGGGTAGAGCGGCCAAACGGACCCGTCATCTTGCTCAGCTTCCGCTTTTTAGGTATACGGGAATCATTGATTTCCCCGGCGATTTTACTCAGTGCCTTTTCAAAGATTCTGACCATTTCTTTTTCTGGTAAATCGCCGGTTTTCAACCCGTATTCATATGTGCCATATTCAAACATATTTCTGCCCCATATTCCGGTGTATCGAGCCGTTACCCATCATGGGTAACGGCTCGACTCATTCAGTCATTTTGATGAAAGGAAAAGTTATAGGCCTCTATCAGCATGAAGGGTAACAGAAATGCCCGTTTCGAGATTTTCAGTACGCTGTCGCGCTCAGATGCCCATGTCCGCCTTGACCTGCTTGAAGCACTCCACAGCGAAATCCAGATCCTCCCTGGTGTGTCCGGCGGAGACCTGCGTACGGATACGCGCCTTGCCCTGGGGCACCACGGGATAGCTGAACCCGACCACATATACGCCCTTTTCCAGCATACGGGCGGCGAACTCAGCGGCTACCTTGGCGTCGTAGAGCATGACGGCAACAATGGGGTGGCTGCCCTCCAGCACGTCGAAGCCCAATGCGCTCAGCTTCTCACGGAAGTAGGCGGTGTTCTCATGGACCCGGTCCCGCAGCTCAGTGGAGGCGGTCAGCAGCTCAATGGTCCTGATGCTGGCGGCGCAGATGGCGGGGGCCACGGTATTGGAGAACAGGTAGGGGCGGCTGCGCTGGCGCAGCAGGTCCACAATCTCCTGCCGCGCGGCGGTATAGCCGCCGGAGGCGCCGCCCAGAGCCTTGCCGAAGGTGCCGGTGATGATGTCCACCCGGTCCTGTACGCCGCAGTATTCGGGGGTGCCCCGCCCGGTATCGCCCATAAAGCCCACGGCGTGGCTGTCGTCCACCATGACCAGGGCGTCGAACTCGTCCGCCAGATCGCAGATGCCCTTCAGGTCGGCGATGTAGCCGTCCATGGAGAACACGCCGTCGGTGGCGATGAGCTTGACCTTGCAGCCTGCGTCGCGGGCGGCCTCCAGCTGGACGCGGAGGTCCTCCATATTGTTGTTCTTGTAGCGGTAGCGCTTGGCCTTGCACAGGCGCACGCCGTCGATGATGGAGGCATGGTTGAGCTCATCGGAGATGATAGCGTCCTCCGGCCCCAGCAGGGTCTCGAAGAGACCGCCGTTGGCGTCAAAGCAGGAGGAATATAAGATCACGTCGTCCATGGAGAGGAATTCCGCCAGCTTGCGCTCCAGCTCCTTGTGGACGTTCTGGGTACCGCAGATAAAGCGCACGGAGCTGAGGCCGAAGCCCCACTGGTCATAGCTGGCTTTCGCCGCCTCGATGAGAGCGGGGTGGTTGGAGAGGCCCAGGTAGTTGTTGGCGCACATATTGACAACCTTTTTGGCCTCAGTGGTGTCAATGCGGGACTTCTGGGGGGTGGTGATGATGCGCTCACCCTTCCAGGTACCCGCTTCCTTGATTGCCGCCAGTTCCTGGCGGTATTTTTCCAGAGCTGTCTTCATTGTTCTTTCCTCTCCTTCATCAAATCTTCGCGCCGGGACGGCGCGAGGGTTAATTGATTCTATTCGCTGTCCCGGGCCTGCGCGGCCCGGACCCCGGTCGCTTTTTGCTTGTGCAAAAAGTAACCAAAAACACACCAGAACCTACGGTTCTGGACTCCCTTCTCGGTGATGCCTCCGGCATGACCTCGGCGGGGGACTTTCGGACACGCCTGCAGATGAAGAGCTGCGGCGCCCCGTGAACAAGAGGTCCTTCGGGTATCTGATCTTAGAACTTGGTAATATTCCAACTCCGGCTGACGCCCTGTTAAAGGGACAGAGCCATCTGGGCAGTGACGCGATAGCGGCGCTGCCGGGCCGGTTGTTGGGCCGCAGGCACAATGACCGCCCGGCGGGGCGTTCTGCCGCGGGATGCTTTCTGTACGATGCATCTGCGTAGGGGCGGATATCATCCGCCCGCAATCCAAAGGGCTGAACCGCGCCAACAGCGATGCACCCGTAGGGACCGCCGCCCTCGGCAGCCCGCTTCTACAGTCCAGAACTGCGCTGCCGGTAATGCGCCATATGGCCCGCAGCTCACTTCGACCAGTCCAGAATTACCTTCCCGGATTTTCCGCTGTTCATAGCGGCGAACCCCTCCTCAAACTGGGTATAATGGAACCGGTGCGTGATAACCGGGGTCAGGTCCAGCCCGCCCTGGACCATATAGCTCATCTGGTGCCAGTTGTCCATCTTCCGGCCATAAATGCCCTGCATGGTCAAACCCTTCATGATGACCGCGTTCATATCCATCGGCACCGGCTTGTTGGAAATACCCAGCAGACTGATCTTACCGCCGTTTCTCATGACGGAAATCATCTGCTGCAGGCCCGCGCCGTTGCCGCTCATCTCCAGGCCGATATCGAACCCTTCCACCAGTCCCTGCTTGTGCATGACCTGGGTCAGATCCTCCCGCTGGATGTTCACCGCTGCGTCCGCGCCCATCTTCCGGGCCAGATCCAGCCGGTAGTCGTTTACATCCGTAATGACTACGCGCCGCGCCCCGGCGTACTTGCACACGCCCACCGCGATGACCCCAATGGGTCCCGCGCCGGTAATCAGCACGTCCTCGCCCACCAGATTCCACATCAGCGCCGTATGGGTGGCGTTGCCGAAGGCATCAAAGAACGCCACCACGTCCTCCGGAAGGCTCTCGTCGATAATGATTACATTGCTCTCCGGAATGCACACATACTCCGCAAACGCGCCGTCCCGGTCCACGCCCACGCCCTTGGTATCCTTGCACCACTGGATATTTCCGGTGTGGCAGTTGCGGCAGCGGCCGCAGGTGATGTGTCCCTCGCCGCTGACCCGCTGGCCCACGTGCAGGCCCGTAACACCCGCGCCCAGCGCAGCCACCTCGCCCACATACTCGTGACCAATGACCATAGGCGGTTTGATGTGCTCCTGGGCCCAGGGGTCCCAGTTGTAGATATGTACGTCCGTCCCGCAGATGGCGGTCTTGTGGATCTTGATGAGCACCTGCCCCGCGCCCGGCTCCGGCACAGGCACCTGACGGAGCTCCAGACCGGGCCCCGCCACGGGTTTGACCAGCGCGTCCATGAACTGTGGCATAATTGTCCTCCTTATAAACACATATTTTGATTTTAGGTATTTCTGCTGTGGACAGTATACTCCGCGTTCCCGGTCTTTGTCAACAGCCGCGGGAAAAAATTTTCAAAAAAGTTCCCGCAGACGGTCAGGCGCGCTGAATTGTCCGCAGCTGGCGGATGTTTTCCTCACTGAGTTGATGGCTTACCGCCATCTTGCGGATGATATTCTTCACCGTGACCTCCAGCTCCGTACCCTCCCGGTAGTCGGCGGGGTAGATGAAGTCCACCCTCCCCTGCCGCAGCAGGTTCTCCACGCCCCGCCTATTCACCGCCTGGTACACCGCGATGGCCTGCCCGCCATAGGCCCGCATCATCTTCATGCAGGGCACATCGCTGAGGCCGTCCCCCAGGTAGATCATGCTGGTGAAGGGCACCCGCTTGCTGTCGTCGGGCATGGAGTCGTTGAGGGTCTTGTCGTCGGAGACGTCCAGTACTCCCTTGTTGATCCGGTAGACGAACTGGGTCTTGGCGGTAAAGTTCACCGCCAGCCGAGGCCACACGGGACGGCCCTCCCCGTTATAGTAGAACTCGCTGGCGTAGATCTCCTTGAACGCCCCGGCGATGGCGCTGCCGTCGATGATCTCCCGCAGGCCGGAGGAGATGACGTAATGCTCCACCTGGACGTTCAGCAGCTCGCCGCAGCGGTCAATGCGCTCAAACCAATCCGTGACGCCGGGAAAAAAGGAGATGCTGCGCCCGCAGCGGTTCAGACTCTGGCGCGTCAGGGACAGGCCCCGCCGCTCCGCCTCCTGGAGCATGGTATACATATAGGCCAATACGCCGTCCATTTTCTCCTGGCGGCCAAAGTCGTTGGCGATTTTCCAGAAGTCTC